>Ga0164320_10000559_pt1 | contig 12467 bp, 11 predicted proteins | sample GuaBasSediGuay11_FD_113736 | JGI IMG/M metagenome (GOLD analysis project Ga0164320, IMG submission 113736) | Subseafloor sediment microbial communities from Guaymas Basin, Gulf of California, Mexico - Guay11, Core 4567-28, 0-3 cm | ecosystem: Environmental > Aquatic > Marine > Hydrothermal...
TCCCTGTTAAACCAGTTTTTTAAATTGCCTACAGGTCTCGATAAACCCAAGGAAATTCCTGACGAACACGACTCTCCGGATTTGAAATTGATCGAATCCGAATTTGACGACCCTATATCCGATTCCAAGAGTGAAATGAGAGTCCCTGGCGAGCAATGATCCACCTGGACCTGCTTCCCGGCCCTGGATACAGCGCGACGTCGATCTCGGCAGCGAGAGTTTGTAATAGCTCCTGGTAGTGCCCTAAGGAGACATGAAAAGCCGGTGAAATTCGATCGGGCCACTCCAGGTTGGTCAAAGAGTCGACCGACAGGTTAATCGCGATACTAAGATTATGGCCCATCTCTTTAAACTGCCTGGCATACTTCGGTGCCTTGTTACAAACAACGTCGGTCAAGCCCCCGATCACGCCATTTTCTTACGCCACGGGGAATTTTCATTTCGGTAATATCCTCCTCCTGAGATTGAAGTAGTACCTGCTGCTTCTTCAAGACCTCTACGGCCTTTGTTACAACAGACGCATTTGCGTACTGTCCCCGATTCTCCAGGGATTCGGCTATGTCTCGCATATCAGTAATTAAAGCCATAGGCGCCCCACATTTAGACGTTACAAGGTAACTTCGACAGCGCAGCAAGCGCAACAATTGAACGAAGATACAACATACTGCTATCCCGCCTGTTCCATGCTTTTTTTTGGATTTCCCCGCATCGTACATTAGCAAAGTGTGAAAAGTGCCGCGTCACCAATATGGGGTAAATCTACAATATGATTCAGGTTAATCGGCGCTAGTCGAGAATCAGATATGAAGCATCGTATTTAAAGATAATTCTGTGTCGGCTAGTGATATCTACTATCCATTGTGATTTTCCGGGCGTCCGCAATGTGCCGAGAGCCGGCAGGTTGTAATCCTACCCTCTCAAGTTTGACAGAAGAACCAATTGACCACATAGTTGATTCTCTTATTATTTTCCGCCTGAACCAAAGGACAAATCAATGTCAATTAACCAAGCCCACCTGGAAGCCCTTGCCACCAAATACGCCGATGCCTGGAATTCAAAGGTGCCCGAAAACGTTGCATCCTTTCACGATTCCAAATCTCAAATCACGATCAATCGGGGCGACCCGTCAGTAGGTTTTGAGGCGTTAACTGCAATGGCTGCCGGATTTCACGCTGACGTACCAGATCTGGTTTTGCAAAGTGACGGTATTCGATCCGCTGGTAATCATGTTGTATTTATGTGGACATTCACCGGGCACGATGCAGGGACGGGCAATCCCCTGAATGTTAGTGGCTGGGAAGAGTGGGAACTTGACGACAATATGAAAGTGACATCATCGCTAGGATGGTTTGATGCAGAAGATTATCAACGACAAATCGACGGCACTGGCGACTGAAGACATCGCACATTAGCTCAAAGCGCATGTCTGCTAGTGCCGTAAGCCGAAGTTAATCCAGAGGTTTCGAACGTCGGCTTTGGAGATGTAGGTTACCAGCGTATAAAGGAATCGGGGGCAGCGTATATCGATAAGGGGCCGAGAGAGACTGACACCCACACCAGGAAATACTCTCTGTATATATTTTTGTAATTTTTAGCAATTGCTTCTAAGGATTTATTGCAGGTCATAACGAGCATGATATAGTCCTAGATAGGCCAAAACCACAAGCTCTGATATATGGCCTATTTTGCTGGCTACTCGGTATATCTTTCCGTACAAGCTATATTGAATTAATCTAACTTATTGATTTATATACAAAGTCCCCGTGGCACAACTGGATAGCGCGATGCCCTCCTAAGGCGTAGGTTGCAGGTTCGAACCCTGCCGGGGACACCAATTCTTCTAGCTATTCCGATAAATGAAGACATTTCGAAACTATTGGTACAGATAGCGTCGTACTGATACGGCCAGCAAACTGGGCCTGTGGTTAAATTTTACCGCAGTTTAAGGCTGCTCCTCGTTGAAACTTCCACCCAGCGCCAGGTGTAAATCAACACGCTGCGCGAGCCTGGCGTTTTTAATCCTGATCAACGAGATCTGAGAGTTGAGAGTTCGCGCCTGTAATTGCAATACACTGAGAAAATCGACCTGACCGACGTCATACTGAGTTTTCGTAATTCCGAGTGCGGATTCATTGTTCCCCACCGAGTCCGCCAGAAATCCTTCCCGCTCCAGTAGTAAAGACTCGTTGGTGAGAGCGGATTCAACTTCATTGAATGCGTTAAGCGCTATGCTGCCGTAGGTTGCCAAAGCGGCCTCCTGGTTGGCAGTTTCGATCTCTACCTGGGCCTGTAATCCGCCGCCTATATCGAGAGGGGCAATAAAATTAGCCCCGAGCGAGAAAAAGCTGCCACCGCCGAGTAGATTAGATAACTCAGTGCTGGGTGACCCCCCGGTTGCAGTCAGTGATACGCTCGGCAGTTTCGCTGCCTTGGCTGCATCGATACGCTGATAAGCCGCAGCGACGCGGCGTTCGGCAGCAATCAAATCGGGGCGTCGCTCAAGCAACGCTGCCGGAATCCCGATTGGAATACCTGGTGGGGTTGGTACAAAGGCCCGGGGCACTTCAAGTTCGGCCGCAGGGTAGCGCCCCAGAAGGACTTCGATGCTGCGAACCGACTGGGTAAATGCGCCCAGCGCCTGGCGTTGGCGTTCCTTGGCACCGGCCAGATCGGCTTTCGCGAGATAGACATCCTGGGGTTGCCCGGCGCCTACATCGAGGCGAGTTTGCACGATTTCGAGCGTCTGTGTATAGAGATCAACTGCCTCCCCGGCCAGTTGATTTTGTAGATTGGCCTCGGTCGCCAAAAACCAGGCCTTGGCGGTTTGTGCCACCAGCGACTGCCTTGCAGCTTCCAGATCGGCTGCGGTGGCGCGATAATCTTCCTCGGCCGCGGACGCTGCCGCACCCAGTTTGCCCCAGATGTCGAGTTCCCAGCTTGCGCTTAGTGCGGCGCCTGACACGTTTGAAGTACTACCGTCCCGAGCTGTGCTCGCTCCACCACCACCGACACTGACCGCAGGCGCCAGTTGAGCGCCCGCCTGGGTGGCCAACCCGGCCGCTACGCCGAGATTGGCAGATACTACCGCCAGATCGCGATTATTCTTCAATGCCTCGTCGACTATCTCTAGCAGCTTTTCATCTTCAAATGTAACCAGCCAGCCATCTTTGACCGCACCCTCGGCGATGACATCTTCCCAGCTTGGAACCTCGGTAAAACTCTCGGCAATTTCTGTTGTTTCGGGTAGGGCCTGTTCAACAATATCCTCAAGGGGAGGAGCGGGTTCGGGCGTAGCGCAGGCACTTAGGGTCAACGCCAGGCCTGCAGCGAGTATCAGCTTAGCGCGAGAGTGCAACAATCGACTGCTTGAAGAAATATTTATGGTCACGTCAGTTCCTAGTGAAATGGAAACAGGTAATTCATCCAGGCGGACATTCGTAGCAGGACTTTGCGCATGATCGCTACATGAGAGAAATGCCTGCTGTAAATTGCCGCCTGCGCGTACGAGCCACCCGGGACCTGTGCCGAGTAGGCCTCATATCTTGGATCGGTAATACGGATTAAAACCGCGATGCGTCCCGGACGCGGCGCCATGCCTGGATGAACCAAATTCCCCGAAGCCTGCACCTGACCCTCGGCCAGGGCCGGCACCACCATTTGAACTTCCCCTCCGAAAACCTTCCCCGGAACGCCATCAAACGCGACCTCGGCTTCGTTGCCCGATTCGAGACGTAACAGGCTATTTTGTCGAAACCAGCCGACCAGAAAGTGGTCTTCACCGCTGACAAACACCATCACCGGGCGCAACGGCAGGCTCACTGCGCGCATTCCGGGTCTCAGTATCACCTGGGTTGCATAGCCTTTGGTGGGCGCGCGTACGGTAGTTTGTTCGAGATCGTATTCGGCCTGGGCCAGTTGCGCCTTCTGATCGTCCAGGCTTGATCTTGCCAGATCGAAGTCGCGTTTACTGCCGGCTTTCGCCTTGTATAATTTTTCGGTGCGCTCAAATTCTAATTTCGCCCCCTCGACGCGGGCTTTCAATGAATTGATAGTATTCTGGAAGGGTATGGGATCCAGACGGAACAACACGTCGCCTTTTTCAAGCATTTCGTTTCCCTTGACAGGCACCTCGATAACCTGGCCGTTGACATTGGGCACGATCGGCGTGGTAACAAAATATTGCCGACTGATTTCCGAATAGGGGTGGTTGTAATTCATCAGCAGGATCAGCCCCCCTATCAGAATAACTCCCCCCAGTACCGCGGTGGGTACGCTCCATTTATTCAGTGGAATCTTGAAAACCTTGAATATCGCTATACAGATTGCCGCATAGGTGAGTACCAGTAATAAATCCATTACGCGGACTCTCCATCAGGCTGTTGCGGGGCATCGTTCGCCTCGTCTGGCGGGCCTGATTTCTGTTCCAGGCTTTCGAACTTCTGTTCGAGGGCCGCGAGCCGTTCTGCTATAGATTCGCTTCTTTCCTCGATAGTTTTTCCTCCAATCATTCCCCATCCTCTATCTTCCCGGTACAGCGTCGCCCAGATCCACAGGAAAGGCCAGATCGCGCCCATAAATAACAAGCTGATCCAGCCCGCAACGTGGATCGCATCCTGATGCGGGTGATTGCGATGCACCGCTATCTCGTAGGGGACATCGTGAACAACAATGATGCCGTAGAACACGGTCACGGCCGCGAATATCAGTATTCCCAGTGCTATATATTCGAGCATGTTATCCCACCTTCAAATCGCTATTTTTGCGATGAATTGTACAGCAAGACCCGATTACTAGCTCAGCAAACATTTTCAATATATTCTCCCTGGCAGCCGCCTGTTTGAACAGTTGCCCTTGGTTTCGCCAGACGCCTGGCTGGTGTTAAAGTGCCGATGACCCGGATTCGCTGGTTCGAATGCGTATTGCATTTTCCAGATTGGTAACAAATATCTTGCCGTCACCGATTTTTCCGGTTTTGGCTGTTTCAATGATACAGTCAATCACCTGGTCGACACGGTCGTCGTCTACCCCGATCTCGAGTTTTACCTTGGGAATATAATCGACCACGTATTCGGCGCCACGATATAACTCGGTATGTCCTTTCTGGCGACCGAATCCCTTTACCTCATAAACGGTGAGCCCATTGATACCGATTTCTGACAGGGCCTCACGAACATCGTCGAGTTTAAAAGGCTTGATGATTGCGCTGACTATTTTCACATTGCTTCCGGGTATTTAGATATATTTAAAAATTATTACATTTACTCGGCTCGAATGGAATGGCTAGCCGTCTGTTAGGACAAACGTTCGAATACCGACATAGATTCAACATGGGCGGTTTGCGGAAACATATCCATGATGCCCAGGTGCGTGCATCGGTAACCGCTATCGCAGATAATCTTGCTGTCCCGCACCAGGCTGGCGGGCTGGCAAGATATATAAACAATTATCTCCGCACCAAACCGGGATATGATTTGTGCCATTTCTAGCGCGCCCAAACGCGGTGGGTCGAGTAATATCTTGTCGTATTGTTGTCGCATCCATCCGATATCGGGGTCGGGATGACTCAGATCGGCAACAAAGAATTCGCTATTATCGATGGCATGATCGAGCGCGTTTTGTTTGGCCCGCCCAACCATGGGCGCATCCCCTTCTATTCCAGTCACCTTCAGGCATCGACGCGCCATTGGCAGGGAGAAGTTTCCGAGGCCGCAAAATAGATCGAGCACCCTGTCATCTTCGTTCAAATCGAGATAATGCAAAGCCTGCGCTACCATCTGCTGATTGATTTCTGCATTGACCTGGGTAAAGTCGACCGGGTCAAAACGGATATTGATATCCTCATTTTGCAATGGGGCAAAATGCAGCGACTGATGCATCGGATACAGGTTAACAATGCTGCCAGGACCCGCCGCTTGTAATTGAATCCAGACATCGTTGTGTTTGGCAAAATCTACCAGTTTCTCTTTATCGCCTTCAGACAGGGGCTTGAGATGACGAAACACCAGCGCGATGTGGGAATCATCGGAAGCGACTTCAATCTGGGGTATAGTCTCCCTGGCGTCGAGATTCTCGATCAGGTCAGCTAAATCCCGGAGGCGGTGGCCCACCTGCGGGATCAAGACTTCACAGCGTGACATATCGGCTAAAAACGGCGTATTTCTTTCCCGGAAACCCACCAGCACGCGACCTTTTTTGCGCACGAACTTGACGCCTAGTCGAGCCTTGCGACGATAACCCCAGGGATGCGAGCGTAGTGGTGGTATCACCTCTCCAATTTCAATACCGGCATGGTGCAACATCTCCAGTAGTGAACGCTGCTTGAATGCGACCTGTTCGTCGTTATCGATATGTTGCAGGCTACAACCGCCGCAAATCTCGTAAGCCTCGCATTTTGGCTTGATGCGCAAGGCCGAAGGTTCAATCACATCGAGTGTGATTGCCTCATCGAAATTGCGGTTGGTTTTCCGGATCTGGATTCGTACCAGTTCACCTTCGATCGCACCAAATACGAAGACGGTTTTTCCATCAATATGGGCGAGCCCGCGCCCTTCGTGAGACATGGTTTCGATGCGAACTACAGAGGGCTCAGGTAACTGTCTGCGGCGGCGCCGTTTTGCCATCTACTGTTCTATCCAGGCTTTTTCAAACTCGATAAGATGCGCAAGACCCGAGTCTCTAAGAAAACTACGCACTAACTGACATTCAGCGAGATATTGTGTTTGATCCAGATTGCCCCGATTGCGTTGATAATTCAGATACACTAAAAAGGTATTGAGTACATCAGTCTCGCAGTAATCCCTGATAGATTTCAAATCGCCCTGCGCATAGTGTTGCCACACTTTAGAGCCACTCATTCCCATCTTTCCAGGGAACCCGCAGAGACTCGCAATCTCGTCTAATGGCGCGTTGGCGCGGGGTTGAAACGCTGCCAGAACATCCATCAGGTCGGTATGACGATCATGGTATCGACTCAAATAGTTGTTATATCTGAAACTGGTATCATTTTGCCCGTTCTCCCAATAACGTTCAGCATTGATCGGATAGAGTAACGAACGATAATGGATCACTGGCAGGTCAAAACCACCCCCGTTCCACGAAACCAGGCGGGGAGTATAGCGGTCGATACCACTATAGAAGCGCTCGAGTAAATCCTGTTCTCCGGACTCGAGGTCGCCGAGGGACCAGACTTTGAATTGCTCACTGGTGCGAAGCACTGCCGAGATGGCCACCACCCGGTGCAAATGATGGCGCAAAAACTCGGTATTGGCCTGCTGACGACGTTTGTGGAAAACAGCCTTCGCGACATCATCGTCGGACAATCCGTGCAGATCGTAGAGTCGCCGGCAACCTTCTATATCCGGAACTGTTTCAATATCAAAAACAAATACGTTCATGCCACTGAAAACACATTGGCGGACAAATAACGATCCCCACGATCGCAGATTACCGTGACGATATGGGCATCAGATACTTGCTGCGATACCTGCAGGGCCGCTGACAACGCACCACCCGATGAAATACCGCAGAATATGCCTTCCTGGCTCGCGAGTAATCTTGTGGTTTCCTCGGCGTCCTGTTGCGAGACGTCGATTATCTGGTCGACCCTGTCAGGACTGTAAATACGCGGCAAATATTCCTCGGGCCAGCGCCGAATCCCGGGAATAGTCGCGCCATCCTCGGGTTGCACACCGATAATTTTAATGTCAGGATTTTGTTCTTTGAAGTAATGTGAGCAGCCCATAATCGTACCGGTGGTTCCCATCGAACTGACAAAATGTGTTATCGACTGCCCAGTTTGTTGCCAGATTTCGGGTCCGGTAGTTTCGTAGTGGGCACGTGGATTGTCGGGATTCGCAAATTGATCAAGCAATTTACCCCTGTCTTGCGCCTGCATGGTCGCGGCCAGATCACGAGCGCCCATCATGCCCGCTTCCTTACTTACTAATATGATTTCGGCACCGTAGGCCCGCATTGCCATCTGCCGTTCGTAACTCATGTTATCCGGCATAATGAGTATTAGATGATAGCCTTTGGTCGCCGCAACCATGGCCAGAGCAATTCCGGTATTTCCACTGGTAGCCTCTATCAAGGTATCACCAGCTTTTATCTCACCGCGTTGTTCCGCGCAATTGATCATACTGTATGCGGGTCGGTCCTTGACCGATCCCGCCGGGTTATTGCCTTCCAGCTTCAGGGAAATACGATTATCACTGACCGGGTCCATGCGCTGCAATGTGACGAGCGGTGTATTTCCTATATAATCCTCTAAAAACATGATCTTATCGTTAATTGACCGGTGCGTTTGGAAAGCCTGAAGTGTGCCGGATATATTACTGTATTGGCCATTCGCATACTATGTGAATTCCAGTCTCGTTGGAGTAATCAGCTGTGAGGATTGGTGCTAACCGTTATTTAGTTATTTTACCGATTTCGCTTGCCCTGATGCTGACAGAAAAAAAAACTTACCTCCACTCGATCGCAGCGAACCAATCTATGGCTCGTTCGCCCAACCTCGATCTTCCGAGCCAGACGAAACTGCACCACCTTATCGATGAGACGACAAGATGAAGCGCCTGGGTATCAAGTATCAAATTTTGCTGATCACGCTGATTCCGGTTTTTTTAATAGACCTGTTTTTTGTGTACACCCGCTTCGATGACAATATCGAACGAGAAAATTTGTTGCTCCAAAGCAATGGGCGGAATATTGCCAGGAATATTGCCACTGATTCTGAGAGCCATCTGATTTTAGACCAGGATAAGCAGCTTCGAGCCAGGCTTATTCAGGCAATTGATTCCAACGATGTTATTTTCGCATCGATCTACGACCAACAAGGAATAAAGAGAGCTGAATCACACGCAGCGGAGTATCGGGCGAGTGATGTCAACGATTATTTTTACGTCCGAAGTTCAATTACCTCACATATCCTATCTCACCCCGAGGTGTTATTACCTGGTCAGACCGAAGGTGCAGGCAAGAATACAATCGGCTGGGTACATCTATATATATCGCGAAATCAACTTGAGGCGACCAAATCCCGCATTACCAGAGACTCGATCGTTATTTTCGTCATCGTCCTGATGCTGGCTCTAATACTCACCGCCATTATCAGCCGACGTATCACGCAACCGATATATACCCTGCTTGAACATTTGAAGTTTGTCGAAACCGGACGCCTGGGGGAAACGATAGATCCGCTGGCCTCTAACGAAATTGGAGCAGTGCAGAAAGGATTCAATCGTATGACGCAGGCGCTGTTGGGTAATCGAAAACAACTAAACAATAAGATTCAACAGGCAACCCAGCAGTTAAATGAAGCCATGATTGATATGGAAACCAAGAATCGTGAGCTGGCATTTGCCAGGGACGAGGCACAAAACGCAAATCGCATAAAATCAGAGTTTCTGGCTAATATGAGTCATGAAATTCGTACCCCTATCAACGGTATCAAGGGGTTCATCAGCCTGATAGGCCAGTCAAGTCTAAATCCCACACAAAAAAAATACGCCGATATCGTATTGAAATCGACCAATGACCTGACCAACATTATTAATGAGATTCTCGATTTCTCAAAAATGGAATCGGGAAAATTGCAAATCGTAGACGCCGATTTCGATTTGCATGAAATTATGGAACAGACGCGCGACACCCTGTTCATTACTACCCTGGCCAAGAATATCGATTTAAACCTTATTATTTACAGCGACACACCCAGGTATGTCTTTGGCGACAAGTTACGAATCAAGCAAATTCTGCTGAATTTAATTGGCAATGCGATCAAGTTCACCGACCAGGGAGAGGTCATCATCAAGGTATCAGTAGAGGAACAGGCAGCAACGGAGGTAACCATATTGATCAGCGTAGAAGATTCCGGTATCGGCATCTCAGATGAGGATCAGGCCAGGTTGTTCACCGCATTTAACCAGGTTGAAACTGCCGCCAATCGTCGATTTTCCGGCACCGGTCTCGGGCTCGCTATTAGCAAAAACCTGGTTAGCCTGATGGGTGGCGAGATTGCAGTTAAGAGCGAATCCGGTAAGGGCTCGACATTTAGTGTTCGACTACCCCTGGCAATGACCAACGCAAATGATCGGAATGTTACGCAACAGGAGACGAAAGCTAGTACCGCTTTGATCATTGCCAGTCGAAAAGCCTGTTTGCAGGAACTGCAATCCTTATATGATCGGGCAGGGATTACCACTGAACCTGTACTGATTGAACAACAGACCATTGAGCAGATAAAAGAAATAGTTCATCAAAACCGTGGCCACATCGACTATCTGGTGATTGATTTTCGCCACCCCGCCCTTGATCTCTGGGAACTGGTCGATACTGAACTCGAAGCAGATGTACGAATTATTGCGATGCACTATGATCCGGGCATGATCCCCGGCTTCGATAGCCGGGAAATCGAATTCGTCTCTATAATAAGCTCCAGTAACCGATTGCAAGGCTTACTCGATCATTCATTGATCGACGATACTGAAAAGGTACCCGATGGCCAGCTACCACCGTCCCCGACGATACCGAAATATGTACTGTTTGTTGACGACAATGAAACTAATCTCAAGCTTGGTAGCGAATTGATCCGAAAATGGGGCCACGAGGTCAGCGAAGCGGATCATGCGGACGAGGCAATGAATCTGTATAGAAACCAGAGTTTTGATCTAATCTTTCTTGATATCCAGATGCCAGATATCGATGGCGTAACCCTTCGGGCTATGATGCGCGAAGAACGGCCCGACGATCGTACGCCTATCGTCGCACTAACCGCGAATATATTAAATGAGGAAGCCGATCGACTTTTGCAACTGGGCTTTGACTACTACCTGGGCAAACCGATTGATGAAGATAAATTTCGTGCCTTGATTGACGGCTCCCTGGAGGTTTCAGCCAAAATTTCAGATAACGAGTTTACCGACGAGCAGCCCGATGATACAAAATCGGTTAATATCAAGCAATCCCTGGAACTGGCTGCAGGTAATGAGTCTTTGCTAAAACAAATTTTCGAAATTTTACTGCGTGATATTCCCGATTACAGGCATCAACTTTCAAACGCGATCGGGCAATTAGACCACACAAAACTATCATCGATTATTCACAAGATTCACGGAACTACCTGTTATACGAGCCTGCCATTGTTAAAATCGCAAGTGGTGTCGATTCAGCAACAACTTTCCGCCGAATCATATATCAACCTTGATACGGCAGTGGACTCAATGATAAAAGAACTTGAGCAGGTCAGGTCGGAAGTTGAACTTTATTTGCAGTAGATAGCAGAGAACACCAAGGTCGAATGGTCGATATTCTCATTCAGGGAGGCGGGCTAACCTTCAAGTATTACCATCGCTACAGCATAGTGCTTCTCGTCTGAAAGCGATACGAACACTTTACTCACCTGTTTTTGCTGTGCCAGCTGTAGAGCCGCGTTGATAAATTTCAACATTGGTTTACCCCTGTTATCATTATTAACCTCGATACTTTTATAACCTACACCGCATCCAAACCCGGTACCCAGTGCTTTCGCTGCCGCTTCCTTGGCGGCAAATCGAGTCGCGAGATAGCTAGCCGGAAAGTTTCGCCGACCAAACTCGACCTGTTCGTTTTCGGTTAGAATACGGCGCGCAATTCGCTCCCCATAGCGGGCAAATATTTTTTCAAACCGCTCGGTTTCGGCAATATCGACCCCGACCCCTATTATCATGTGCGTGCCCGCAGAACCTGGTTAAAATTATTTCCCGGTGTATTTCGATTGCTCATATTCGATTCTTGATCTGATGATAGATGTCTCGGGATTTTAGTCTTTTCCCGTGCAAGTTATAGTCGATAATGCATCGCATGATAGTTTTAGCCATATGTAGTACCTGCCTGTTTTCATACTGCTGCTGGTTCCAGGCTATGATGGTTCGCCCGGCTATGGCATTTTGATCTCTTTCGCTACAGGGCACAAATCCACTGGAAGCGATGAATTGATAGAAGTCATTGTCTGTTATCGATTCACCCGACTCCGCATTCAAACTGGTATCCGGTAGATAACCCAGCATATTCATCAACGCGCGTTCGAATTCACGCAACTGTACTTCACCAAACTGACAATCCAGGTCACTCAGCAATTCCCTGTAAAGAGCGAATATTTCCGGATTCGCCTCCTGCCGGGGTAAAAAAACCCTTAACAATTCGTTAACGTATAACAGGGGTAGATATTGTTTTTCCTCGACCGCTGCGGGCGTACCATCGGTTGATACCAGGGTCTTCAATTCGCCGCGCCCACTCCAGCTAATCATCAGGTGGATAACAGGCTGATACAGGGCCACCGATTTGCTCTGCTTTCCTCCCCTGTCGATAACGCTGATACAACCATGATCAAGCGTAAATAAATCCAGAATCAGGCTTGAATTCTGCCAGTCGCGCCGATGTAGTATATAGGCGGGCTGATCAGTGACTCTGGTTTGCATCAGAGTAACCAA
>Ga0164320_10000560_pt1 | contig 12466 bp, 8 predicted proteins | sample GuaBasSediGuay11_FD_113736 | JGI IMG/M metagenome (GOLD analysis project Ga0164320, IMG submission 113736) | Subseafloor sediment microbial communities from Guaymas Basin, Gulf of California, Mexico - Guay11, Core 4567-28, 0-3 cm | ecosystem: Environmental > Aquatic > Marine > Hydrothermal vents...
GATAAAAAACCTTGTTCGCATCCTTGCGCGACGACAGTATACCTTTATCGCGTAAAATGGCGAGATGTTGCGAGATATTACTTTGTGAAGTACCGACGTTTTCGACAATACCCTGCACGCAGACTTCGCGATTTCCCAGGGTGCACAGGATTTTCAGGCGCAACGGGTGCGACATCGCCTTCAGTGAGCGCGATGCGGTCTCGATATCGGCGGCACGCGCCAGCAGTTGATCAGCATCGACGGCATTTACCATTTCAGTTTTCATTTGCCTAACAGTATTACCAAACGATAATATTAGCCGATGATTATGAATAAACCCCGGACCAATGTCCACATCCGCTTGTATAACCTGATCTTGTTCGCATTGCTTTTCTGCCTGGCCGTGGCGCCACTGTCGGGCGCTGACGACAAGTCGGTCAAGGAAAAGCAGCTGAAGACGCTGCTGCACAAGATCGATAAGTTGAAACAGGCGATCGACGTCAAGGAAGACAGCAAATCACGTTACATCAAACAATTGAAGACGATCGAGCGAAGCGTCGGCAAGGTAAACCTGAAGATCCGCAAGATCGACGATCAGATCAAGACAAAAAAAGCCGAGCTCGCGGCGCTGCGCGCGACCCGCCTGGAACATCAACGCCGGCTTAGCCGTGAAAACGAGTACCTCGCGCAACAGGTTTACTCGGCGTTTACCCTGGGTAGCCAGGAAAAGGTCAAGCTGCTGTTTTCACAGCAGAAACCCCAGACCCTGCAACGCAACCTTGTCTACTACCAGTATTTTTCCAATGCGCGCGTGGCGCTGATCAATTCGGTACAAACCAGCATTGACAAGATTATCGAAACCGAAAGCCTGATTCGGCAGGCGCAACTCGATCTGCAGGAAAACCAGCAGGCGCTGGCGGCGCAGAGGGAACAGTTGAAAAAGAGCCTCGGCAAGCGCAAGACGATCATCACCTCGCTCGACAAGCAGTTGAAATCACAGGGCGGCAGCCTTTCGCGACTGGAGGATGAAGCCACGCAGTTGCAAAACCTGATCAAGTCGATCCTGGAAATCTTCAATGAAGCGCCCGACGTGGAGGTATCACGACAGGCATTCGCCAGGCTCAAGGGCAAGCTCGCGTGGCCTGTCGAGGGCAAGGTCAGGAGGCTGTTCGGCCGCAACAAGCCGTTGTCCAACCTGCGCTGGCAAGGCGTCATCATCGAGGCCAGAAGCGGCAGCCAGGTGATGGCCGTATCCCATGGTCGCGTCGCCTTTGCGGACTGGCTGCGCGGGCTCGGCAACCTGATCATCATCGACCATGGCAATTCCTACCTGTCGCTTTACGGTCACAATGAATCCCTGTTCAAGGGCGCCGGCGAGTGGGTCGAGGCGGGCGAAGTCATCAGCAGTATCGGCAGCAGCGGCGGGCAAAAAAAACCCGGCCTCTATTTCGAAATTCGTAAAAAAGGCAAGCCGCAGAACCCGACCGGCTGGTGCAAAGCGAACAATTCATTTACTTCGGGATAGCGCAGGCTAGCCTGCATATTGCACCAGTATCCCGGAATCTGACGCCGGACAGATGCGGCTGAACGCCGGTCTGGACTGAAAGCCATAGCTTTAGCTATGACTTGAGGAAAGACCAAGTTCAGTCGTATCTGGACAAGTCAGAACCGGGATAGGGCTCGGGCCGGTGACAAACTGTTTCTTCATTGTTCCTACATAGTTACCAGGTTATTCATATCATTAAGATAGTTATATCCAGGCTCGATACCGACTGGTGAAATTTGCAGGCTAAACCCGTTTAGACTGCAAATTGCTCGCGTTTACCGTAGAATCCGGCGTTTTCGACCCCATCTTTTGAACTGTATTACAACTTATCCGGCACTAACTGGTCTACAATACGTAGTCTTGACCGCCACCAGCAAGTTTTTCTGGAGAAACGAATGCTAAAAAATCTGCGCATATCGACCGGGTTCCTGGGTGGGACCCTATTTGGGCTGCTGGTGGCAGTTGCCCTTAGCGTTCACGCCCTGAAGGAAGAAGAGCAAATTCCATTCGAGGATTTGCAGGCGTTTACCGAGGTATTTTCCAAGGTCAAATCCGACTATGTCGAGTCGGTCGATGAAAAGAAACTAATCGAAGACGCGATTCGCGGCATGCTCAACGGCCTCGACCCGCACTCGTCATATCTCAACACCAGCGAGTTCAGTGATCTGAAGATCGGCACCACCGGCCAGTTCGGCGGACTCGGCATCGAAGTGGGCATGGAAAACGGTTTCGTCAAGGTCATATCACCCATCGACGATACGCCGGCGTTCCGTGCCGGGGTCAAGGCCAGCGACCTGATCATCAAGCTCGATGACAAGTCGGTCAAGGGCATGACGCTGAACGAGGCGGTCAAAATCATGCGCGGCAAGCCCAACACCTCGATCGAGTTGACCATAGTTCGCGAAGGCGAAGCCAAGCCGCTGGTCATCAGCATCACGCGCGAAATCATTCGCGTCAAGAGCGTCAAGAATCGCATGCTCGAACCCGGCTACGGCTATGTTCGTATCACCAATTTCCAGTCCCGCACCACGACCGATCTGTTGAAGGCGATTTCGGATCTGCAAAAGGAAGCGCGCCTCAAGGGCATGATTCTTGACCTGCGCAACAATCCCGGCGGCGTATTGAATGGCGCCGTGGGCGTCTCCGACGCCTTTATCGACAATGGCCTGATCGTCTATACCGAGGGTCGCATCGACGATTCCAGCCACCGCTACCTGGCGACGCCCGGCGATAGTCTGAACGGCGCGCCGCTGGTAGTCCTCATCAATGGCGGTTCGGCATCGGCGTCAGAAATCGTTGCCGGCGCCCTGCAGGACCACAGGCGCGGCATCATCCTCGGCACCAAGTCTTTCGGCAAGGGTTCGGTGCAGACCATCCAGGAACTGCGCAATGGTTCCGCGGTCAAGCTGACTACCGCGCGTTACTTTACACCGCACGGCCGTTCGATCCAGGCGACCGGCATCGAGCCGGATATCAAGTTGAGCACGGTGAAGCTGTCTTCAACCGATGAAAAGGCGCGCGTCACCTACTCCGAGGCAGATCTCGACGGTAGCCTGAGCAATCCCAACGGCGACTCCGGCGACGGGGACAGCAAGGAAGACAAAAGCGAAGCGCTCGCGGAATCTGATTTTCAGTTGTATGAAGCACTCAACCTGCTGAAGGGCCTGAATATTCTTTCCGGCCTCAGCAGCAGTAACAGCTAAACCAGCGGTCGCATGCTGCGATCCTGGCTGCTGCTGTTACTCATCTTTGCCGGCGCGAGCGCGGCTGATCAACGGCCGGTACTATCGCTGGTTATCGATGACCTCGGTTACTCTCTTGAAAATGGCAAGGCCGCCATCGGCCTCGATGGCGATCATACCTACGCGATTCTGCCCAGCGCGGTTTACAGCAAGAAACTGGCGCAGTACGCGCACCAGCTGAATAAAGAAGTCATATTACACATGCCGATGCAGTCGATCAGTTCGAGCGCGGCGCACGAACCCAACGCGCTCAACGAAGCAATGGACGAAGACGAACTGACCGGTAACGTGCATTCGCTACTGGCGCAGATACCCTTCATTCGCGGCGTCAACAATCATATGGGCAGCCACCTGACCGAGTTCGACTTCTTCATGCGCCCGGTGATGGACAGCATCCGCAGTTACGACCCGTCATTTTATTTCCTCGACAGCCGCACTTCACCGCGCAGCGTCGCCTATACGCAGGCCAGGGATGCAGGTCTCAGTTCGATTTCGCGCGACATCTTCCTCGACAACGATCCCAACACTTCAGCGATCCAGCTACAGTACAACATCTGGCTGACGCGGGCGCGCGAGCAGGGTTCGGCGATCGCCATCGGCCACCCCTACTCGCATACGCTGGAAGTGTTGCAGCACAACCTGCCTGAAGCCAGCGGCAGTTTCACCTTCATGCGCATTTCGGAACTGATCGAGGCACGCCGCCAACCCGAATCTGCGCCGGCATGGGGCAGCCAGCTAACGACGCTCGACGCCACCGAGTAGACCGCAGGGCGTTGAAAGGAGTTTCTCGCAGAGGCGCGGAGGCGCGGAGGCGCGGAGGCGCGGAGGCGCGGAGGCCGCGGAGTTGTACGAGGTGTTCGAATTTCGAAGAGAGTAAGCCGGGCATCAACCCACAAATAATCCTCAGCGCGCTCTGCGCCTCTGCGAGAACCTTCCCGAGATGCCTCCGCGAGAACCTCCCCCTAAGATTACATCGGAGGTCTTTGATAACCTCCCATCAGCGATTCAACTTTCTGCGTCAGCGCGAGCACGATGTCTTCACGCCAGGGTGCGGCAACGATCTGCACACCGACCGGTAATCCCCCGGCGCTACCCCCGGCGCGAACCGAAGCCCCGGGCCAGCCCAGCAGGTTATGAATGGTCACGTAGCTCCAGTCATCAAAGCTGTCGCCGTGCGATGCCTTGTGCGGGCGCGCCAGCGCATGTGAAGGCGGGCATAGAATGGCATCGTAGTCGGCAAAAATCGCGAGCGCGCGGCTGCGCGCCTCGTCGATCGCCTCGAGTAATGCGGGATCGACGCGGTCGCTGGCGGCAAGCGATTTTTCGGTCAGGTAGCCGTCGAGGTCCGGCCCCGCCTGCGTCGTAGCGTAGCGCTCGAGCAAGCGCAGGATGACACCGGCATTGGCCGATTCACGCAGCTCGGTGCTCAGGTCCACCAGTTCTCGCATACCGGGCATCAAGTGGTTTTCGATCAAGGCGACCTCGCCTTGCAGGGCCTGCGCGGTCTCGCTGACCACGCGCTGTATTTCGGGATCCGGCGAGACGATAGCGTTATCCGCATACCAGGCGATGCGCAACCGCCGCAGGTCTATCGCCGCGGGATCACCCATGGCAACTGGCACGACCGCCGGGTCGCGGCCATCGGGACCGCAGATGATCGGCAGCGCCAGCGCCAGGTCTTCGACGTAGCGCGCCATGGGCCCGATCTGCGTCAGCGAATCGAAGACGCCGCCGTAGGGCACGATGTGGCCACTGCGCGGCGTGCGTCCCGAGGTTGGCTTGATTCCGGCGATGCCGCAAAGATGCGCGGGCTCGCGAATACTGCCCCCGGTATCCGAACCGAGCTCGAGCGCCGAGCCGGCGCAGGCGATGATGGCGGCCGAACCGCCGCTGCTGCCGCCGGGACTGCGACTGGTGTCGAAGGGATTGCAGCTACGCCCGTAAATCAGGTTATTGGTTTCGCCACTCAGGGTCAGTTCAGGGGTATTGGTTTTCCCCAGCAGCACCGCACCGGCGGCGCGCAGGCGCGCCACGACCGGCGCATCCTGCCGCGGCACGAACTCCCTGCGTCCGAGCGTACCGCCGGTCGAGACGATACCCTCGGTATCGAGCGAATCCTTAATCGTGATCGGAACCCCGTGCAGTGGACCCCTGAATTGCCCATTTGCGGCGAGCCGATCGAGTTCGTCAGCCTCGGCTTGCGCACGCTCGGCAACCAGCTGGACAACGGCATTGATGGCGGGATTGACTTCCCCGATGCGCGCAAGGCAGGCATCGACGATTTCACGCGAACACAGTTCCCCGGCGCGAAGGGAACGCGCCAGCCTGGCGGCTGACCAGTAGATTGCATCGTTCATACCGTCGAATTATCAACCCGGCGCGCGCGATTATCCAGCGGATTCGCAAACTCAGAACTGATTAAAGGTTCTCGCAGAGGCGCAGGGGGCGCAGAGAATCGCGGAGTGGAGCAAGGTTATCGAATTTTTTGAAGAGAGAAACCCAGGCAATCATCTTTAAAATTACCTCCGCGAGAACCTTCCAGGGAAAGAATTTGCTGGCTAGTCCTGATTATCGAGCCGGGAGCTGGCGGTCGGGATGCGCAGGACAAATTCCACGCCGCGCACATCCAGCGGCATAAATACCAACCTGGACGAACGTATTCGATTCTTGATATCGAGCTGCCAGTGCGCCCGCAGCGGCTCGCTGGCATCGAGATGACTACTGTCCTCGCCGAGCGCAAGGTTGGAGATCAGCTGGGGTTTCGAGGCCTTCTCAGGGCTCACCTCGATGCTCGCAATCGGCGCCGGGTAAGACCATTCATGACGATTGCTGACCTGTCCGCTCGAATCCGGCAACTGGCACAGCGGCTTGCCATCGATTTCGACAATACCGATCTGCTGGGACAGCACTTCACCATTGCTCAACTTGATGCTGAGCGAAATCACCTGTGCTCGGTTTTCGATGTTTGCGAAGGCGATACTGGCTTCGAATCCACGGGCTATTTCGTGGACAAAGTACAAACCAAGGCCCTTGCCATGGTGTTCCCGGATTCGTCGTGACGAGAATCCGAGCTGGTATATCTTGCCCCCTTCATCGTCCTTGATGCGTGGTCCGCGATTGTACACCTTGCACACGGCTTCGCCGGCCCTGTGCGTGAGGCTAAGCGCAACGCGGTTGTGGCGCTGCCGGTTCATCTTCTGCTGCGAGTAATAGAGGGCATTATTGATCAGATTTTCGATCAGTAACACCATGTGGTTTACATTACCCAGCAGGTCACAATCCGCGCGCAACAGGATCTTGAACTTATCGTCCGCATAGACGCCGTACCCGGGCCAGTCCCCGTTCAGTCCAAGCGCATTGGCATCCTCGGTGATCGGCAACAGGGCGCGGCGTATGGCCTGGCTCATCCTGAAAGTCGGCTGGAATGGCGCTGCCGAAGCGTCGCCGGCCTGCTTCAGCTGGGCCTGGAAATAATGCTCTTCGCAGTCATAAATGCGATTGGTCACGTGCAGCGCGATATTGTCGGTGGTAGCGAGGTCGAGCAAATCCCACAGGTATAACAGGGCGTCGCCAGCCTCGCTGAATTGCCGCTCCTCGCCATCGGCGCAGTTGAGCTGGGCCTGCCTGAGCGCGGTTTGCGCCTTGTCGTAGCTGATGACGCCATTGTGGCGCACCTCGGAAGCGATATTCTTGAAATGCAGAAACTTCTCGTCGTACTCGATGTATTCGAGCAGTCGTTCGCTGATGAACATCTTCAGTTTATCCGCGTGATCCGAGTAGGTTCGCGCGCGCGTGCCCAGATGACGCTTCGAGTCGAACAGTTCAGCGATCTGATCCTGGTACTGCGCCAGTTGATCGCGATATCGGGTCCTGGTCCTGAAAAACAGGCGCATGTCGAAGATCACCGCCAGCAACAACAGCAGCAGCGCCATCCAGAGGTAATCCGCGCGCGCCAGCAGCGGCGCCGCCAGATCGCTGCTCAGGGCGGTCGGGTTTAGCAGCAGCCATTGCCAGCCGACAACCAGTATCGCCCCCAACAAGCTTGGCCAGGGATAGTGCATGCGCACGGGTTTCATTTCGCGCTAACCACCGGGACCCAGCAATAGGCGCCCTCGTCGCCAAAGGTAACTATGCCTTCACCGCGTGCGCACTGTCCGCTAAAGCCGGCGTCGACGGCATCGAAGGCGCGCCGCAAGGTCTTGATGTGCTGACGATAGCTCGCGTAGGAGAACTTTTCCGGATCGCCATCGAGGCGCTCGGCGATCTGCCCCGCGTTGAGGGGGCGGGGCGACGATTCCACCAGCTCGCGCAGGAGTTTGCGCGGGGTTGGCGCCAGTGGCCGGCGCGCGTTGCTCGGATTCATCAGGCGCTGCCCCTTCCAGTAGACGTTCCAGGTATTCAGATCGATCGTCAATTCACCGCTGTTAATGACGTTGATGGTCGCCGACAGGTCGCTATCGATCGACGCCAGCCGCAACGCGGCCCTGATGCGCCAGCACAACACCTGTTCGACGTTATGCTGGTGCTTGGCGATAAAATCGGTCGCCGAAAACTGCTCCAGCGCGGCGCGCTCGATATCGGTACCGGCATGCTCCGACAGGTAGATGATCGGCAGGCGGGGCCATTTCTTGCGCAGTGCGTTGGATACCGAAAAACCAGCCTGGTCATTGCCATTCATGCGCGCATCGAGCAGAGCGACATCGGGTGCTGAGTCCTTATCGCTCAATGCTATTTTCTGCCGTGCGGCCTCGGCAAAGTGATAAACCGCGATCGAATTGGGCTTACCGTCAAAGTCTTCAGCCTCCAGCACTGCTGAAAACTTTTTGACCCAGTGTGATTGGTCCTCAACCCAGAATATTCTTGCCATCAGTGCGCCAGGTCCTGCCTGTTATCCATAAAACCCCGCTATGTCGCCGTCTCGAGCAACAGCTTCGTAGTATCGGTGAATGTGAAAACTCGAGCTTAACCCGGATATTGCACCAGTCGGACTCGAACCTGACTACAGCCCGTTGCTTAAACCCAATAAAACTTGGATTCAAGCATTGACGCCAAAAACCAGTTCGTGACCAGCTCGAGTCCTATCCCGGCGCTAACTTGTCCAGCTGCGTCTGGGCTTGTGCTTCCCTCGACCCGTAGCTACGGCTACGGCTCTCAGTCCAGCACGGCGCCCAGACGCACCTGACCTACGTTATCGCTCGGGATACTGATGCAACATCCGGGTTATTCGTCTCGATAACACTGTTTTTAGCCTGTTTTACGCAATTTCACCGATTTTTCACAACGCTCCCCTAGATTCACCTCAACTTCAGCAAATACGAGGATTTACTTATGTTTAACGAAATACTGACAATCTGGTCGGATCAACCCGGCATCTCCCCAGCCATCTGGCTTGCGCTGCTGGTGTTCGCGGCCTACCTTGCACGTAATCCGGCACACGCATTGATCCGCTCTAGCGGTCGTGCGGTCTATGTCGCCTGCCGGCTGTTTGCGGCATCACTACGGAATCTCGAAAGCGCCTTGCAGCGCCGCAACAAGGACGTGGTGCTATCGCTCGGACAGGGGGCCTGCGAACGCGCTATCGAGCGCGAGTTCCACCGTGTCAACGCAGTCGTAACGCGCGACCTCGGCGCCTACCCGGCCCTGCATCGCCAAATATCGGACACCATCGACCGCATCGAGGAAGACTATCAGGCGGCAACTGACGCGCCACCATTGCCACCGGCATGGCTGCAGGCGGTGGATGCGATTGCCAGCATTCCGCGCAGCGGCGATGCAACCGTGTGCACCATCCTCGACAATATCGGCAAGACACTCGAAGGCGCGCACCGGGAAACACAGAAAGCTTATCGCAAATCTACCCTGGGACGACACAAGCTACTCGGCGCGATGCAACCGCAATGGCGCAAGCTCGGGCACTCGCTCACGCGCGTCAAGGAGACCATCGACGGGCTTGACCAGCGCTCGGTCGAAATCGACCAGCAGATGAAGTCCTACGAGGCCATCCGCAACGGTGAAGACACCATCACCCGTACCCTGTCTTCGTCGTCGCTGACACAGTTTTTCATTTCCAGCCTGGTACTGGTCATCGCCATATTCGGCGGTTTGATCAACTTCCAGTTGATCGCCATGCCGATGTCGGAAATGGTCGGTGGCACCAGTTACATCGGGCCGATGCGCACCTCCGACATCGCCGCGCTGGTGATCATCATGGTCGAAATTGCGATGGGACTCTTCCTCATGGAATCGCTACGCATCACTCACCTGTTTCCGGTGATCGGCTCGATGGACGACGACATGCGCAAGCGCATGCTCGTCATCACCTTCAGCATTCTGGCGATCCTCGCCACGGTCGAGGCATCGTTGGCTTACATGCGTGATTTGCTCGCGCTCGATCGCGAAGCCCTGACCCAGTCGTTGTCCGGTAGCGGTGTTATCGCCGAGGCCGAATTCCGCTGGATTCCTTCGCTGGGGCAGATGATCATGGGCTTTATCCTGCCGTTTGCACTCGCTTTTGTCGCGATTCCACTGGAATCCTTCATTCACTCGATGCGTACCGTACTCGGCATGATCGCTTTAGCGCTGATCCACGCACTCGCCCTGGCAGCTCGCATGCTCGGCGGTAGCGCGCGCCAGCTCAGCAACATCCTGATAAGCCTGTACGACTTGTTGATCATGTTACCGCTCGGCATCGAGCGCCTCGTCGCAAGCAGCATCGGGCGCAAGCGCAATAAGCAGAGCGGAGACGAAACCGAACAACTTTACATAGAGGAACAGTCATGAAAAAAATTATCCTGACCACCCTGCTGGCGCTTGGCCTTTCCGCCTGCAACGAACCCGAATCGAGGGCGCGCGCGGTTTACCTGCTGCTCGACACCTCGGGCACCTATACCGCGGAAATGGACAAGGCGCAGAAGATCATTAACTACCTGCTGGCGACACTGGACAGCGGCGACTCGATCGCGATCGCACGTATCGACAGCGGCAGTTTCAGCGAGAAAGACATCATCGCGCGCGTTACTTTCGATGACCGCCCGAGCACTGCCAACCAGCAGAAACGCAGCTTCAAGACGAAGATCGATGAATTCATCGTGCATACCAAAAAGGGTAGCCGGCACACCGATATCACCGGCGGCATGCTGCAGGCGAGCGAGTACCTGGAGGAGACCGGCGCGGGCGAAAAGTACGTGTTGATTTTCTCGGATCTCGAGGAAGACCTGCAAAGAGGACATATCCGCGATTTCCCGATTTCGTTGCCCGACATCCACGTGGTTGCACTCAATGTTACCAAGCTGCGCAGCGATAACATCGATCCGCGCGATTACATGAAACGTCTCGACCTGTGGGAGAGTCGAGTCTACCAGGCCGGCGGCACCTGGGGCGTGATAAACGACCTGGAGCACATGGACCGCCTTATCGCACAACGTTAACCCCCGCCGCGGGCCGCCGCCATGGCGGCTCGCATCCCTTCCCCTTGTCTTGCCCGCTTCGGCGGGTTTTCTTTTGCATTAATGCTTGTCCTTGTATGAACTACAGGGTTTAAAATTCGTGTCCTGGCAATTAATCTCTGGTAATACGATCGATGCACGCATCCACCAACGAACCGGTTTCCACGCCGCTGACCGATCCGGTCTGCGGCATGAAAGTTACACCCGAGAACGAACACTCGTTCGAATACGATGGCACCCGCTATTTTTTCTGTTGCCAGGGTTGTGCGCAGAAATTTGGCGGCGATCCCTCCGGATATCTGAGCGGCGAAGCGCAAACTGCCGCGGCTTCGCAAGCGCCCATCCCCGGGGCCCTGTACATCTGCCCGATGTGCCCCGAAGTCGAACAGGACCATCCCGGCAGTTGTCCGAGTTGCGGTATGGCGCTGGAAAGCTCGGGCGCGCCGGTTTTGAATACGCGCACCGAATATACCTGCCCGATGCATCCCGAGATCGTACAGGATGAACCCGGTAGCTGTCCCAAATGCGGTATGGCGCTGGAATCGCGCACGGTCGAGGTCGAGGAAAGGAACGAAGAACTGATCGACATGAGCCGGCGTTTCTGGATCGGGCTGGCGCTGTCGCTACCGGTGTTTGTGCTCGCCATGGTAACCGACATGGCGCCCACCCTGCTGCCCGAGACCCTCGCGCTTAAGACCGTGCAATGGATCGAGTTCGTGCTCGCCACACCGGTGGTGCTGTGGTGTGGCCTGCCCTTTTTCGAACGCGGCTGGGTGTCGCTGAAGACGCGCAATTTCAACATGTTTACGCTGATCGCAATCGGCGTCAGCGTAGCCTGGGGCTACAGCCTGGTGGCCTTGTTGTTGCCGGGTATCTTCCCCCCAAAGATGCAACATGCCGATGGCACGGTAGCAGTGTATTTCGAAGCCGCCGCCGTCATCACCACGCTGGTGCTGCTCGGGCAGGTGCTGGAACTGCGCGCGCGCAGTCATACCAATGCCGCGATCAAACTGCTGCTCGGGCTGGCACCGAAAACAGCTCGTATCCTGCGCGAGGATGGTAGCGAAGAGGACATTCCCCTGGAGCAGGTCGTACCGGGCGATATCCTGCGCGTCAGGCCCGGTGAAAAAGTTCCGGTCGACGGCAGTGTCACCAGTGGCAACAGCGCCGTGGATGAATCGATGGTCACCGGCGAATCGATCCCGCTTGAAAAAGGCGAAGGTGATGCCCTGATTGGTGCGACTGTAAACGGTACCGGCAGTTTGCTGATGCGCGCCGAAAAAGTAGGCGCCGATACGATGCTGGCGCAGATCGTAACCATGGTCAGCGAGGCGCAGCGCTCACGCGCCCCGATCCAGAAGCTCGCGGACGTGGTGGCGGGCTATTTCGTGCCGGCGGTCGTACTGATCGCCGTCGTGACCATGATAGCCTGGGGTATTTTCGGGCCCGAACCCCGCCTGGCTTATGCCGTCATCAATGCGGTCGCCGTGCTGATTATCGCCTGCCCCTGTGCACTCGGTCTGGCGACGCCAATGTCGATTATGGTCGGCACCGGCAAGGGCGCGATGCTGGGCGTATTGATCAGGAACGCCGAGGCGCTCGAAGTCATGGAAAAGGTCGACATCCTGGTTGTCGACAAAACCGGCACGCTGACCGAGGGGAAACCCCGCCTGGTTGCGCTTGCCAGCAGCGACGATTTTGACGACAGCACCGTGTTGCGCCTGGCCGCCAGTCTCGAGCGTGCCAGCGAACAC
>Ga0164320_10000562_pt1 | contig 12460 bp, 19 predicted proteins | sample GuaBasSediGuay11_FD_113736 | JGI IMG/M metagenome (GOLD analysis project Ga0164320, IMG submission 113736) | Subseafloor sediment microbial communities from Guaymas Basin, Gulf of California, Mexico - Guay11, Core 4567-28, 0-3 cm | ecosystem: Environmental > Aquatic > Marine > Hydrothermal...
CGGGCGATTGGCCCGCACTGCCGGGCGATTTCATCAACTTTGCTGCTCATTTGAGCGGAATGTCTTATGATTGGCCAATAAGAAGCCATGTTCGGCGACTATAACCAGGAAGCCAAAATGAAACTGGTCAACCAACTGCTTGAATCAAAGGGCCATGACATATTGTCGATCGCGCCGTCGGCATCGGTTCTGGATGCGATAAAGTTAATGGCCGAGAAAGGGGTCGGTGCTCTCATCGTCATGGATGGGGAGACCATGGCCGGAATCGTCACGGAAAGAGACTACGCGCGAAAGGTCATTCTGAAAGGACGGTCGTCGGACGAGACACCTGTCAGCGACATAATGTCGACCGGTGTAATTTCGACGAGTCCTGATCAAACGGTCAATAGTTGCATGAATGTGATGACCGACAAACGTATCCGGCACTTGCCTGTCGTAGAGGGAAACAAGGTCACTGGTCTGGTATCGATTGGCGACCTGGTCAAGGCGATAATCGCCGACCAGAAAGAGGAAATAGAGCACCTCGAGCACTACATCAGCGGTTAACCTGATTCTTTCGCCTCTACGGAGTGCGGCCCCGGAGTGTGGCTCGCTGATGCACGATTGAATTTTCGGGAGTACAGTTAGTCAAATTGTGCTGGAGGCCGCTTTCAGTCTTCTATTGCAGCGGCCGGAGGTAAGAATCATGAGTGGGCCTGCCGCCTTTGCCCTTGCTCTCGTCACTACCGTATTGCTGATTCCTGTAGCCTGGTCTGAAGAGAACAAAGTTGTCATCGGCCCGAGAAATCTGGACCTGGCGGATGGCGCCCAGGAACTCCTTGCCGGCAATGCCAGAGAAGGCATTGAACTGACCTTGCGTGGCTTGCAATCTGCCCAGGGAAAGAGAGAGAAAGAAGCCGCTTTATCCAATCTTTGTGCCGGTTACATCATGATCGATAAGCTCGATTCCGCATTGATGTACTGCAACATGCTCCTCTTGAGTAACGACAGGCACTGGCGAGGTTTCAACAATCGCGCCCTGATCTATGTCATGCGCAAGGAATACGAAAAGGCAGAAAAGGACCTTGCAATGGGCCAGGAGATCAATCCCAACGCCCGTACTCTGAAGGTGGTCAAGGGCATGTTCCTGGACGCAACACATCCGGTATCGCCGAACATCATCATTGATGATCGCAAACGTAAGAACGCGGAAGTTTCCGTAAAGGAAGAGAGCTAGGTGTGTCTGATGACCACCGCAGGACAGACAGCCGTAGCTGCTGCAGCCTGCCTGGCGGTGGCGTCATCCGCCATCGTTCTGGCGGACGACAGCACGCGAATCACGCGTATAACGCATATGGAAGACTCGTCATCTGATCGGATGCCGTCGGTTACTGCGGTACCGCAATATCCCGAAATAGCAAGACGTGATCGGATCGAGGGTGAGGCGACCGTCTGTTACACGATCGATGCAGATGGCCGAATCTGCAGGCCTGCCGTCCGGCGAAGCTCCCACAAAATGTTTGCGAAACCAGCGCTCAAGGCCATCAAGAAATCGAGCTACGAGCCTTTGCAGTCGAACCAGGAGGCCACAGTTGCGAGAACCTGCCGAACATTTCGGTTTCTGCTCAAGCCGGTCGCTATCGAGGAAATCGAATAGGGTCTGGTCGGTCGGCTGCCCGCAGTCTTTTTTCAACAAAGTAGAAATGATCGCCACATGCGGATGCGTCATCGTTCGTGGCATTGGCGCCCGCCATCGCGAAAGACGAGATAAGCATTATCGATATCTGAATGTGCAGGCTAGTGCACCCTGGCGCGGCCAATAGTGTTGGTATCAGTACCAAACCAGACCTCACCGGTGGGTTCGAAATAGTACATGTGCCGAACGGACCCGGCGCCGCTCGGGATATCGGTTTCACTGAAAAACATTTCGGACCGGGTGTCGACACCAATGAAACGGTTCGGCGATACGCCGGTTTCGACGATCCAGAGACGGTCGCTCCTATCAACCGTCATGCCGTACGGTTTGCTTTCCTTGCCGGACGGCATTTGCCATTCGGTAAACTTTTCATCATCGGGCTCGTAACGACCGAGCAGGCCGAGTGCGTAATCGACGTACCAGACATTGTTGTCTGACGTTATCTGGAGTCTCCGGGGCCGGGAATTCTTGTTGGGCAGTTCTATTTCTTCGAGCGTCAACTCGTCTTTGTCTACCCGAATGAGCTTGTTACTGCCGAATTCGACAATCCAGGGCTCATCGTTCGAGTTGATGACAATCCCATACGGTCTGGATCGTTTCGTTGGTACGGCCATCAAAGACACTTCGCTGGTTTCTGTGGTCAACTTTCCGACGAAATTGCCTCCCTGCACCGTAAACCAGATATCCCCCGCAGAATCGAACACCAGTGTGTGGGGGTCGCGCGCCTGACTGTCCGGCATTGCTATTTTCTTGATAGCCCCCGTGTCGGGATTGAGGCGTCCGATATGTGACTTGAGATTTCCCGCAAACCAGACCGTGCGGCCTGAATCACCCTCGGCGACAATCACGTTGTGGGGCCCCGTACCGGCATCGAGATTGTAGCGACTGAATTCACCGGTCGCGGGTTGCAGATTGGCGATGTAATGTCCTGTCTGACCCACGAACCAAACACAGCCCGAATCATCCACAAACGGGTCTCGTGGCCGCGAGTCACTCCAGGGAACCAGCCATTCGCGGATTTCGACGGGCTGTGAAGTCGCACTTTGTGGCAGCCACATCATGCAGGCGACAATGCTTGCGAAGAAAACGCTGGATTTCATTCTTGATCTCCTTGTTGGACCACTAGTACTCAGGCTGTGGTGGCGATTTCGAGAAATCGCTGGGCCGCCTGCGCCATGTCGCGCCCGATACTGATCAAGCCCCCCTCATGTCCCCCCATAACGGCAATTTCGCTGCTGGCGAAGTCAGTGTCACGGTATAGCCTCCTGAACTCCTCCGCCATATCGGGAGTGCCGTATGTCACAGTGGGATTTGTCGTCGGTACTTTATTGCGAAGCTCGTGCCACAGGGTGTCGCTGTGGACATGCACGATGGCCTGAATCATCGGGGTCAGTTCGTAGATTGCTGCGTGCGTCAGCGATTCAGAGGATGCCTTGACCGGCCCGTGACAGGTGACGCGATTGTGCTGGATGTCATAGTCCGTCACTTCGGCGAAGTGAGCGCCGGTCAGATCGGCCAGGTGACCGGTCTGGGTGCCGGTGATGATGAACTGCACATCGGGTCCCGACCGCATGCTCATATTGCCGAATCCGACACCGGTGTCGTCGTATCGGCCCACCAGTGCTGCATCGAACAATGGCCGCCGCCAGGTATTGAGTTCGACTATCGCGGCGTTTTCAAGTGGCGGGCCTTTCGTCCACTCGCAGTTGAACTTGATGCGGCCTTCACCGGTCATGATGCACGTTTGGCAAAACCCGGAAAAAGTCGGTCGAGGCCTTCTTCGCTGGGCTCGCATATACCGCATTCGGTAATCAACCCGGTGATGAGACGCGCAGGCGTTACATCGAAGGCATAGTTCCTGATTGCCGAACCGTCGGCAACCGTTTTTACGTCACAAACATCATCGCCACGGATGCCGCGGACATGCGAGACCTCGTACGTATCGCGTTCTTCAATCGGAATCTCAGTCATTCCGTCCTGTATCGTCCAGTCGATCGTTGTCGACGGTAGTGCAACATAGAATGGGATGCCGTTGTCGTGCGCGGCAAGTGCTTTCAGATATGTGCCGATCTTGTTCGCCACGTCGCCGGTGCGCGTCGTTCGATCAGTACCGGTAATGCATATGTCAACCTGACCGCGCTGCATCAAATGGCCGCCCGCGTTGTCGACAATAAGGGTGTGAGGTACCTCGTTTCTTGCTAACTCCCAACAGGTCAGTTGAGAGCCCTGGTTTCTCGGCCGCGTCTCATCGACCCAAACGTGAACATTAATGCCGCGCTGCCTGGCAACATAGATGGGGGCGATCGCCGTACCCCAGTTAATCGTAGCCAGGGCGCCTGCATTACAATGCGTCAGGATGTTAACTGCTTCGCCAGATTTCTCTCGCGCAATTTTCTCGATCAGTGTGCAGCCGTGCACGCCGATGTTCCAGGATATCTCAACATCCTCGTCACAAATGGACTGCGCTTCGCTGCGCAGTAAAGAAACCAGGTCCCGATCCTCGCCTGAAGTTCGAATGACGCCCAGAATCCGATCCAATGCCCAGCGCAAGTTAACGGCTGTCGGCCTGGTTTCACCCAGCTCAATTGCTGCTTGCTTCACGAAACTGATCGGGTCTGCCGTTTGACTGCCCTCGATGGCGGCGAGATAAAGACTCCACGCTGCGGTCGCACCAATTAATGGTGCGCCGCGTACGAGCATGTCCCTGATTGCCTGCGCACCCTCCCGGTAGTTGTTCAAGTCTCGTACGACGTACTCATGAGGCAGCTTCGTCTGGTCAATGACCTGGACAACTGAGGGATCGTCAGGTCTGAGCCAGATCGTCCGAAAATTTTCGCCTTTCTCTATCTTCACTGGATTCGCCCGTCAATTCGCTAATGTTTGCAACGCGTCTTGCGGATGCCAGAGTATTTGCCATCAGCATGGCAATGGTCATTGGACCTACGCCGCCCGGGACTGGGGTAATGGCCCCGGCCACTTTGCTGACTTCGTCGAAATCGACATCGCCTGTCAGCTTTGTTTTTGTCTCGCCGCCTTCGCTGACCTGAATTCGATTGATGCCGACATCAATAACAATGGCCCCCGGCTTGATCCACTCGCCCTTAACCATGTTCGGCCGGCCGACCGCCGCGACCAGAATATCCGCATTACGGCATACGCCAGGCAAGTCGCTGGTGCGGCTGTGCGTGATCGTCACTGTTGCATTCGCTTTCAACAAGAGGCTTGCCATCGGTTTGCCGACGATATTCGAGCGGCCGATAATGACAGCATTCAGGCCGGAAAAGTCCTTGCCGAGTTGATCCTCGATCATCAGCATGCAGCCTGCCGGCGTGCAAGGCACAAACGCGTCTTCTGTCTGACCCGCTGTTAGTTTACCGATATTTTGAAAATGAAAACCGTCAACGTCTTTCTCCGGGGCGACTGATTGTGTGATCAGTTGTTCATCCAGATGATCGGGAAGCGGCAACTGCACGAGGATGCCATGTATCGCCGGGTCGGCATTGAGTTCGGTCAGGAGTGCGAGGACGGTTTCCTGGCTTGAGTCTGCTGCGAGAGCGTGCTGGACGGAGTAAAAACCGCAGGTCTCGGCCGTGCGCTTCTTATTTCTGGTGTAGATCTTGCTGGCCGGATCGTCTCCGACACTCACGACGGCAAGTCCCGGTCTGACGCCATGCGTCTCGAAAAGCTCGGCCGCAGACTCGGTGATTGATGCGGAGAGCTCGGCCGCCCTTGCCTTACCGTCAATAAGTGTCGCATGTGCCACGAAAATCGATCCTTGGACATGAATAACCACCGGGACAGGCGGTCGGGAGAACAATAATGGTCGATCGGGGTGCAGATAGTAACCCCTGTTGTGCCTCCTCGTAAACATTGTGCCCGGTCCGACGCTGCCTCTCATCCCAGGCATAAATAGCGGTAGCAAATAATCAGTCGAGTGCTAACATCAAGGCCGGGAAGGAGGACGAGAAATGCTGGATCGAATAGACACACGGGCGCCCATAGCACTCAAACAATGGCCAATCGTCTTGCTCCGTGTCTACAGCGGAGTTTTCTTCCTATATCACGGCGTCGGGAAGATTCGCCATGATGATTTTGCAGCTTCCATGTCGAACTTTCTAACTGGAAAACTGGATTCAAGTTTTTCTTTTTATCGTGCGTTCATCGAATCGGTCGTCCTGCCCAACAAAGAGATTTTCAGTACTTTGGTTTCCTGGGGGGAGTTGATGATTGGGCTTGCCTTGATTGCGGGATTGGCGACCCGGTATGCTGCTTTCTTCGGTGCCTTCATGGTATTGAATTTTTGGTTCGCCAAAGGAGTGGGTGTTTTCGCCGGTACGAACCACGATATCGTGTGGTTCGTCATCCTGATTGTGCTTGGCTTCATTCCGGCCGGAAGAATTGCGGGCTTGGACGACGGGCTATCGGACCGGTTGCCTTTTCTTCGCTGATCCCAGGTGTGACTTAATAAGGTGACGGAACCGTGGCTCGAACGCTGGGAGCAAGGACGGATCGGTTGGCACGAGCCGGACGGTAACGCCAACCTCAAGGGACACTGGCCGGATCTGGACAATGGCAGCCGCGTTCTCGTTCCGTTTTGCGGCAAGACCCACGACCTTATCTGGCTCGCGAATCGCGGCCTCGACATCGTTGGTGTAGAACTCTCACAGATTGCCGTCGAAGCGTTTTTTACCGAGCACGACCTCGAATACGAAGCTGAGGACAACGGCGACCTGGTTAGTTACCGTTCGCACACCCACCCGATTACCATCTGTTGCGGCGACTATTTTGATTTTGAATCAAAGCCCTTTGATGCCTTGTATGATCGTGGGGCGCTGGTGGCCGTATCCGCCGACGAGCGCCCACGTTATATTGGACACACCAAATCACTGCTAGAGGAAGACGCGTACCGGTTGATCATTACGCTCGAGTATGACCAGTCTCAGGCTTGTGGCCCGCCGTTTGCCGTCATGCCCGAAGAGATCATTTCTTACTGGAGTAAGCTCGAGGTTGTAGGCAGGCACAACGACATAGATAATTGCCCACCAAAATTCAAAGCGGCCGGTTTGACGGAAGTTACAGAAACGGTCTGGTCGTCGCGCTTATAGATTCGTTGTAACGGGTGTCCAGCGCGTCTCCCGCCTGGAGACGCGCACGGCAATCTCTTCGGAGTTGTAGCTCATGGGTTCCGTCGCTGCAAGCTTCTCCGGAGCCTCGACCAGTGCGTGGGTATTAATAATACCGAATTGCCCGTGGTCTGTTTCTATCAACGCTCCAACATAAATGCCGCACTTACGGCAGAGAAAAAAGTCTGCTGTTCGCAGTCCAAAGCGGTAGCGGTTCAGAAGATCCGGATCAGTGGCTGTAAACTCAAGGGAGCCGGTCGGATCCGATGTGCTTAGGGCATCGTGGGCCCGGCAGAATTTGCACTGGCAGGCCCTGATCGACCAGCGCTCAGGTGCAATAGTGGTTCGATAGCGAAAACCAATTGCTCCGCAATGACAACTTCCCCGAAATTCCGTTAGCAAAGCGGGCCTCCGTTTACCTGGTCTCAAATGTCTCTATTGATGACTGGAAAAAAAAGATGTGCGCTCGTACTTACGTACGGGCACTTTCATCGCCATGTTCTGCTCGGCGGCGGCTCTTGGTGTCATGCTGGGAAAGCTCCGCTTCGGGGGCGCCGACGGGCGAAGCCATAAAGAAGAACAAGCGGTGCAATTGCCGCGACAAGATGTTTGAGTGAATGCCCGCTGATAATTTCACCGAATGCGTAGACATCATGATCGAAGTACTCAAACAGCTTGGATAGCACATACAAGGCAATGACGAGCCAGTAAAAGATAACGCTGTCAAATGCCGATCGGTACATCAGAAGAATCAGGGGAATCAGCAACATCGGCAGAAACTGCACTATCGCGTACGGACGAAGGTCCCCTGAGCCATGTGCCTCCGTGATGTGCCAGTAGACGACAGACCCTGCGCCCACAATCAATAGCGGAAGCAACAATCGCTTTGCAGCGGGCAGAGATATGTGCTCACCAATTATGATCGCAACGAACCCCATGAACCCGAGCGTCATCGGCAACCGATCCCAAACGAGAGTGCTATTACCCGGTGCATAGTGGTAGTAAGCAGAGCCGATACCCGTCAGGAAGATGCCGGCAAAAAACACGAAGTAAGCCATAGACAGGTCAGGCAGCAGTCCACGATGATCCTTCGATGTCACATAGTAAAGACCGGCTCCGCCGACCATCAGGAACGGAATATTCGACATCACATTCCAGAAATTGGGAATTCCTAGTAATGACAGTGAATCTGCGAACGCGTGGTATGCAGGGTCCTGAGGAATCGGGTCGATGAAGAAAACTGCGGCGATAAGAATCGCGGACAGTGCTATCAGTAATACTGTTCTGGTGCTCACGAATTCGGCCGGTCAGATCGGCATTCAGTTCTCTTCATTGGAAAATCTACTGCCCGCGCCTCGCCGTCTATCGTGCCTTCAATGCGGCCAAGCAAGTCCTCATCCGACACCAGGCGGTAGATGATCCGCTGTGGAAAGTCATGATCGGGATTTTCGAAAATCACTTCGCGATCTTTGACGCTTACCATCAAAAAGCTTGCTTTGGCTTGCCCCGATGGCGAGGCGATGAACTCGAGTCCACCATCGTCCTGTTCGACAATCCGCATGAACTCAAAAGCAACGGTCTTCGAGTCTCGTACGGTGCGGTTCATGCCAAGCATCGTGCCGCCTGCCGGCGGCATCCATTGTTCCCCGGACCCCGTTTCCTGATCAATTGCGGCCCAGCAGCCTGACAACCAGGCGAGATCTGAAATCGAGTCAGGCAATGCACTGGCAGGCATGATTGCCATCGCAAGCAGGCATACGATCTTGTGTCTCATTATCTCCTACCTCCTAAGGCTATATGGTCTCTGACCGACGGTGTCGTAGAAGAGGCGCCCTCGGGTCAGAAGTATTCATTGTTCTCAAGCGCAAGATTATTGATTCTTGTCTTTCGCAGGATTTTCAGCAACAGGTTGCGACACGACCGCAGTACAGGATAGATAACGCGTGATACCTCTTGCGATTTGAAGCACCAATACGCAAGGCGATTAAAAACGCCTGAGCGCGTCCCCATGATCGAAAGCGTGTGTATTGCGTCGGCACCGTAGTACATGCGATCTCCGGCTTTGAGCACCATACCCAGGTCAATATCGAGCCCCGCGGCCGTGATCTCATCCATAAAAGAACCGGGGTTTCTGGCATCGACCAATATCAGCTTACCGATCGACTCGCGTATCCTGACCAGCTTGCAATAGAAGTCACAGGCCGGACATTCCTTGTCATAGACGAGAAATATGTCGCCCCCCTGATGGCCTGCATCGACATGGATGCGATCTGTTCCGATTGAGTTTAGTCCGCCAATGTCCTCCGGCTTGTTGTCGGCGCCGTAAGCCGCACAGAATGTCTTGGCCCCAAGTTTCGCGCTATCAGCGGCGTCCCCTGGCGCGGTTTTTCTGACGGAAATATCGGCTGTCGTCATGCGGACAGTGCCCCTTAACGCAGGAGAACCACCAGGACAATTACCCACAATACGAGCAGCACAATCTGGCTGACCGCAAACAAGCGAAACCGGTATAGCACTTTGTTCGACGTCAGGTGTATGTAACTGTGCGCATATCGAAGCGCCGCATATGTCCAGGCCAGCACGATGAGCAGCGTCGTCACCGATTCCGTGACAAAAGCGATTATCGAAACGGCGTAGAAAAGAACCGGCGCCTCGTGCAGGTTTACGACATGGCGCGAAATGGCACGCAAGTACTCCGGTTCTTCATGGTCCCTGTACAGGCGATAATATCGAGGGTCGAGTTCGCCGCGGCGAACTGCAGAAAACCTCAGGAATCCCATGCGAAAAACACAAAACAAAGTCAATCCGGCCAATGCAAATGTTGGATAAAGTATTTCCATGCCAGGTGCTGCCACGTAAAGTTCCTCTTTCGATTATGTGCCGTTTGTAGTCTTCTGGGCCCTTTCGGCAATCTGCATGTTGGCAATGTGCCTTTGCTTGTCAGGATCATCGATTGCCGCGATGCTTCGGATCATCGCGACATAGTCGTGCGGAAACGCCAGCGCCTCACAACCTACCAAGACCAGTTCTTTGTACCATGAGTAAGGCCGTAGCCTGTCATCTATGTGCGATGAAGCAGCAATGTAGGTAAAGCAATCACCGAAGCCCGGTACGTCAAGCGTTTCCACAGAATAGCCCGACCCTACTCCCTCGATCCCATCCAGGACTGCTTTTTCCTGTTCATCGATTTCGTATACGGCGACATGGATGCTGCCCTGGCCCGCGAAAATGGCACATTTCGCCGATCGGTCGGGGCTTCGTTTGTGAAATAGAAGCTTCCAGCCGGCTATGGTGGCCGTGCCACGGAACCGAGACCCTGGCAACCTGAGTGAAAGCCGGACAGGATGAAGATTTGACCCGTAAGCCGCGTACAACATGGCTGCCTCCTGCCACGCGTAAATCAATCTGCTATTGGCTTAATGTACCTGATTAGCTCGCCGTCGTAACCCGCCCGCTCGTAAAAGCGCCGCGCACGGTCGTTCGTGGAGAAAACATGCAGGGTAAGTGTCAGTGCACCATGCTCTTTCGCAGCATCTTCGGCGGTGTTCAGCAGCGCCTGCCCTATGCCCCGGCCCTCGGCTCCTTCGGCGACGGCAATCGTCTCCAGATGTGAGCTGGGCTCGTGGCTCAGTAATTCGGGGCGAAGTCGTAGCATCGTAAACCCCAGAATGTCGCCTTTCTCATTCTCCGCGACGTGAACGAGACAGCCATTCGTGCCTCCGTCAATCCATTCGCGAAGCAGTTCCGCGTCATCCCGCCACAGGTGTTCGGGCATTCGGGATTCAGGGATTTCGAATGCCGCCAATCGCGGCATTAACGCCATCATGGCATCGCCGTCTGCCGGGGTTGCTGCTCTTATTTTGTAGTCCACCATCTATCCCGCACTAATCCGAATCGTCAGCACCCTCGTGCAGTATTGTGATTGCCTGAATCGTCATGTGGCTTGTCCGAACGGGAATCCCATAAACACGACATAGCCCAACATGCCGGAGACGATTCCAAAATAAAATAAGCCACCCATTGATCACTGCCGTGGGAGGCATTCACAAAGCCTGGCAATGCGCCGGGAGCGTAAAGCAAGACTGACAGGCCTGCCGATATGATTAATTCCGGGATCGGAGCAAATCGAAGCGCATCAAGATGTCGAATCAGCACCATAATTACCGCACCGAAAATCAGTGCAATGATGAATGCGGGTACGACGGGTACGGATGAGAGCCGATCGAAAAGGTTGCGATTGAATACGGCGACGAAGCCACCGACAACCAGCGGCAACAGGATTCCTGCTGTACTTCGAATGCCGGCTGCGGAGCTTGTGCTAAAAGCTGAAATCACAAGATAGCCGCATATAAGGGCGAGGCTGGCAAGAGTCGCCAACATGACGACGACACGGATGAATTCATAAGGTGCGCTTCGTTGTTTGTCCACGATTGTCTCCTATACAGTTCTTGTCCAGCCTTGTATGTCAGTTTAGTGGCATACAATTGCGTGGTGTCCTTAGCGCATCAAGACCAGCGCCTTCGGCCGAGTTGAAAGTAGAATATAAGCATGAGCACTACGACTTGCTAGTTGGCGCCATACTGCTTTTCCCTACTCCTGAGCACGACATGAGAGACTTCTCCATTAGGGCTTTCAAGCCGCAGAACGGTCAGCTTGTAGCCAAGGAAATTGTTGTAGGTGTGGCCCTGACCATCATGTGAGAAGTTGCAGGGCTCGCTGAACTCACATTGCTTATAGTCGACCAAAGTGAATGGGCCTTTTGGACCAAAGCGCCCAACTACAACCCACTCGTTCCAGGTTTCTGATATGCCGACCGAGTCAACGTCTCTGAATTCCTCCCCGATCGGATTTGAGCATCCGACGAGGCCGAGAAGGGCGAGAATGTAAGAGACGATGCGCATGTCCGGCTACCTAGGGATTGTAGATCGATGGTCCCCTCGCGCCATTGGAATCGGATGGCGAAATCAACACCGTTTTGCCACCACGACTTCGGATGGCAAGCCGAAAGCCACCACTTTAAAGTGGTGCTGGAGCTGCCATTGTGACTCCGGCAAAAACGGCAGGAGCTCGACAGGGCGGCAACCACCAACCAGCGCGGGACATTTAGGCTGAATCCAGCCTATCACGCTTGCCACGATTCGCGAGCCAACACCTGTTCCGCTGGTAAGACCTGCCAGGCAAAGCAAACCCGCGGGGCGAAGCATCCTATGGGCTTCATGAAGCACGCTCCGGATGTCCTCATGGGACAGCAGGTCAAATACGTAGTTTGACACGAAGCGATCGCAGGACCCGGCAGGTTCGTCGGTCGGAGGTTCGCCCTCAGTAAGGATCACGTCCGCCCGTGTTGCGTATGACGAAAGGCGGTCCTGAGCCAATTGAACCATCGTCGGGCTGATATCTACTCCCCGGTAGTGCGCCGTATCGGACAGATATTTCTCGAGGAGGCGTAGCGCGAAACGGCCGGTTCCGCAACCGAACTCAAAGACGGACTCCGCAGACTCGAAGTCCCCGTGCAGCAGGACCAGCGAAGTAGCGCGATCTTCGTAAAATCGCTGCGAATCTTGCAGTGACCCGATTCGATCATATGTTCGCCGCGCTTGTTGGTAGGACAGCGTACCCAAATTTAATTCCTGGCGCGCGAAAATCGTCGCACCACTGTCTA
>Ga0164320_10000563_pt1 | contig 12453 bp, 14 predicted proteins | sample GuaBasSediGuay11_FD_113736 | JGI IMG/M metagenome (GOLD analysis project Ga0164320, IMG submission 113736) | Subseafloor sediment microbial communities from Guaymas Basin, Gulf of California, Mexico - Guay11, Core 4567-28, 0-3 cm | ecosystem: Environmental > Aquatic > Marine > Hydrothermal...
CGTCCCAGACGATGCCGGCGGCCACCATTATCAGCAACAATCCCAGCACCACCGTGGCCACCGTTTCGATTCGCGCGTGGCCGTAGGGATGCTCCTCGTCCGGCGCCAGGCTCCCCTGGCGTGCCGCCCAGTACACCAGCACGTCACTGGCCAGATCAGAGAATGAATGCAGGCCGTCCGCCACCAGCGCCTGGGAGTTGCTGACGATACCGCCCGCGACCTTGGTCACCGCCAACAGCAGATTCACGATGCCGCCGACAACCGTGACCCGGCTGACCGTGCGCATCCGCTCCGCTACCGTTGTCGATGCGCCCATCAGTCCCCGTCCCCTATTTCTATGGCGATGCGGATCTCCCCTCGATCCTCAACGATCTCAATGACCCGGTGGCCATTTACCCGACACCACGCCGGGATATCGTGGCGCGCACCTGGATCGGTGCATATCACTTCCAGTTGCTGACCCGGCTGCATTTTCTCCACGCTCTGCTGGGTGCGGATCACCGGCATCGGGCAGAGCAGACGCCGGACGTCCAGGCATTCGCGGCTCAAAGGTACCAGCCTTGGGGGATGTCCGAGGGAGGCAACGGAATGACCTCAAGCTGACGCGGGTCATGGCCTGGCTGCTGGATCTCGACTTTGACCTTCTCGGCATCCCGTCCCTGGCTGAAACGCGCCGTGAGTCGCGCAGCCAAATCCAGATCGTCTGCGTCGGGTTTGCCGTCCACCAACACCAGCGGCCCGCGATGACTGAGCGTACGCAGATGGATGAATTGGCTGCGATAGCCTTCGAGGAAATTATTCTCTCCCTCCTCGCGGCCGATGATCAACTTGAAATTTGCTCGCGGCCGCAGATGTCGACCGACCTTGAGGAGCATGATGTCGTCGAGATCGTATTCACGCTCGCCACGCGCCTGCCAGAGATCGGCCAGTTTCACCGAGTACTGGGAGTCGGTGAGAAAACAGCAACCACCGGCGGGCTGGGCATAATCGTCAAAGCCGAAACGCGCCGCCAGTTCCATCTGCGGTTTGCGTGAGCGCCCGCTGAAATCCAACAGGCGATCACGCTCCACCCAGCCCTCGCGCTCTGGTCGCGTGGGCTCCAGCAGTTTGGCACACAAGGGTCGCAACAGTTTGTCCCCCGCACCGGATTCGGCGGCAACCACCGGCAACGTTTCCTTGCGTTGTGACTTGGGACGTTGGCCCATTACCTCGCCGGTGATGATGAAGTCAAACCCGCGCGCCAGCATCCACTCGTGCGCCTTCTTCACCATGAAGCCCTTACAGTCCAGGCACGGGTTCATGTTGGCGCCATAGCCATGCCGGGGATTCAGTACGACGTCCTTGTATTCTTCCACCACCTCAACGATATGCAATCGAATGCCCAGCTGTTCCGCCACCCACAGTGCATTGTTGCGTTTGGGTCGTTTTTGATCGCGCTTGCGTATCGCGTGGGTGTGTCCCTCTACGCAAAAGCCGGTGAAAAAATTGATGCCCTCCACATGGATGCCCTGCTCAAGGATCAGTTTCACCGCCAGCATGGAATCCAAACCGCCGGAGACCAGGGCCACTGCTTTTCGTTGGTTTTGTTCTGGCATATCTGCTGTGTGCCGCCGCGCGGGCGGGGGCTCAGCCGGGCAGAAACCGACCGGCCACAGCCAGATGGCGATCGGACACGGGACTCACGGAGAGATTCGACAGACCTAGACTATTGAGTTGATCCCGCACCTCTTGTTCCCGGTAGGCGGCGAAAAGTGAGCAACGGAAGTCCCGCTGCAGAACCAGCGGCGCGTCGGCCGCATGGGTGGCCACCAGATGGTCGACCTCCCGCTCATTCATGGGGCGCAGCAAGTCCATGACCAGGACAGCGGCACCGGGAGCGGCCGCCGCCATGATCGTTCGCCACAGGTCCAGGGGATCGTTCAAATGATGCAACAGACTGTTGCAGAGGATCGCTTCATAGCTTGCCCTGGGAAAGGCAGCACTGGGCAGAAACCCCTGCAGGGGACGCACTCGGTCTTCCAACCCGGCCGCCACCACTGCATCGCGCGCGAACACCAGCATGTTCTCGGCGCCATCCACTGCATCGACGGTCCAGCGGGGGTGCTCAGCGGCGAAACGCACGCTGATATCGGCGGGACCGCAACCGAGATCCAGCGCCGCCCCCTGTTCTGCAAGGTCCGTGAAATGGGTGCGGAATAGGTCAAGGAACAGGGTGTTGGGCTCGGAGAAGTCGGCCTCCGCATAGGCCCGCGCCTGCTCAGCCTCATCCATTAACTCGGGTTCGGGAACGCGGTCCATTGTCATGCAGGCAACACTGATTCACCGTCCATCAGACTGCGCGCATCTTCGCGCTCGCGGACCAGATGCATCTCGCTGCCGTCCACCATGATCTCGCAGGCACGGGGACGCGAATTATAGTTTGAGCTCATGACGAAGGCGTAGGCGCCAGCGCCACACACTGCCAACCCATCACCGGCGGCCACAGAAAGCCGCCGGTCCTGGCCGAGGAAATCACCGGTTTCACACACGGGCCCCACCACCTGATAGTTCTTTTCGGGCACGTCTGAACGTGCTACCAACGGGACTACATCATGCCAAGCCTGATACAGCGCAGGGCGCAGCAAATCGTTCATGGCCGCGTCCACCACGGCGAATTCCCTGTCCTCACCGGACTTGAGGTACAGCACACGGGTAAGCAAAACCCCTGCTGGGCCGGAGATAGCCCGCCCCGGCTCTATCATCAGGCGAAGCGGGCGCTGACCAATGGCATTTATGACCGCACGCCCGAAATCCTGCGGGCTGGGTGGCTCTTCATCCCGATAACGAATACCCAAACCGCCGCCGAGATCGAGATGCTCCAGGGCAATGCCGTCCGCCGCCAGAGCGTCGACCAATCCCAGCAGACGCTGCAGGGCATCCAAATAGGGAGCCAAACTGACCAACTGGGACCCAATATGGCAGGCGATGCCGACGAGACGGATATTGCTCATCTCGGCCGCTCGCCGGTAAAGCCCCTGCGCTTGGGCCGCGGGTATGCCGAACTTGTTCTCTTTGAGTCCGGTGGAGATATAGGGGTGGGTACTCGGATCCACGTCGGGATTGACCCGCAACGCCACCGGCGCCTGACGACCGTGGCGCGCCGCCACCGCCTGCAACAAATCCAGTTCGGCGGGTGATTCGACGTTGAACAGGCCGATGTCGGCATCAAGTGCCTGCTCCAGCTCGGCCTCGGTCTTTCCCACTCCGGAGAAGACCACCGAGGCCGGCTCGCCACCGGCGGCGAGCACGCGCAGCAATTCGCCGCCGGAAACAATATCGAACCCGGCACCGAGTCTGGCAAGCAGGTTCAGTACCGCCAGATTGCTATTGGCCTTGACGGCGTAACAGACTTGATGGTCCACGCCCGCCAGCGCCTCATCGAAGGCCCGCCAGCCGCTCTCCAGATCCGCCCGCGAATACACATAACACGGCGTACCCCAGCGTTCGGCCACTTCCGAAAGGTCGACGTCCTCGATGAAGAGGCGGCCGTCGCGCCGATTGAGACTGCTCATCTAGGCCTGCCGGTCTGCCCTCTCCGCCTGGCTCTGCTTATCCTTTTTTTCCGGCTCTTCATCTGGCAAATACAGCGGCCCTTTTTGGCCACAGGCGCTGAGCAGCAAGGCTGCCAGTAACAAGACTCCAGAGATGCGGGTACGAAGTGACGCGCTCATGTGCCGTCCTCGACGTCATTTGCGAGGGGCGAAGTATAGCCCGTGGTTATGGCCAACCACTACGCCGACTGAATGATTTGCCCGCCCGGGGACGTCCACTACACTGGCGTGCAGTTAATAACTAGTGCACTGCCAACACCGCCATGCCAGATAATGACCAACCCCTGATTATCGAGCCTCCGCAACCGGCGCGCGCCTGTGTCTTGTGGCTGCATGGGCTGGGCGCTGACGGCTACGACTTCGAACCACTGGTGCCACACCTGGGCCTGCACCTGACCCGCGACACGCGCTTCGTTTTTCCGCACGCACCGCAGCGCCCGGTAACGGTCAATGGCGGCATGGTGATGCGGGCCTGGTATGACATCGTCGATCCCGATGTCACGCGGGACGTGGATCAGGAAGGCATCCATGACTCGGTGCAGATCCTTCGGGGACTGATGGAGGCGCAGATCGCCCTGGGCGTCGCGCCGGCCCGCATCGTCCTCGCGGGCTTCTCTCAGGGCGGCGCCATCGCCTTGCATACGGGATTAACTTGCGCACAGCCGCCGGCGGGCATACTTGCCCTGTCCACGTATCTGGCACCGGGAAACACGCCTGATAAGGCCGGCGACAGCGGCTTTCCCATCTTTATGGCCCACGGGGATCAGGATCCGGTGATCCCGCTGAAACACGGGCTACAGTCGAAACAGAAGCTGGAAGATGCGGGATACCGGGTGACTTGGCGCACCTACCCCATGCCGCATGCGGTATGTCCGGAAGAGATCCGCGACTTGGCGGACTGGCTGTCAGGAGTCCTGGCGTGAGGCCGGGGCGGTTACTGGCCGGCGCGAGCGCGTCCGCCTTGGCGCCCCTTGCGTCGCGCCTGCCCGTCCTTGTGGCGCCCACTGCGGCGGGGGGCACGTACGGGGGGTTTGAGTTCCACCAGCAACTCCGCTGGCGCCAATTGCGCCGGAATTCCGTGTCCTAGAAATTCCTCGATGTCGGCCAACGAATAGACGTACTCCTCGCACGCGAAGCTGATTGCGTCGCCGCTGGCACCGACACGCGCGGTGCGACCGATGCGATGGATATAGTCCTCCGCGTCCTGCGGTAGATCGAAGTTGACCACGTGACTGACGTCGGGTATGTGCAATCCCCGGGCGGCAACGTCGGTGGCCACCAGGATCGGAAGTTCGCCTGCCCGAAAGGCGTTCAACAGCGAGATTCGCTTACGCTGCGGCACATCCCCGGTGAGCTGGGCCGCATTGAAACCGTTGCCCTTCAGGTAGCCCTCAAGGAATTCAGCGCCACGCCGCGTGTTGACGAAGATCAGGGTACGGGTGAAATCCATGCCCTGCAGCAAGCCGACAAGCAACGATACTTTTTCATCCTTGGATATGTGGTAAAGCGTCTGGGTGATCTTCTCCACCGCACGCCTGTCCGGCGAAGCATCTACCAGCAACGGATCGTTCATATGCTCATAGGCAAGCTCAAGCACGCGCTGCGACAAGGTGGCGGAGAAAAGCATGTTCTGCCGCAGTTCATGGGGAGGCATGCGGCGCAAGACGTAACGAATGTCCTTAATAAAGCCGAGGTCGAACATACGATCCGCCTCGTCCAGAACCACTACCTGCACGCCATCGAGATTGAATACGCGCTGCTTGAAATAATCGATCAGCCGACCGGGTGTGCCGATGAGAATATCGATGCCGGCGCGCAGACTTTCGCGTTGGGAATCATATCCCGTACCGCCGTAGACCAGGCCCAGGCGCAGCCCCGTATGACGGCCCAATATCTCCGCATCACTATGGATCTGTATTGCCAGCTCGCGGGTGGGCGCCAGGATAACGGCCCGCGGTTGGCCGTCAGTGTGCCCCGGCAAGGGGGACTTGCGCAGTAGCGTGTTCATCGCGGCAAGCAGAAAAGCCGCGGTTTTGCCGGTCCCGGTCTGCGCCTGACCGGCCACGTCTTTACTTGCCAAGGCCCGCGGCAGGGTACCCGCCTGCACCTGTGTGCAGTTTGCAAAGCCGGCATCCTGCACGCCACGTCGAAGCGACGGCTCCATGTCCAGTGTGTCGAATGTTACGTCGGAAAAGAGTTGTTCTGTCATTGTCCTATGACTACGCGCCATGTCTCCTGATTAGCCCCTCGACGGGCTTGCATTGAGCGGGCAATTTCGCTCAAATGTGAGGCTAATCACCCGGGAGATACCGTTTATGAGCGACACGATCGTCCACGTCACGGACGAGACCTTTGAAGAGGACGTACTCAAGGCCGACGACCCGGTCCTGGTGGACTATTGGGCCGAATGGTGCGGACCTTGCAAGATGATCGCGCCAGTGCTGGAAGAGATCGGCAAAGAATACGCGGGTCGCTTGAAGATCGCAAAGCTCAACATCGACGAAAACCCTGAAACGCCGCCAAAATACGGCATTCGCGGTATCCCGACACTGATGCTTTTCAAAGGGGGAAACGTCGAGGCAACAAAAGTCGGGGCGGTGTCAAAGTCTCAACTCTCGGCGTTTATCGACAGCAATCTCTAAGGCTGGTTTAGGCCACGGAAAAAGGTAGACGTTACCCTTATCCCATGTTAACGTTGCGCTATTCGGTACGTGTCAGCATCGATGTGGCGTACCCCTAGATACCTCAATAAACTCAACCCGGACTTAACTCCTTTTCACGCATTATTTCGCGCGCGCCCGTTCGTGCTTTCGCGCTTACAACTCCGTTTTTCTCCCACCACGATGTGGACAGATCTATGAATCTAACTGAACTGAAACAAATGCCCGCCCCAGAACTCGTGCAGCTCTCGCAAGAGATGGGAATCGAGGGCATGGCCCGCTCCCGAAAACAAGACATCATCTTCGCCATACTCAAGGCGCACGCCAAGAAAGGCGAGGATATATACGGTAACGGCGTGCTAGAGATACTCCAGGACGGCTTCGGTTTCCTGCGGTCCGCGGATAGTTCTTACCTTGCCGGGCCCGACGACATCTACGTTTCACCCAGTCAGATCAGACGCTTCAGTCTACGCACCGGCGATACCGTGGCTGGAAAGATTCGACCGCCCAAGGAGAGCGAGCGTTATTTCGCAATGCTCAAGGTCGACAAAATTAATTACGACTCGCCGGAAAATGCCAAGAACAAGGTCCTTTTCGAAAACCTCACGCCGCTGTTCGCCAATGACCGCATGGAACTCGAGATCGGCAACGGCAGCACCGAGGATCTCACCCCGCGAGTCATCGATCTGGTCGCCCCTATCGGCAAAGGCCAGCGCGGACTTATCGTTTCTGCGCCGAAGTCTGGCAAAACCATGCTGTTGCAGAGCATTGCTCACTCCATCGAGGCCAATCATCCGGAGTGCTATCTCATCGTGTTGCTCATCGATGAGCGCCCGGAAGAAGTGACCGAGATGTCACGCTCAGTGCGCGGCGAAGTCGTCTCCAGCACCTTCGATGAACCGGCCAGCCGTCATGTCCAGGTCGCGGAAATGGTGATCGAGAAGGCCAAACGCCTCGTCGAACACAAACACGATGTGGTGATCCTGCTTGACTCCATTACCCGCCTGGCGCGCGCCTACAACACGGTCGTACCGTCCTCCGGTAAAGTGCTTACCGGCGGCGTGGACGCCAATGCGCTGCACCGCCCGAAGCGTTTTTTCGGTGCGGCCAGAAATATCGAGGAGGGTGGCAGCCTGAGCATTATCGCCACCGCACTCATCGATACCGGCTCGCGCATGGACGACGTGATCTACGAGGAGTTCAAGGGGACGGGCAACATGGAGATACACCTGGAACGCACGATCTCCGAGAAGCGCGTTTATCCGGCCATCAACATCAATCGCTCCGGCACGCGTCGAGAGGAATTGCTCATCTCGCAAACGGAACTGCAGAAGATTTGGATCCTGCGTAAGTTACTGCAGCCCATGGAGGATGTCGCCGCCATGGAGTTCCTGCTTGATCGCCTCAAGGCCACCAAGGTCAACGCCGAGTTCTTCGAATCCATGAAACGCTAGGCCGAGAGCCGAGCGTTTTCTGTTAACGGGTGTCACCAGCCAGCGCGATTGGCGGTCACCACATAAATTTCATCCCGCAGGTGCCGGACCGGCGTCAGCATCGCGCGACGCGCGATCTGCCCCCCCTCGAATTCCGCCGCCACCGGAGCCCGCTCGGCGGAGGGGGTGAACTTATCGTTGGCGGTCAACGTCCTCGATGAGCGCTGCCAGCCGCATTCGCCGATCACCGGAGGTGGTCCGCACCGCCTCCTCAAGCACGGCATATAAAGCCGGATGAGCAGACGCCCGTGTACGAATCAATCGCTCGGCCTCCGTCCCCACCAGACGCTGCACACCGCGGCCCTCATGCGCCTGGTGCACGGCAGAAACGATAGTACGCAAAGGCAACGGGTCACCGGTCGCACAGAAATGTGCCCAGAGTACCCGCAGGTCCAAGGCCGAACGCGCGCGCTGTAAGCTGGTGGGGAGGCGAGTCGTCCGTTCCTGCAGACGCAGCGCATATTGTCGTACGCCCGTCGAGGTCGACTCGGCGCCGAGTTTCTTCAGCAGTGCCTGGGCTTGTGCGGTCGCTACCCGGGCAACAACATCCAACACAAAACGCTGGGTCTGCGCATCGGTTCCCTGGGAGATAAGTTCGGCCAATCGTCCCAAGAGTGCCGGGTCCTGGCGGACAACAGCGGCATAGAAACTCGCTGCGGGCGCGGCCACCAGTTCACTCTTTCCCTGGCTGCTGCTGAGCAGATATTGAATTGACGGGACTACGCTCGCCGCATCCGGCCGCGCATAGTAGCCAGCGTACCAGGCATCGTATTGGGCAAACGAGTCGAAGGTCTGCGTCGCCGCCGCGCTCTGCGCCGCAAGTCCGAGCAAAAGACCGGCGGCACAGCCGAGTTTCATGCAGCCCTTCTCACCCATCGCTCTCTCCCATTGTCAACTACGGACACCGCGTTACCGCCCACATCATACGGCAGGATGGGGCTGCCAAAAAGCAGGCACCCGAACATCACCAAGCCTGTGGCGTCGCGCCGCAGAGGTAGACGGAGATCGAACGGGATTCGGCATCGCGACGACTACCGGTGCCGATTTAGGGATGGAACGGATTGGCACGAAGGAGAACAGCGCAAGCAGCGAAGAGTCAGCTTTTGTCCTCGTAGGCCTGTTCCACCTGCCGCGTTTGGTGCTCCTCTACCGCTTTCTTGCGTCGTTGTTCCATCACATCACGGCGCTGCTCTAACCTTCTTTCTTGCGCCCCCTCTTTGAGCGGGATGGTGTTCTCACCGAATAAAGTTTGCTTGAGGAAGCGCATGGCAAATCCAAGCAGTTCATCATCGTCCGCCGCCAACGCTGCGATGGCCGCATCGTCCACATCAAAAATGTCACGGAAACCGGCGCTGTCGATAAAGTCCCGGAAGCTGTCCATGTCGTAACTGCACATATCGAACAACTGCAGGCTGCGCTCTGATGGCGCCCCGACACTCGGCCCGCCGGAGCGTTTCTTGATAATGATGTCACGCCATTCGCGATTCATCTCATCATAATGGTCGCACCCCTGATTGCTGCGGTACTCGGCCACCGTCTGCGTCTTTGACTCCTCGTGTCCACGGCAGTGCTGCTCCTTGACCAGGAAATACAAGTCCTCCACCTCGGCCGCGTTCTGACGCCTCATCCCCATGCTCCCCAACGCATAGTAGCGACATGCCAAGGGGCGGTGCTCGTACACCGTGCAGCCTTCCTCACCGAGGAAGACACATTCCGGTGTCCCAGGTTTGGTGGCCAGTTTGAGGCCGGGCAAGCCCTGGTGGTCGAAATGAAAGGGGACGGTGTAGCGGGCCACCAATTCGTGCGAACTGAGATCCAGCCCCCGCTTGAGCCCGATGATGTCATAGGGCGTCAGGGTGATGTCGATATTGCGGCAGCAGGCGTTGAAGCACGAAATCCCCGGATGGCAATCAAACTGGATTTCGCTGTCCAATGTGAGTTCCACCGGATCCACCGGGCTGGTGACCGGGATTGCATCTTTTATCGTCTCGTAAGACATGGCATAGCTCATGCGGCGGTGGGTGGCGTTCCGTTCCGGATTTTAGCCCGTGGCAACGGTCGCCTGGTCCGGCGCCTCCACCGGTGAGCCGGGGTTCCTCATCCCCACGGGTTCCTCATCCGTCGGCGTAATCAACTGCGTGTACGGGACCTTTTTCAGGGACCATTTGCCGGTCTCGCGGTCGTAACGGGAGTTGACGAAACACTTCCAGTTTTCGTCGTCCACCCGCGGGAAGTCCATGCGGTAGTAGTACCCCGGATAACGGCTCTCCTCGCGGAACTGGATGTGCTTCATGTGTGCCTCGGCCGCCAGGATGCGGTGGTAATTCTCCCAGGCGCGCAGCAGCTCGTGCAGGTCCTTGGCACGCATCTTCAGGGCGTCTTCCTTGATCATGCCGAGCTTACGCTCCGCGATCTCCAGCATCTTGCCGTTGGTCTGATACCAGGTGGCCACACCAGCCACGTACTCGTCCATAATCTTCTGCAAGCGGAACTGCAGCATTTTCGGCGTGATGTAATGCGGATTCACGTCGATGGCGGTGGTGTAGTCCTTGTGCTCCAGGAAGGTTCGCACCGGCCGGTAGATCTCTTCCACCAACTCATCCACGGTACGCGCCATTTCCGGCTTCCAGTCCTTGTTGTCCTGAACGAAACGCACCATGTTCTTGGCCGCGATCCGACCTTCGGTGAACGACCCGGAGGAGAACTTGTGGCCCGAGGCGCCCACCCCATCGCCGCCGGTGAACAGGCCGTTCACCGTGGTCATGCGGTTGTAGCCCCAGTGGTAGTGATCCGGCGTCCCCGGCAAGTCTTCCGGGCCGGAACACCAGATCCCGGCGCAGCCGGCATGGGAACCCAGCAGGTAAGGCTCGGTGGGCATCAGTTCGGACATCTCCTTGTCCGGCTCGATATTCTCGCCCGCCCACACGCCGCACTGGCCGATGGTCATGTCAAGGAAATCTTCCCAGGCCTCGGCCTCCAGATGCTTGATCTCCTTGGGCGTCATGCTTTCGGCCAGCTTGGCCATGGCCGTCGGGGTGTCCAGGAAGATGGGGCCGCGCCCTTCCTTCATCTCCTTCATCATCAGGTGATTGCGCAGGCAGGTGCCCATCTTGTTGCCCTGGGCGTAAATGTCGTAACCCCATTTGGCCAGGTCCGCGTAGTTGTTGGCTTGGTAATCCTCGCCGAAAGCGTTTATGGCCTTGGCCTTGAACAGCAGGAACCAGGCGCCCACCGGACCGTAGCCGTCCTTGAAACGCGCCGGCACGAAGCGGTTTTCCATCAGCGTCAGCTCGGCGCCGCATTCGGCCGCCATGGCGTAAGTGGAACCGGCATTCCACACCGGATACCAGGCACGGCCGCTACCCTCACCCACGGAACGCGGACGGAACACGTTCACCGCGCCGCCGCACACCAGCAGGCAGGCCTTGAATTTGTAGATGTAGATCTTGTTCTCGCGCACGCTGAAACCGGCGGCGCCGGCCACCCGGGTAGGATCGTTCTTGTCGTTGATCAGACGGACGACGAACACCCGCTCGGTGATGTTGTCCATGCCGATGGCCTTCTTGGCCGCCTCGGCCACGATCCACTTGTAGGACTCGCCGTTGATCATGATCTGCCAGCGGCCGGAACGCACCGGCTTGCCGCCGTCGCGCAGCTTCTTGCCTTCGTCGCCCTTCTGCTTCCAGATAGGCAGCCCCCAGTCTTCGAAGTTGTGCACCGCGTCGTCCACATGGCGGCCAACGTCGTAGACCAAATCCTCGCGGGTGATGCCCATGAGGTCGCCGCGCACGTAGCGCACATACTCGGCGGGGTCGTTCTCGCCCATGTAGGTATTGATGGCGGACAGGCCCTGGGCCACTGCGCCGGAGCGCGACAGCGCCGCCTTGTCCACCAGTCTGACCTTGAGATCAGAATCTTTTGCCCAGCGACTCAGTTCAAACGCCGCACCGCACGCCGCCATGCCACCGCCGATGATGAGGATATCTACCTCTTCCTCGACGATCTCCGGATTTCCGAAACCATATTCCTCAGCCATTGTTGTCAACCTCTCGTTCGTTTATTAGTTGCCGTTCGTTGTTATCCGAGCCGAGGGCTCAGCTGGAGACGAACTGGCTCATGTCGCACTCGTGGGTAGCGTTGGTGAACAGCACTGCCGAATTTGCCAGATCGGCCAAGTTGGCTTCCGGCTTGTCCGCATACGGCTCAGCCGAGCCTTCCGGGGTGGTGCGGATGGGAAACTTGAAGCGCTTCATGTTGCCGTTGCGGAACTTGATGGTCCACATGATGGAATCGGAACCACGCAGCGGCTGGACGGAACCGCCCATCGGCACGACATCAGCGTAAGCGCGGCACTCAATGGCCTGCTGGGGGCAGATCTTCACGCATGAATAGCACTCCCAGCACTGTTCAGGCTCCTGGTTGTACGCCTTCATGGCGTGACCGGTCTCGGAGCCATCCTTGTCCAGCCGCATCAGATCATGCGGGCAGATGTACATGCAGGCCGTCTTGTCCTGCCCCTTGCAGCCATCGCATTTATCGGTACGCACATAGGTCGGCATATCTATTACTCCCCATTCATTAACTTATTAACAACATGCTGCGCGGCTCACGCTGCGCACTCACGCCACAATCCAAGGGTATCCCCTCAATAAATCAGCGGGCCGAATGCCCGCTTAATTCCACCTTGACGTTCTCATCCGCGCTCAAGCC
>Ga0164320_10000564_pt1 | contig 12446 bp, 12 predicted proteins | sample GuaBasSediGuay11_FD_113736 | JGI IMG/M metagenome (GOLD analysis project Ga0164320, IMG submission 113736) | Subseafloor sediment microbial communities from Guaymas Basin, Gulf of California, Mexico - Guay11, Core 4567-28, 0-3 cm | ecosystem: Environmental > Aquatic > Marine > Hydrothermal...
AGCCGGCTCTTTTCTGCGCCGACCGACCCGCCTGTTACTGGCACGGGAATGAGTGACCCGAGTAAGTGCATGCAGGTATGCATACGCATGTGCTTGTAGCGCCGCTCCCAGTCGATTGAGATATTCACCGAGTCACCCGGAGTCAGTCCGTGCTCGGTGGTATCGAGCTGGTGTTTTATTTGTTCGAAAGAGTCGCCTTTTCGGGTGTCCAACACTTGATGTATTTTTCCGTCAGGGCCGGACAGGGTACCCGTGTCTCCGGGTTGTCCACCACCCAGCGGATAGAAGATCGTTGCATTGAGTTCGACCCACTCATCGTTAACGGCGGTGACGATTGCCGTGAGCTCTTTTTGGTAGCTGTCTTCGTAGTAGCTTCGTTTTACTTTCGACATGGCGACCTCAAACTACTCCATACGCAACCATCGCATTGGCGACTTTCAGGAAACCGGCGATGTTGGCACCTTTCACATAGTCAATGTGCTTACGTCCGGGTTGCTCGCCATACTCAACACATTGATCATGAATGTTGCTCATGATCTTCCGCAGCGACTCGTGCACTTCTTCCTTGGCCCAGGTTCTTCGAATGCTGTTCTGGGTCATCTCAAGCCCTGAAATCGCAACGCCGCCTGCGTTAGCGGCCTTACTGGGTGCGAAGAGAATGTCCGCGGCAACAAATTTCTGCACGCCTTCCTGTTCAACCGGCATGTTTGCCCCTTCGGCAACTGCCATGCAACCGTTCTTGATCAGAACATCTGCATCTTCCGGGCTCAGCTCATTTTGAGTCGCGCATGGAAAAACCAGGTCACCAGGAACCCGCCACGGACGCTCCTTTTCGTAAAACGGCACGTCATATTCCTTCGCGTAATCTGAAATCCTGCCGCGCCGATTTACTTTCAGGTCGATAATGTAATCGAGCTTGTTGGCGTCGATACCGTCCTTGTCATAGATGAAACCTGACGAGTCGGACATGGTTACGACGTTACCACCGAGGTCGATGATCTTTTCCGCCGTGTAGGTAGAGACGTTTCCAGAACCGGATATCAGGCAGATTTTTCCTTCGATGCTTTCGCCGCAGCGCGTCAGCATGTCTTCCATCATGTAGACCACGCCGTAACCGGTTGCCTCTTTGCGAATTGGGCTACCGCCGAACTCCAGACCCTTACCGGTCAGAACACCCGAGAAGCGATTTGTCAGCCGTTTGTACTGGCCAAACAGGTAGCCGATCTCACGGGCTCCGACGCCAATATCACCGGCGGGCACATCAATGTCATCGCCGATATGACGGTACAGCTCGGTCATGAACGACTGGCAGAAGCGCATGATTTCGTTATCGGTTTTCCCCTTCGGGTTGAAGTCTGAGCCGCCTTTGCCGCCACCGAGTGGCAATCCGGTGAGACTGTTTTTGAATGTCTGTTCGAAAGCCAGAAACTTCAATATGCTCTGATTGACGCTGCGATCAAATCGGAGCCCACCTTTGTACGGCCCAATTGCATTGCTGTTTTGCACGCGATAGCCACGATTAACCCTGATGTTTCCCTCGCGGTCTGTCCAGCACACCCGAAACGAGATGATTCGATCCGGCTCCGCGATACGACGGAGGATCTGCATCTTGTGGTAGACCTCCTTGTCACGGATGAAGTCGAATACATTCGATGCAACTTCAAAAACAGCTTGATGAAACTCTGTCTCTCCAGGGTTTCGCCGCACAAGTCCTGCCATGAACTGATCGATATCTACATGATCTGAAACGGCCATAACCCACCACGTATCAGTGCTTTGAAGGCGTGAAGATATCGGAGTTGCGTGTGGATTGCGAGTGTTTGAGAATGACCATTATGAAAGCTTGTAATTCATGCGGTAAATGCTGCGAAACAGCCGGCAATGGTGGACTGTCGGCGACGCGTGAAGAAATCGACTGGTGGGAAACACACCGGCCAGAGATCGCTCGCTATGTGCAAGATGGAAAGGTATGGATTGACCCTAAAACGGGTGCGTACTTCGCGCGTTGTCCCTGGCTGCGCCACTCGCCAGATGAAAAAAGGTACACCTGCGATATCTACCATGACCGGCCAGAGGACTGCCGGCATTATCCAGTCGACATCGCACAAATGGTTCGCGACGATTGTGAAATGCTTGAGCGCCGCGATCTTGACGATCTCAAGGGAGCGCAGAAGAAGTTAGATGCAATGATGTCGGACAGCCGACCACCGGTTATAAGGCAGCGTTAATAACGACCGTGTTGTTTGAAGATGTAATTATTAAGTTCGATGAACTCATGATTCATCTGGTGCATGATCCGATGTGCTGAACGTGCCACTGCACGCAAGACCTTGTAGATCAGCTGTGGATTTTTATCGATTATAGTTTCGAAGTCGTCGCGCGCCAGGCTCATTATCTTGCTGTCAGAAAGTGCGCGCAGACCAACGGTGTGAACATTGCCATCGATAAAGCTGAGTTCGCCGGCGAGATGGCCTTCTCTTATTATCGCGATACTTGCCGTCGTATCGCCCGCCGTGCGTTTTACGACTTCAAGAGTGCCTTCAACAATTACATGCAGTGAGTCGTCGGCCGTACCCTCTGTGATGAGATACTCTCCGCTGCCCAGATCACGCATTTCCATCAATTCTGCGAGTTCGGCAGCTTCTTGCTCTGACAGTTCTGTGCCCAAACGTGATTCAAGAATTTGTTCTGCTGATATATTCATGTCAATACTCCGTCGTTCACAAACTAGCCGGTTCGAAAAACGCGGTCTATTCGGAATTACACGTAGCTTTATGAAACAGCCGGGCTACGGTTTGCGAAACAGGAATGTAAATCGGTCTGTGTTACCGCTAACTGAGCGGCGACCCACCTCATATTCCAGCTCATCATCACCGCGAAAATGCAGGTCAGAATAGTCGACAAATTCAAAACCCAGATCCAGCATTTCCTTAATAACCAGCACCGGGTCTATGCGACGCCGGTTTTCGTTATCCAGTTCTTCCATGTGACGACGGGTGTGGTCAACCACACCATAAAGACCGCCACTCTTTAGTGAGTCGAAAACTTCCCGGTTCATTATGGCCCGGACCTCAGGTCCAAAGTTGTGCACGTTGCGGAATGTCAAAACCATATCCAGGTCTTCGACACCGAAGTCGAACTCGCCCATGACGTAAAACCGGGAGCCTTTCGGTCGGTTGAGTTTTTCGTCCGTTTCCAGACGAATGACTTTCTCGAATCCAGGTTCCGTGAGAACTGTCTCGCTGACCCGGCCTGAGCCTAATGCAACGTAGAGCTGACCATTTTCAGCGAGCACTGGCGCCAGGACACGTGTGTACCAACCACCACCCGGCAGTAGTTCCAGGACTCGCATGTTGTCTTTCAAACCGAAGAAAGTCAGCGTTTCGAGCGCCATGCGATTACGGTCACGGTCGCGATCGGCCTGCGGGCGAGATTCGCTGGCCAGAGCGGCTTCGACCTTCGTATCGATTTCATTGGCGGCTTGTGCACCGAGAGACAGAGAAAGCAAGAGAGCGGTGGTGATAAGTTTCATGACAGTGATCCTTGTGGTGGCCATGAAGACTATCAGTTTCTGTAGAACGTGTACTATCTCCGCTGGTTAATAAACGAGATTTGCTATGGAATTGGAGCAGCTCATTGCTGAGTGCAGAGCAGCCGTAACGGATAGTGCGCCGACGAAAGCTGTTCGCGAGACAGTGGCGCGAGCCGTCTCGGATGCATCGGCACTCGAGAAGGTTCTGGGTACACCGGAGCAGGGCGGAATTCAGAGGCTGCACGTCTCTGACGAGCTGACTGTTCTCAATGTTATCTGGGCACCGGGCATGACGATAATGCCGCACAACCACAACATGTGGGCGGTGATTGGTGTTTACGGTGGCCGGGAAGATAATATTTTCTGGCGCCGACTTAAGGACGATCCGCTCGGTCGTATCGAAGCAGCTGGAGCCAAGTCACTGGGACCTGCTGATGTTCGTCCATTGGGTGATGACATTATTCACTCGGTGACGAACCCGACATCGAAACTCACCGCCGCGATTCACGTCTATGGCGGTGATTTCTTTGCGACGGAACGTAGCGAGTGGGAGACAGAGGGATTGGAAGAGCGGCCATACGATATTGAAAAAGCAGTAAAACTTTTTGAGGATGCAAATAAATGAGCAAAAAACTGAACAAAGCAATGGCAGTTTTTCTGGGTGTGGTTTTGTTGTGGTCAATGAATGCGACTGCCGATGAGCGTTCTTTTGGGCCGGTTATAGAAGGCTACGGTCCGACCTACCCGATCAACGATCGTGATGTGCCACTGCGCGAAAATTTCGTCTACAAAGCGGTGTTTGATTCTGCGGCAAATCCTGATGAGACAAAGCTGAACACAGGTCTGGTTAGCGTTGCTCGTTATCTTAATATGCACGCGCGCAACGGCGTGTCGGTTGACAACATGATCATAGCAGTCGTCGTACATGGACCGGCCCTCAAGACATTGTTAACCGACGATTCCTATTTTTCGCGCTATGGAATCGATAACCCCAACACTGAACTGGTGCAAAAACTCCACGCCGCGGGCGTCAGGTTCTACGTGTGTGGACAGTCGGTCATGTTCGGCGGATTCGAGAAGGAAGAGTTGGTCGGCCCAGCCAAGGTCGCCTTATCCGCGATGACGATGATGACCGAACTGCAGTCAGATGGTTATGCACTCTTGCGTTAATAAAGCCTGAAGGCTGGACTCGAAATGTTGATCAAGATTCCACAGTGACGAGTTCCATTTCGGTGTCAATCACTCGAGACTTCTTTTCGCGATTCTTGAGGAATGGGATGATGGCTAACGCAAGCACAATAATGCCCGCATCAATGTACAGAGCCAGCGAGTAGTTATAGCGCTCAGCGATCATGCCTTGCCAGTAATTACCGATGCTGATCGCGATATTCGATAATGCCATGTAGGCAGTAAATTGTGTCGCGGCAACAGCCGGCTTGGTCATCCCCATAAAAATCGCGGCGTGAATCGCAAAGGCCATGCCGAAAATCAAGCTGTGCGACAGTATTGTGGCGTAGAAATAGACGGGTGGAATATTCGTGAGACCGACAGCCGATATTTGTGCCGCCATGTAAACTGTTGGTATCGCGGTGAAACAATAGGCGAGTGCCATCACACGTTTGATGCCAAACTTATCGGCGCAATAACCGCCGATCAAACAACCGAGCGCGGTTGTCATGGAACTCGCGAACGCGATTCTTGAGATCTGGGCTTCACTGAGACCGTAGTCGACTTGCAGCGTGCCGAGAATTGCATAGGCCAGGGCCATTGCGCCGACCGGTAACAGTGCGAAGATCAATCCGACCTTCGGCCCCGATCCGGATTCCACAAATCCAGAGTACAGGTTGCGCATGAATTGGCCGAGTTGACCAATGAAATGAGAGAACGCGCTCTGACGGCGCGGCTTCTCTGCGAGCAGTGCGTCGGCGTCTTTCACGAATAACAGGATAAAAATCATGTTCGCGAACAGAATACTGCTGACAAATACCAACGCGGCATTAAATCCCCACATACTGGAGATGAAAATTGCGCCACCACCGCCCAACGCTATTCCCAGATACTGGCCACCGAACATGTAACCATTCGCAGTTGCGCGCTCATTATCCTTCAGAGTGCTGACCGCCAGAGAATCGATCGCGACGTCCTGAGTGGCGCAGAAAATATTGTTCAGGATGACCATCCAGACGAGGGTCTTGTAGTTGGCGACGAAATCAACGGCGGCCATGATTAACAACGTGACAATCATCATCGCTGTGCAGACCATGATCCATGCTTTGCGGCCACCGAATCGATTCAGCTTGACGATATCGATAAGCGGTGCCCAGACCCATTTGAAGCCCCAGGGCAAAAGCACTGCAGCGACAAATGCACCAATCTGCTCTATGGACAGTCCCTGCATTCGCATGAACATGACCATTGCCGTTGTGGCGAAACCATAAGGGATACCTTCGGATAGATACATGATCCCGAACGCATACAATCGTCCCTTGCGACTGGTCAACAGATTGGTAGAGCGCATATTGTTCTCTTTATTATGTTTGCGCGAGCTAGTGACCCTACCCGAAAAGCCTTGTGAACGCACTTGGGTCTGTGAGAGCAACAAACATCAGGCCACTGACCGCGCCGCACAAATGTGCATCGTGATTGATACGGCCGGTATTCTGCATCGACGCCCAGTAGGAATAGGCGACGTAACCTATAGCGAACAAAAACGCAGGGATCGGTACTGGTATCGGAATGATCATTAGCGTTGTTGTTGGAAAGTAGACGATAAACGCGAACAGTACAGCGGATATTGCACCGGATGCACCGAGAGATGCGTAGCCAGGATTGTTTCTTTGTTTGTACCAGGTGCAAGTGTGGCTAATGACAAGGCCGAAGAAATACAAAAACAGGAAAGGGACTGTGCCGATGAATCGCTCCATCGGAAACGCGAAGAAATAGAACGTGAACATGTTGAACAGCAAGTGCCCAACGTCAGCGTGCACGAAACCACTCAGTATCATTGTGCTGTATTGGCGCTTACGCACAAAGTAATACGGCCTGAACAGACACATATCGATGATACGCGGTGACTGAAACAGACCCATCAGACTGATGCCGATGGTCAGTATCATAATCAGGGGTGCCGCGATTTGTCCGCTTTCAAACATAGTTATCGTTTTCCTTATTGATAGCCACGCGCCTGTAACTTAAACAGGTGCGCATACTGTCCGTCTTCGGCGAGCAGGCTTTCGTGAGTGCCGCGTTCGAGAATCCTGCCTTGATGAATAACAACGATCTGCGCCGCTGCCCGTACCGTTGAGAATCGGTGCGAAATAAGAATTGTCATCTTGGTTTTACTCGCCGTTCGGAAGTGCTCGAATACTTCGGCTTCTGAAGCCGCGTCCATTGCCGCTGTAGGTTCATCGAGTACGAGAATATCAGCGTCACTTCGCATGAATGCACGTGATAACGCGATCTTTTGCCATTGCCCCCCCGAGAGTTCACGGCCACCTTTGAACCAACGACCCAACTGCGTTTCATAGCTATCGGGCATATCTTCTATGAAAGGAGCGGCCAGGCCGGTCGTCGCAGCTTTTTCCCAGCGCTCCCGATCATCAATGTGACGCACATCGCCTGCACCGATGTTTTCACCCACCGAGAATTGATACCGACCAAAATCTTGAAATATAACGCCAACCCGACGTCGCAGCGCTTCAACGTCCCATTCCTGCAGGTCACGGCCATCCAGCAGGATACGACCATCGGTCGGATCATAGAGGCGGGTGAGGAGTTTAATCAGTGTCGTCTTGCCCGAACCGTTCTCACCGACGAGTGCCAGACTTTCGCCCGGCTTAATCTGCAGACTGACATTGCTAAGTGCTTTTTCCTTCGCACCCGCGTAAGTAAACGATACGTTCTCGAACTCCAGCCCACGCTCGGGTTCGGGTCCGTGCACAGCATCGCCGTGGCGGGTTGGGACGGGCTGTTCAAGGTATTCGTACAGGTTGGACAGATATAAATTGTCCTCGTACATGCCACTGACTGAACTCAGTATGGCCGCCACCGCAGACTGCCCTTGTCGGAACAGCACCAGGTACATCGTCATCGCGCCAAGGGTAATTGTGCCCATCATGGTTGTAACAACAATCCATCCGTAGGCCGCATAGAGAGCACTAATGGATACGAGGCCGAGTATGAAACCCCAGGTATCCCGTCGGATCGTCAGTTTGCGATCTTCAACAAACAGTCTGTTAAAGATATCCCTGTATCGCTGCAGTAATCGCGGGCCGAGCTGGAACAGCTTCACTTCCTTTACGCCGTCTTCGCGGGCAATGACCGTCTCGAGGTACATCTGCATGCGCGTGTCCGGGGAGCGCCAGCGGAACAGGCGGAACGCATCGCCGGAGAATTTTGCCTCGGCGAAAAAAGACGGCAGCCCGGCTGCGATCAATATGGCAACGGCCCATGGCGAGAATGCGAATAACAAGATTGAGTAACTCGTTAAGGAGATCGCATTTTGCACCAGACCGAAAGTACGGTTGACGAGGCTTAATGGTCGGCTCGATGCCTCACGTCGCGCCTGCGTTAGTTTGTCGTAAAACTCCGAGTCTTCGAAATGCGCGAGTTCAAGCGTCATTGCCTTTTCGAGAATCATGACGTTGACCCGCTGACCGAGCAAGCCACGCAATAAAGACTGGCTGGCTGATGTGCCTCGCTGTGTTGCCGCAACGGCGATAACGACTAAAGCTTCGAGTCCGACCAGCAATAAAACGCCACGCGTGTCAGGGCTCGATGACTGCGTCGCTGTAACAACGCCGTCGACAATGAGTTGGCCGATATAGGCAACCACTGCCGGCAGTACGCCGCCGATGAGTGTCAACAGTGCGAGAGTGATAGTGAGCGGCCGACTGGTTGTCCACACAAGATCAAGCGCACGACGACTGTAGCCGAACACGCCGAGGGCCCGCCGCATGAAACTGGCGTTAGAGTTGTTTGTGTCGGCCATAGGCGCCTAGAATACTTGAAAACAAAGGAGTGGATATGAAGATCATGGCTAGACTTGCAAGCTTGGGATGCGCCGTCATCCTTTGTTCCGGACCGGCATTGGCATCCGACACCGAGGACCTCACGGCAATGCTGCAGGAATTTTTGGCAGCCTCAAGTGAAGAAGCGGCACATGCGTCCTTTTGGGCGGATGATCTTGTGTACACATCTTCGGCGGGATTGCGCTTTGGTAAAGCGGACATCATGGCAAGCTTTAATGGCTCGGCTGCAGAAGAGGAGCCCTCTGACGATGCGCCGGCGATGGTCTATTCGGGTGAAAACGTTGATATCAGGCTCTATGGCGATACCGCAATTGTTGCATTCAAGCTCGTAGGTACACCTACGGATAAGTCAGCCGATGCCGATGTGCTGTACTACTTCAACACGGGCACCTTCCTGAAGCGCGACGGTGTCTGGCAAGTTATAGCCTGGCAAGCGACGAAGATACCGCTACAGTGAGGATGAATGATCGGCAAAGAGGCTCGGCAAGAGCGGGTAGAAATTGGCACCGACCGCATATTCACGAAGGCGGAGCCGGTGCCGCCGCCTGTTGTGACCTACACGGTTTCAGCACGTAACAAACCACGTGACGTTCCGGCGTTCGCTTACCTGAGAAATAACTACGGGAATCTGGCGCTCAATGAAATCGACAGCCTGTTCGGCTTCGTCGAAAAAAGCACGCTGTACGGTGGCCGCGGATTTTCGAATCGCGAGCTTTCGGATCGTGATGTAACGCAGCTCAATAATGCCGGCATCGGAATACGCATCCCGATGTCCAACCACAATGTTGAGCGCAAGGAATATCGACTCAACCTGTGGTTACTGCGCAAGTATCACACGCCAGGAAACTCAATCATTTGTACCAATGATGATCTTGCGCACTGGATACGCGAAGACTTTCCGGATTATCGGCTCGATGCCAGCGTGATCAAGAATATCAAGACACACCGCAAGATTGAGGCGGCGATGAGCCTTTACGACTCAGTCGTCCTGCCGATGCCAATGAATGAAGACCTTGAGTTCCTGGCCGAGATCGAGAACAAGGACAAGATCACTCTGTTTGCCAATGCCGGTTGCGCTCTAACGTGTCCGTCGAGAATTTGTTACGCGTCGATCTCCAAAGTAAACAAGGGTCGCGGTGGTGAGTTTCAATGCTCACAACCGCTCAAAGATCGAGATTTGCTCGGTATGGTCGATTTTCCACTCAAGCCCTATATCGACCTCGGCTTCCACCGCTTTAAACTATTGCGACCTCGTCCAGGATCAATGACGGGTTATTGATTCAAATTAGAGGTACTCGAACTCTGCTGTGAAGTGACGCAGATATTTCGGCGCTTTCACGATCTTCATTCCACGCACTTCTTTGCGCCGTTGCCAAACCAGATCGATTGCTTCCAGTACGTAGTCCATATGGCTTTGTGTATAGACGCGACGTGGAATGGCCAGTCGCACCAGATCACGGTGAGCAGGTTTTTCCTCGCCGCTGTGCGGGTCAAGTCCGAACATGACAGTACCGATTTCGACGGCACGAATTCCAGCCTCAATATAGAGTTCGACTGACAGGGCCTGGCCGGGGTACTCAAGGGGTTCGATGTGCGGCAGGAATCGCCGGGCGTCCAGATAGACCGCGTGGCCACCGGCTGGTGATACAACGGGGATCCCGGCATCAAGCAAATGTTCAACGACGTATCTGGTTGAGAGCAAGCGGTAGTCCAGGTAGTGCTCGTCCAGCACTTCACGTAAACCTACGGCAATTGCTTCAAGGTCACGCCCAGCCAGTCCACCGTAGGTTGGGAAGCCTTCAGTCAGAATCAGAATGTTGCGTTCCTGCTGGGCAAGCTCGGCATCATTGCTGCAGAGAAATCCACCAATGTTGGCGAACGCATCCTTTTTCGCGGACATCGTGCAGCCATCAGCGTAGCTGAACATCTCGCGTGCGATATCAATCGTCGGCGTATTTTCATAACCGGGTTCATTGCGCTTGATGAAGAACGCGTTTTCTGCGAATCGGCAGGCATCTAAATAAAAGGGTATGCCAGCATTTCTTGCAATGCGGCTGACTTCACGAATATTGGCCATCGATACCGGTTGGCCGCCTGCGGAATTGTTGGTCACTGTGACCATAATGACGGGAATTCGCTCGACGCCTTTTTCCTTGACCAGCTGCTCTAGCGCGGCGGTGTCCATGTTGCCCTTGAATGGTAGCTCCGATTCGATGTCGTCGGACTCCTGACAGGGCAGGTCGACCGGCTTGCCGCCAACGAATTCGATATTCGCCCGAGTAGTATCAAAGTGTGTGTTGTTGGGAACGATCGAATCTGGCTTGACCAGCATGCCAAACAGGATATGTTCGGCGGCACGTCCCTGATGCGTTGGAATGACCTGCTCAAAACCGAAAATATCCTGCACCGTGTCGCGGAAGCGGAACCAGCTTCTGGCACCAGCGTAGGACTCATCGCCACGCATCATCGCAGCCCAGGCTTCTGAAGACATTGCGCTGGTGCCGGAATCGGTCAGCAGGTCTATAATGACGTCTTCTGCGCGCAGCAGGAACGGGTTGAAATGGGCGGCGCGGATCAGCTCCTCACGCTCGCTACGCGTTGTGAGCTTGATCGGCTCCACCATCTTGATTCGAAACGGTTCGATGATTGTCTTCATGTGAAACACAATATCGGCAGTGATTGCTGCAGGCGATAGGTAGAACTACTGCGAGGCAGCTCGCATCAGGGGTATTACTGATGCCGCTGCGCCCCGTCATTCCTATGATTGCATTGAAATTATGACTACAAATGACCTGACAAAAAGTGCGGATCTCACGCGCCACGCTCGCGGCACTGGTGCATTGCGCACACGGCGTCCCGCTTACGTAGACTTCCTGCCTCCGTGTAACGATGCATGTCCTGCGGGGGAGAATATTCAGGCCTGGCTGGCGCTCGCCCAGTCGGGTGACTATGAAGCGGCATGGCGCGAGCTGGTCCGCAACAATCCGATGCCATCGATTCACGGTCGGGTCTGCTACCACCCGTGCGAAGATGTTTGCAATCGTGCTTTCACCGACAGTCCGGTCAGTATTCATGCTGTCGAACGTTTTCTGGGTGATCTGGCGCTCGAGCAGGACTGGCAATTTAAGAAACCCACAAAGAGTAGCGGCAAGCGGATTCTGATTGTTGGTGCCGGGCCGAGTGGTCTGTCTGCGGCCTATCAGCTTACTCTGATGGGGCACGACGTCGAGATCAGGGAAGCAGGCCCGATGGCCGGCGGTATGATCCACTTCGGTATTCCAGCTTACCGAATGCCTCGTGATGAACTGCGGGCAGAAATCAAACGCATTGAAAATATTGGCGTAAAAATCACTTTGAACCACCGTGTAGACGATATCCTCGCGGAAAAGGAAGCGGGCGATTTCGACGTAGCGTTTGTTGCCGTTGGTGCACACATCAGTAAGAAGATCGACATCCCCAACCGGGATGCCGGCAAGATACTGGATGCCGTTAGCTTCCTGAGTCAGGCGAGCGAAGGTGATCCACCCAAGCTCGGTCGCCGCGTTGCGATTTATGGCGGCGGCAATACGGCTATGGACGCTGCACGAACGGCGAAGCGCCTGGGTGCGACTGAAGCGATGATTATTTACCGTCGCGACCGCAGCAGTATGCCTGCCCACGACTTCGAAGCAGATGAGGCGATGGAAGAGGGCATCAAGATCAACTGGCTGCGGACGATCAAGGAAATCGATCGTTCGACCTTCAAAGTTGAGGTCATGGAGCTTGAGGAGAACGGGCGCCCACAACCAACCGGAAAAATCGAAGAACTTGAGGCGGACTCGCTAATTCTTGCCGTCGGCCAGGATACAGATACTGCGTTTCTCGAGTCCGTTCCGGGTATCGAG
>Ga0164320_10000565_pt1 | contig 12443 bp, 13 predicted proteins | sample GuaBasSediGuay11_FD_113736 | JGI IMG/M metagenome (GOLD analysis project Ga0164320, IMG submission 113736) | Subseafloor sediment microbial communities from Guaymas Basin, Gulf of California, Mexico - Guay11, Core 4567-28, 0-3 cm | ecosystem: Environmental > Aquatic > Marine > Hydrothermal...
GCGTTTCGGGGCGTCGTAGAGTCTGGTGAAGTTCTCCGTACGCAGCGCAGAGATCTCCCCGTTGGCGAATAGAACCTCCAATGCGATCTTGCCCGGTCCGTATCCCCACCATGAGTCGTTCTTGTGATTCGGCGCATCGAGGTCTCTCACAGTCAGCGGCCCGTCTTCGTGGACCTGTCGACGCACATCCACAAGCAGTTCCGGATGTGCATCCAGAAGTGCCTCCGCTCGGCGCCACACGGTCATCTCGCGCATCTTCCAACGCCACAGCGGATACCGGTCAATGGGGAGGACGGCGGCCGCGTGAGCCCAATACTCGAAGTTCTCACCGCTCTCGTTGAGCCAATCGTCGAGCGCTGATCGGTCGTATGGGCCAAGGCGCGAGTAGAACGGCATGTAATGCGTCCTCACACAGACGTTCACCGAGTCAAGCTGAACAAGCCCGATCGTGTCCATGACGCGCCTGAAATGCCGAACGTCCAGGCGTCCAGTCGGTCGACCGGCACTGAATCCCTGCGCTCCGAGCGTTATACGGCGCGCTGCATCGATCGGGATCGTTCTCATCGGCTCACCTTCACCATTCGGTCTACGCTACCGGCCATGCTCCACACTCTGCTCGCTGGGATCAGAACCCTTGTGCTTGTCCCGCTGTTCTTCCTGCTTACGTTGGTGTTTGCCGCTGTCATCGTCATCGTTGGGGCCTTCCGTCCTGGCGCTTCGATCCACGACAAGATTCTCAAGGTCTGGTCCGGACTGTTCCTCAAGATCCCTCCGGTGCGCGTCGAGGTCTCGGGTATCGAGAAGACCGATCCAACACGGAGGTACGTCGTTGTGTCGAACCATCTTTCGATGTATGACATCCCGCTTCTGCTCCACGAGCTCCCGCTCCACGGTCGGTACCTCGCCAAGAAGGAGGTCTTCAAGATTCCTCTCGTCGCCCAGGCGATGCGCACGGTTGGGATCATCGAAGTCAATCGTCAGAAGGGCGGGTCTTCCCGCCAGGCCATCAATGAAGGCGTGCGCGTTGCGGCGGAGCGCGGTCACTCGTTGCTCGTGTATCCAGAAGGCACTCGCAGCACCGAGGGTGAGCTTCTTCCGTTCCACAAGGGCGCATTTCGCATCGCCATCGATACAAACCTCCCGATTCTCCCTGTGGTCATCGAAGGAACGGAGCGAGTCTCCAAACCCGGATCGAAGATCTTCTACCCCGGGTATGCATCCATGCGGATTCTCGACCCGATCGAGACCACAGGCATGACCAACAAGGAGGATCTCGTCCCCCTGATCACACGGGTGGAGGCTGAGATGAACGAGGTGTTCAACGCGATGAGACAGACGACCGACGGCTGACCTCTGCGCTTGGTCTGACCCCGGATGTCCGGTATCTGACATCGCATCTGTTGGTGAGCTAGTCATAGACCCCCATCAAGTACGTCCTCCCCTCTCTCACTTCGCACAGGTAGGCGCCGGCTGATGTCACTATCTGATAACGGTCCGATACGCCCTCCCCATCCCACCAGCGTCCCACTCGTCGCCATGGACCTGCCCACGACAGCACAGGAACCCACCGGCTCCGAAGCCGCACCTGCTCGGGTATCCCACCCACCCATGTGATCTCGAACGGCACAAGCTCAGGAGGCACGAGCGCGGGCGCAGGACTCGGGATCTGCCCCGGCCACGGTGCGTGGGTGTCACGCTCAGGCGATCGCTCTTCCTCCCCCCACCGAGTCCACGACATCCGCTCTTTCGGATCGCGCCCTCCCTGAGGGTTTGCCACAAGCAGGTTGTCCTGTCCCGCAATGGCCTGCACCTCCATGAACACCCGCTGGGTCTCCTCAAACCCTTTGGCGTCCTCCTCGAGTGCCATCTGACGGCCAGACCCGGAGAGGTCTACAGGTTCCAGCCGCAACGTCTCGAGCCCGCCCCTTATCCCGGCTGATACTCCATCGATCCACGACCGCAACTGCCATCTCACTCGCTCAGCAAGGGTGTGTTCAGAGAAGGGATCAGCGCTACGCCATGTTCTCGACTGTTCGGTGCCGTCAGCTGCCGTAGCTGTGATGATCACCCTGTGGGGGGCAACCCCATACGATGTGAGATTTCCCACAAGACGTTGAGCGAGGTTTCGAGCAACGAACGCTGCTTGTTCGAAATCCTCGATTGGTGGATCGAAGTGTGACGCAATCGCCAAATCTCCCGGGATCTCCCTCGGAGTGGTGACACGATCGATACCTCTTGCTCTGCGATGTGCTTCCAGACCGGCACGACCGAATCTTGATATGACAGCATCGCGCGGCAACTCGGCTACGGCACCAAGCGTGGTGATTCCGAGCCAGCGGAACGCCTCAGCAAGATCGTCACTCCCCAAGCTTGCCACGTCGAGGTCTGCGATGAACGCCGCATCGTCCGCGACGATGTGCAACGGTTGAAAGCGGGTTGTCTGTCTGACAGCCTGGTAGGCAGCAAATGGGCCTGCAGCGAGACCGATGCGGCGATCCCCGCCGAAGGGATCAAGCTCTTTGACAATGCGCTCGCAGAGCACTTCTTCCCCCCCGTAGTACTCGACCGCGCCAGAGATGGGGATGTACACCGTGCCAGGCTCTTGGACCTCGACACGCGGGATGAGGGTCTCGATCGTCCGTACGACCGGCTCGAACCTCACCATCTCAGCTGCCAGGTCCTGTGTGATGGTGGTGATCGTCGGACAAACTGCCTCTGCCGATCTTGACAACATGCCAACGGACACGCCTCGACCAACCGCAGCCTCGTTGCACGCGACGACGCGGCCTTCCTGTCCTACCGCTTGGATTGGTTCATCCTGCCCGGATTCGTCCCATATCAGGCCCGGTTGTCCGAGCGCCCAGGTGGGGTACCACACGCAGATCGTTCGTTCCATCGTCCTCTACTTCGATTGTTCGAACCATGCCCCTGGTTGCCCTCCCTGATGCAACAAGACAGGTGCGACGGTTTGTCAGGCTTCCGTGACCGGCCTCTGTGCCTTCCCACAGCACTTCGCGCGCTTCGAGGTTCAGATACGCCACACCACTGGGGAGCTTCCCCGAGACCGGTCGGAGCACAAGGGGAGTTCGTTTGGTCCGTGCCAGAGCCGCAAGCCTGTACAGCACCTGATCCCTGAGTCCCGTTGGCACCTCGGCGTATACACCACGAACACCGTCAAGCAGTGTCGCAACGATCCTCCCCCATGACACGATGTCGTTGCTACGAACGACTACGAACCGCTCCGGTTCGATTCCCATCTCCCACGCAGCCATCGGGCTCGCCCACCCACGCACATCGATATACACGAGTGGACCTCTGAGTGCGTAGGGAGCAAGCAGCGACAAACCGATACGGGTGAGACCGGACCCCGGAATTCCGGACAAGCCTGCGATCTGGCCAGGAGCAAGCGTCAACAGCTCGTTGGCATGTCCGAAGTCATTCCAACGAGGAGTCGACGATACTCCCGAATGTTGAAGGGTGGCGATCACCGCTGGTGTCCTCTCATGTCCTCACACCAGCGCGCGTCCACCGCTGGAAGGTCATGATAGTCGAACGTATGTTCGACTGCAAGGAAGGATTGATACCGTATTTCGTATCTGGTATCTGGTATCTGGTGTCTGTCAGGTACCCTGACTCATGGAGCTCTCCGCTAGCAAAGGAGCATCACACGTGACAGTAGCGAAGGTGATCGAGATCACGTCTACTTCCCCAGGGTCATTCGAGGACGCCATCCGCAAAGGCATCTCGAAGGCCCAGCAAAGCATTGATGGTATTCGGGGAGCCTGGATCTCAGAGCACAAGGTCGAGCTCGCAGATGACGGAACCGTAAAGCACTTCCGCGTCGACATGAAGCTGACGTTCGTTCTCGAGTAACGACCTGACAGAGCAGTATCACAAAGAGGCCCCGGATCGCTCCGGGGCCTCTTTGATGGCGCTTCTTGCGCTGCGTTTCTCCGCAATCAGCGGTGATCTCAGCCGGAAGCGTGAAGGTGTGTCCTCTAGATGTACTTCATCTAGAGGCTGGACTCGAACTCATCCTCGAAGGACACGACCTTGCGTCCCGGCTTGTCAGCAGGCTTGTCTCCACGATTCCGATCACGGTCACGGCTCTGGTCGCGGCTGCGGCCACCGTCTCTGTGATCGCCACGTCCGTCGCGATCTCTACGGCCTCCGCGATCTTCGCGCTGCTTCGACTCAGGTGCGTCAGAGTCCCCACCGTCGCCACCTGATGGTGCGTCAGCCATGTCGAGGCTCACCTTGCCACGATCGTCGATCTCGCGAACGACGACCTTGACGGCATCGCCGAGATTGAGAACGTCTTCGACCCTGTCGATACGCCTGTTGCCGCCGATCTTGGAGATGTGCAGCAGACCGTCCCGCCCGGGCAGGATGTTGACGAAAGCACCAAACTTGGTGATGTTCACAACCTCACCGTCATAGATCTCGCCGACCTTTGCCTCTGGCGGGAAGCCGATCGCAAGGATGCGCTCCTTGGCGAGGTTCATCGAGACTGTGTCAGGGGCGCCAACGCGCACCGTTCCGTCGTCATCGATCTCGATCACAGCCCCTGTCTCTTCTTCGAGCTCACGGATGGTCTTGCCCTTCGGGCCGATGACCTCACCGATCTTGTCCTTCGGGACCATGACAGCTTCGATCTTCGGAGCCTTTTCGGCAAGCTCACTACGCGGTTCTGCAATGACTTCAGACATCGCGTTGAGGATGAACAACCGGGCATCGAGCGCCTGGTTCATCGCATCGATGAGAACGTCTGCAGGCAGACCCTCGATCTTGGTGTCAAGCTGTAGCGCCGTGATCATGTCAGCAGTACCCGCAACCTTGAAGTCCATGTCGCCGAGGTGATCCTCGACTCCGAGGATGTCGGTGAGAGTCACGAATTTGTCATCCTGATAGATGAGGCCCATCGCAATACCCGCAACCGCGGCAGCAACCGGAACGCCAGCGTCCATGAGGGACAAAGACGAGCCACAAACCGAAGCCATCGAGGACGAACCGTTCGACATCAACACCTCAGAAACGAGGCGATAGGCGTAAGGGAAATCCTCAGCTGGCGGAATCACGGGATGCAGCGCCTTCTCCGCGAGGGCACCGTGCCCGATCTCACGACGCTTCGGACCACGCATGAAGCCGGCTTCGCCTGTGGCATATGGCGGCATGTTGTAGTGGTGCATGAATCGCTTCGAGTCCTCAGGAGAGATCGTGTCGAGCATCTGCTCCATCTTCAACATCCCGAGAGTCGTGATGTTGAGCACCTGGGTCTCGCCGCGCTGGAACATGCCAGAACCGTGGACGCCGGGAACCAACCCAACTTCGATCGTCAACGGACGGATCTCAGTGAGGCTGCGACCGTCGATACGGACGCCTTCTGCAACGACCCTGGAACGCATGACGTTGCTCTGGACCTTCGAGAATGCTGCCTTTGCCTGCTTGAGACCGCCCGCGTCATCCTCGTCGAGACCAAGAGACGCGATCGTGTCTTCCTTGATACTTGACTCAGCGCTCTGACGCTCGTGCTTCTTGACGATGGTGCCAAGAGCCTCGAGCTTCGGCTTTGCGAACGACTCGACCTTCTCGTAGATCTCGTCCGAATATTCCTCGAAATAGATCCACTCGACGGGCTCAGGCTCTCCATGCTTCTCAAGCAGCTCGAGCTGGAGATCAACGAGCGTCGCTATGTACTCCTTCGCAAGCTCGAGACCCGCCGCAACAGTCGCCTCGTCGGAGGCCTGCTGGCCCTCTTGCACCATGCGGTATCCGTTCTCGGAAGCACCGGCCTCGACCATTGCGATGTCGATGTTGCCTTCGGCGTTGCGTTTGCCGGCGACAACGATCTCGAACACAGCCTCTTCGCCCTGCTCATACGTCGGGAATGGGATCCATTCACCATCGGTGAGCGCAAGCCTGATCGCACCGATCGGACCTTCGAACGGAATCGGGCTGATCGTAAGGGCAGCCGATGCACCGTTGAGTGTCACGATGTCATGCGGATTCTCGAGGTCTGCAGCGAGGACGGTCCCTACAACGTGTGTGTCGTGGCGATATCCTTTCGAAAAGTTCGGACGCAGCGGACGATCGATGAGACGATCGGCAAGGATCGCCTTCTCAGAAGCACGTCCTTCACGGCGGAAGAACGACCCCGGGATGCGGCCAACGGCGTAGGTGCGCTCCTCAACGTCGATGGTGAGCGGGAAGAAGTCCACGCCCTCCCTGAGGCTTCGCTTTGCGGTTGCGGTCACGAGGACCTCTGTGTCTCCAATGCGAGCAACGACTGCCCCATCGGAGAGTTGTGCGAGCTTTCCAGCGCTCAGTGAGATCTCTACCTCACCTACGCGCCCGCGTACGGTGGTTTCTGCCACTCGTTTCTCCTTCTGTATGGGAGGAGGTCCAATTGGCAGTGGTCGACATTCGAGAGGTTGCTTCGAACAGCGACCACTGACAACTGGATCACTTCCTCCGTCGTTTCGTCGATCCAGACATGACAGAAGGCGGCCGTAGCCGCCCTCAGGTCAGTGCTAGCGACGCAATCCCAGTTTTGCAATCAGGGACCGGTAGCGCTCCACATCTTGTTCCTGGAGGTACCGAAGCAATCGCCGACGTTTTCCGACCATCATGAGCAGACCTCTCCGGCTGTGATGATCCGTCTTGTGGATCTTCAGATGCTCGGTGAGGTGATCGATACGCTCAGTCAGCAATGCAACCTGGACCTCAGGCGAGCCTGTATCCGTGGCGTGCGTGCCAAACTCATCTACAACAGTTTGCGTGTCGTTCACGAGGTACTTTCTTACGCGAGTAAGCGGTCGGGCGAATGCCCAAGGGGGATGATAGCAAGCTCGCGCTGTATCGATGAATCGATTCCGACCACGGACGAAGACCGCCATCCGCACTGCGGACTTCGGACAGGGAGCGCAGCGACCGACCGGTAAGCGGAGCCGCAGGCGAAGCGACCCAAAAGCGAAGCGACCCGAAAGCGAAGCGCCCGGAAAGCGAAGCGACCCCGCGTCAGCGGACGACTGCTTCCACCTCGATCTCGACCACCCATCCAGGATCCAGGAGCGCCGCAACGACAACCATCGTCGCTGCTGGCAGGGATTCACCGAAGATCTCCTTGTGCGCTCGACCAACCTCGTCTGCGTCGTTCGGGTCTGTGATGAACATGCGGGTTCTCACAACATCGGGCATCGAACCGCCAAGTGCCCTGATGGCCTGGCTGGCGATCTCCCCGCAGCGGAGCATCTGGAGATAGGCACCGTCGACAAGCTCGCCGCCAGGTTCTGGAACCGGAGCAGTTCCGGCCACATGGATCAAGTCCCCGACCCGCACGGCTCGTGAAAACCCGTATGCCCCCTCATAGGGAGAGACTCCGTGGTGATGTCTTCGCGGCATGCAGAAACTGTAACCACTCCCCGTGCCGAGAGCTGAAGACCGAGAGCTGAAGACTGACAGCTACTTCACCATCGTGAGTCCGCCACTTCCGCCACGACTGGGCCGCCAGGCGGGGCGATCGCGCTTGCCGTCGTTCCAGACGCACGAGCCAGCCTCTGCGACTTCAGCCGCGATGCAGTCCGCAACAGCCTCGCTCTCCAGCACGGACCCGTGGGCCTGCCACACACGGAACGCTGACAGCAACGGACTCAGCGGAAGTAGGAAGCTGGCCGGCACTCCCCCGTCGTGAATGAGGTCGTACACGCGCATACCCGCAGGGTTGTCACGGAAGTTCGTGATCTCTGCATCCGGATTTCTGATCGCGATCACCTCGACACCAGAGGCGTTGCCCAGATTCTCTCGAACATCCCTGCACGAACCATCGGTGCACCTCTCCACCTCGAAGCCACCGTTGTCAGGCAACCATGCGCTCATGCCTCCAATACGTTGAAGACCACCGAGCCACCCTCCACCGATTGCGGGATCGAGCAACGCAGCACCCTGATAGCCATCGATCGGTGGCCTTGATCCATCGTCGAGGGAGCCGATCATCGATACACCGACTGCTCCCCCTCGCGAGTGGTGCAACGAGTAGATGTTGCTGTGGTCAGCAGAGAGTTCACGAATGAGCCTGTCCAGGGCCTCTGCTGCGCGTTCAGTCGAGGCGGTGCGACTCGCCTCAGTCGACGTGGAGCCCGAACCAACAACCGAGTAATCAAAGGCAGTCACTCGATCCCGTGACGCACCCAGATTCTCGAGCAGCATGTCGAAGTCGTCACTTGACCCACCGTTGCCGTGAACCACCACAAAGAAGGGTTCGTCATCCCGTTTTCGGCGAGCTCTTGCAATCACAGCCCCACCAGCCACGGCTGTAACACCTACAACCCCACCAAGCCCGATCGGCGGAGCCGAAGTGCCCGAACCAGGCAGACGCACAGGGGAACGCATGATCGGAGTCGGCGAGAGGACGAGCCCATCTCCCGGGGCGACCGGATCGGCCGGCGCATCGGCTGGCGCCAGGAGGAACAACCCTGCAACAAGAAGAGACAACATCGGCACTCCCTAACGGGGAGCGCGGAACGTGATCAGCATCTGTCACACGGGACCTTGAGTCAAGAAGGTTGATCGCGAAGGACGCTATCCGATATCCGATATCCGCTATCCGCTATCCGCTTTCGGAAAGCGAGCGCAGCGAGCGAGCGGACCGCGGACAGGGAGCGAAGCGACCGACCCGTCGTCGGAAGCGAGCGCAGCGAGCGCTACGGCGCGAGGACGGAACGAGCCTGCTCGATGTCAGTCTTGATCTGGAAGACCAGAGTCTCAGCAGACGTGAAGCGTTGCTCATTGCGGAGCCTGTCGATGAACTGCACACGCACACTCTTGCCGTACAGATCCTCGTCGACATCGAGAAGATGAACTTCGATGGTCTCGTCTCCGCCTCCGAACGTAGGCCTTGTTCCCACGTTGCTCACACCGTCGTAGCGGACACCGTCGATCTCGCATTGCACCGCATACACACCAGTTGCAGGACGGACGAGACGATCAGGCATCGTGATGTTCGCCGTCGGAAATCCGATCGTTCGCCCTCTGGCGTCGCCGGGAACGACCACACCATCGATCTCAAAAGGGCGACCAAGCATCCGGGCTGCAAGCGCAACGCTCCCAGATGCGACGGCGGCTCTGATCGAGCTGGATCGCACCTCGGTGCCGTGCAGATCGACAATTGGAGTCGAAAGGACATCGAAGTTGAACCTGGCACCGCAGATCCGCAGGGTATCGACGCTCCCCCCTGCCAGATATCCGAAACGAAAGTCCTCACCCACGGATACAAGTGCTGTGTTGAGGCCGTCAACGATGTAGGCCTTGATGAACGACTCGGGAGACAGCTGTCGCACCTCCTCGTCGAACTCGATCACCGCAACACCATCGAGACCCAGATCACCGAGCAGCTCAATTCGCCGATCCAAGGGAGCCAACGCTGGGGGTGCTGGCATACCGGTGACGACTTCATCGGGATGCGTCGCGAAGGTCATGGCCACTACCGACATCTCCCCTGATCGCTCCATCAAACTGGAAAGGACGGCGGCATGACCTCTGTGGACGCCGTCGAATACACCTATGGCCAGCGCCGTCCGCTGACTGTCTGTGTCCCAACTCGATGGGTCGTTCCGGTACAGCTTCACGAGAGCACAACCTCGGGTTTCAACGCCGCGTGACCACGACGGTACACGGCGACGAGGTCTCCGTGCCGGTCCCCGATGCGGATACAGGAATCCGGGTCGATGCCATCGGGCATCAAGATCCCCGGCAGCTCCCTCCCATTCCTCACCGCAGCAACCATCGCGTCGTCGACGCGGATCTCCGGGAGATCACCAAGAGCAACTGTTGGAGTGAGGAGGACACGCTCGATGGCGTTCGCTTCTGCAGCATCGACTGCATCATCGATCGACACGGCATCGGAAACGTCCAGGCCCCCTATTCGCACACGACGCAGGGCTATGAGATGCGCTCGGCCACCGAGTGCTCGAGCAAGGTCGTCCGCAAGCGTCCGCACGTAAGTGCCTGTCGAGCAGACAGTGCGGAACGTGACTTCCGGATAGTCGGAAGGAGCCAGATCCACGAGTTCGAATCGATGGATCATCACTGGCCGTGCTTCCCGTTCGACGACTTTGCCCTCCCTCGCGAGTTCGTACAGCCGTCGTCCCTCCACCCTCCTCGCGGACACCATGGGTGGCACCTGCATGATCTCGCTGCGAAAACGCTCCATCGCGATGTCGACCTCTTCAGCCGTGACCGGCAGAGGCTCCCTTGACAGGATGGCGCCATCAGCGTCGAGGGAATCGGTGGCGACACCGAACAATGCAGTCGCCAGATACTCCTTGTCCGCAGCCTGGACGAACCGGAGCAGCCGTGTCGCGCCACCGATGCCAAGCACCAGTAGTCCCGTCGCCATCGGGTCAAGAGTCCCAGCGTGACCGACCTTGGCCCCGACGCTACTCCTGACCTTCGCCACGACATCGTGCGATGTCCAGCCTTTCGGCTTGTCGATGAGCATGAATCCCGTCGTCACGACAGGTGGGCGACGATCTGCTCGATGATCTCGGAAGGATCTTGGGACGATGTGAAGCCTGCCGCGTTGTGATGACCGCCACCGCCGAACGAAGCAGCGATCGCGGCGACGTCGATGCGGCCCCTCGACCTCAGACTCCCTTTGATCACACCGGTCCCCTTCTCCTTGAGGAGACATGCAACATCGGTTCCTCGAGCCATGCGCACGAGATCGATCAGCCCGTCAACCTCGTGATACTCGAGTCCGGCTGCGGACAGGTCATCACTTGCCATGATCGACCACACGAACGCATGATCCTTGTCGAAGACAGCTCTTCCAAGAACCCGAGACACGACCTCGTAGTAGCCGAACGGGGATTCCTCGAACAACCGCTGGCCAATCACGTCCGTCTTGACACCTCGAGCGAGCAGGTCTGAAGCAATGTCATGCGTGCGCGACGACGTCGACGAATACTGGAATCGCCCTGTGTCTGTGACAAGACCGGTATAAAGCGCCGTTGCGACCGCCTCATCGATCGGCCATCCAAGATGCAGTAATACGCCGTGCACGAGTTCGGTCGTCGCACCAGCAGTCGGGTCGACAACAACGACATCGCCCCACGAACCATCCGAAATATGGTGATCAATGACTACGAGCTGTTTCGCCGTCTCCATCGCGCCGGCCAACGCTCCCACCCTGGATCGCACCGAAGTGTCGACAGCGACTGCGACATCGAGATCTCGGGGAAACTCGCTTGGGTGAACAAGCACGGATGCGTCGAGAAAGGACATCTCTTCTGGCACGATGAATGGCACATCGAAAGAAGCAACAGCATGTTTCCCCGCAAGCCTGGCTGCGCGCGCGAGCCCGATCATCGATCCGAGAGCGTCGCCATCAGGTCCGACATGGCCAACAACGCCAATCGATTCGGCGGAAGCAAGAGCGTCGACGAGATCGGCCCACGCACCGGCTGTGTCAGGAGCCGCCATCGCCGCCATCAAGATCTTCGAGATCGGCAAGGATCTGAGTGATCCGGATGCCTTCATCGATCGATGGATCCACCTTGAAGTCGAGAACCGGCGTGTAGCGCAGCCTGGTTTCGCTCCCGAGCGTGCTCTGGATGCGAGATTTTGCGCTCCTGAGTGCGACAGCCGTGCCCTTCTTCTCCTCGTCAGTGCCCAGCACGGAGTAGTACACGACAGCATGGCGTAGGTCCGGGCTTGTCTCCGCGCCTGTGATCGTGAGGAATCCGATGCGCGGATCCTTCAGATCCCGCACGGCGTCTGCAACGACCTCGCGTACGAGTTCGTTCACTTTGCGCATCCTTGGACTCTTCTGTCGTGCCATTGTGCCTTCTGAAGACTCGGAACGAGCCTAGATGTTGCCGGCTCCGCCTGCGTTCTACGTGCGAGCGATCTCGCGAACCTCGTACGACTCGATCGTGTCTCCAACCTTGATGTCCTTGAACCTGGCAAGACCGATTCCACATTCGAACCCTGTCGCAACGGTCTGAACGTCATCTTTGAACCGGCGCAACGAGACGATCGATCCGTCGTATACGACGACGCCGTCGCGCACAAGCCTTGCTTTGGCGTTCCTGCTGATCGATCCCTCTGTTACATACGATCCGGCAACCTGACCCAGTCTTGGTGCCCGGAAGACCTCGCGAACTTCGGCAACGCCGAGGAATCGCTCGATCTCTTCAGGTGTGAGCTCGCCAACGAGGAGAGACTCAACGTCGCCGAGAAGCTCGTAGATGATCGAGAACGTCCTGATATCGATTGCGGTCTTCTTGGCCTCTGCCCTCGCAGGTGCATCCGGACGCGAATTGAAGCCGTAAATGATGGCGCCAGATGCTTCCGCAAGAGTGACATCATTGGTCGTGATACCCCCCACCGCCGCGTGCACGATCGTGACAAACCCATCGTCGCGACTGATCTTTCCGATCGAATCC
>Ga0164320_10000566_pt1 | contig 12442 bp, 10 predicted proteins | sample GuaBasSediGuay11_FD_113736 | JGI IMG/M metagenome (GOLD analysis project Ga0164320, IMG submission 113736) | Subseafloor sediment microbial communities from Guaymas Basin, Gulf of California, Mexico - Guay11, Core 4567-28, 0-3 cm | ecosystem: Environmental > Aquatic > Marine > Hydrothermal...
CTCCGTAGGAACCCTTCACGTTCTCCCGTTTCGAGAAGGCGCCGGAGAGATTGCCGCGCCGTCGGCGCGTTGCTCTCGTAGCAATGCAGCAGCCCGCTTTGCTCCTCCCGGTCGAAAGACAGCCCGATGTACTCCTCACAGTCGACACACTGGTTGACCCGCACGGTGCGCATCTGCGGGGGACAATAGATAGTGGAATACGAGGAGGTCGTGCCATCCGCCGCCAGTGTCTGACGGACGCGAATCTCGAGCTCACAGTACCGAGCCTTTGATGCCATCGTGGTCCTTGGGGGAAGGGTACGCGGGAACGGGTCGCAGGGCTAGAGACCATAGCAGCGTCTGTTTTACGGCGCGGCGTAGTTGGCTAGCGCTCTGACGATCTCGTCGGCAAGCTGCTTGGCGTCTCGTTGCCTCCCGGCGACCCCATTCGCCAAGAAGCTAAACGCCACCGATCGATCCTGGTCGCCGAACACATAGCCCGACAGGGCAACCACGTCCTTCAACGTTCCCGTTTTCGCGCGCACCATTCTGGGGCGCGGAAGGTCTTTGAGGCGCGATTTGAGCGTTCCGTCGGAACCGCCGACCGCGAGGTGAGCGACGTACTCGGCGCGGATAGCTGAGTCGCGATAGGCGGCGACCAAGGTCTGTGTCAGATGGCGGGGGGCGACCCGGTTTCCATCGAAGAGACCAGAACCGTTGACCATGACGAGGCCCTCGGTGTCGACGCCGTTCTTCATGAGCTCTTCGCGTACGACGATGGCGCCCTGCGCGGAGGTGCCCGGCTGTTGCACCTGTGCGCCCATGATCTTCAATATCATTTCGGCCGTGAAATTGTCGCTCCACTTGCCCAGTGAATAAAGCAGCGAGCTGAGTGGAGCGGACGGCATGTCAGCGATCAACGGCTGCTTCTCGGTCGCCGCGCCGTACTCCACAGCCAGGTCGCCCCCGACGCCAGCCTTCTTCAGGGCGCGCACCAGTAGGCTCGCGGCATAGGCCTTCGGAGCCGGCACGCGCCGACGGTAGTACAACGTTCGCACCTGCCTCGGAATCGCGCCGTCGACACGAACTAAGAGGTGACCATCGCCCGTCAGCTTGTGATCGATGCGCGGCCTCGGTGGGCCTCCCTCCGTCGTCACCGTGCGGTTGTCGATGCGCACGTAGTCATCGGCAAGCACCCGGACGCGGGCCGGTCCGTCGACCTTGGGCCCCGGGCTGATGTGCACCACATAGCTGTTTCGGTTCACCGCAAACGCTGAGATCGCGGCCCGAAACGCCGCAGCCTCCTTCGGCTGCTGTTCGAACGCTGGTGGCAGAATCTGATCGTCGAAATAACTATCGTCGATGATGATTCGATCGACGGTATCCACCCCTCGTAGATGCATGGCCTCGCCCAGTGCGGCCAGACCGGCGTATCCCAGGCTCGGATCACCAGATGGTCGAAGCACCAGCGTCGCCACATGCCCGTTTTCGATCTTTCCTTCGACCCTGGTGGCGGCGCGGAACGTGGGTCCCAGCCGCCAGAGGGCCGCCGCCGAGGTGAGGAGCTTTTGGTTGGACGCCGGGTTTCGGGGGCGTTCGGGTCGATTGCGGTACAGTTCCTCCGCATCGTGCAAGCGAACGACGTGAATCCCAAGCCCCCCGCCAAGCCCGGCCTGCCGTACCAGGTTCGCGATCGTCTGCGCAAGCGGCTCGGGCCCCTTGGCGCGCGCACCAGGGCTCACGACCAGCAGGCCAACGATCGCGAAACAAAGAAGCGCTCGGTGCGCCATCGTCTGCAGCCTAGCAGCGCGCTGCTTCTGCTCCTAGTGATCGGCCTTGGCTGCACGGAGCCCGAGGTTCACGACCCGAACGCTTTGGTCGTGATGCTCCCCCGGGACGCGGAACAGCTCGACCCCCGCTTTGTGAGTGACCCCTATGGCCTGCGCATCTCGCGGCTCCTCTTTGCCTCGCTGGTGACGATCGATCCGAGGACACTCGAGGTGATTCCGGACCTCGCGGAGTCGGTGACTGCGGTGAGCCCGACGCGATTCGAGGTGCGGCTCCGCGACGGACTGCGCTTCAGCGACGGCAGCCCCCTGGACGCACGAGACGTGGTGGCCACCTTCGAGGGCGTCGTCGACCCGAGGCTCCGAAGCCGCTACGCGCATACCTATCGAAGGATCGCTGAGATGCGAGTGCCCGACCCGCGGACAATCGTCTTCATCCTCCGCGAGCCTCACGCCACCTTCCTCACGGACCTCGAGCTTCCAATCGTCCGGAGCGAGGACGCGTTTCGACGTGTCGCAACGCCCGACAACCCGTTACCGATCGGCGCGGGCCCCTTCCGTCTGCTCAAGCGCGAGCCAGGGGTTCTCGAGCTAACCGCCAACCCGCATTGGCACCGGGGAACACCGAAGTACCCAAACCTGCGATTTGTCGTCATCCGTGACGACAATACCCGGGCACTGCGAATGCTCGCGGGGCAGGGCGACCTCGCCATTGCGTCGATACCTCCACTCCTACTGCCCTTGTTTCGAGACGACCCGCGATTCGAAACGCGGCGGGTTGCAGGAATCTCCACGATGTATCTCGGGTTTCACACCGCCTCATCGAAGCTCGATGACGTTCGGGTGCGGCGCGCGATTGGATACGCGATCGACCGGGATCTGCTGGTGCGCGCGAAGTACGACGGCCTCGCGCGGGTCACTGATAGTTGGATCCCGCAGGGCCATTGGGCGCACGTCGATACAGCGCCACCGCGCCCCTTCGACCCCGACAAAGCTCGCCTCTTGTTGGACGCCGCCGGGTTCCCGGACCCACCGGGCTCGGAGCCTCGCATGCGTCTCGTGCTCCGAACCACTTCCGAACGCTTTCGTCAGTCGGTCGCGCGCGCGATCGCGGCGATGCTGAGGGAGGTCGGCATAGAGGTCGACGTGCGGCCCTCGGAAGCCGCGACGCTGATCTCGGACCTCAACCGGGGCCGCTTCGAGATCACGCTGCTGCAAGTGCCCGAGGTGATCGAGCCTCACGTCCTCAGCTGGTTTTTCGACTCGTCACGAATTCCCGGTTCGGAAAACGAAGGCGCGAACCGATGGCGCTACCGAAATGAGGAGCTCGATGGGCTCTTCGAGGTGGGCAGAACCCAAGTCGATCGGCAGCGGCGTCGGTCGGCCTATGCGCGAGTCCAGAACATCCTTGCCCGTGACCTTCCCGTGCTGCCCTTGTGGCAGCCGGACACGGTCGCGGTCGTCCGTCGCGAGTCGAGCTTCGAGGTGCCCCGAGACGGACGCTTCGGCACGCTGGCGTTCTGAGCGCGCAGTGGTACCGTGCAGCGTGATCCTGAGGGACCCGGTCCACGGTTTGATCGCCTTCGAAGGCATGGCGGAGCGGGTGATCCGTTCCCTCCTCGATACACGGGAGGTACAGCGCCTGCGCCGCGTTCGGCAGCTTGGGCTCGCGTCCCTGGTCTTTCCGGGCGCAGAACACACCCGCTTTTCACACGCTGTCGGCACGGCGCACATCATGCAGTCCCTTCAGCGCCGGCTCGATGTGTGCAGCGACGACCTGCCGGCCGACCAGAAGCTCGACGATGAAGCCAGGGCCGAAGGCCTAGCCGCCGCGCTACTTCACGACTTGGGTCACGGGCCGTTTTCGCATCTTTTCGAGGAGGTGCTCCCCCACGCCAAACATCACGAGCAGTGGACACAGGAGATCATTCTCGATCCATCGACCGAGGTGCACCAGGCTCTCCAGTCGATCTCAGCGGGCATGGCGGAGCGGGTCGCGGGGTTACTGAGCGGCAACTACCGGCTCGGCTACCTCAGTCAAAGCGTCAGCGGTACGTTGGACGTAGATCGGGCTGACTACCTGCTCCGTGACAGCCACATGACGGGCGTTCGCTACGGGTTGTACGACCTCGACTGGTTGCTGCAGGCGTTGACGTTTGCGTGTGTGGATGACCGGTGGGTTCTTGCTGTGCAAGGCCCCAAGGGCTTGCCGCCAGTGGAGAGCTTCTTCCTCGGACGCCACTTCATGCACCAACAGGTGTACCACCACAAGACCACGCGCGCGGCAGACGCCCTGGTGCGTGCGATCTTCATGAGGGTGAGCGAGCTAATCTCGGACGGCACCCCGCCAGACCCGCTGCTGCCTGCATTTCGGGCGGCCGCCCTTGGTGAGTTGGTCTCGCTCGACGAACACCTACAGATGGACGACGCGGAGCTGCTGACCTGCCTGAGCGCATGGGAACGCGGAGGCGACCCCACGCTTGCTCAGCTCAGCAAACGCCTTCGCTGCCGGCAGCTTCCAAAAACAATGCCACTTCCCGACAACCGGCCGGACCTATGGAGCGAAGCGCTCGCGCGCGTCGAGGAAATCGTCGCCATCGGAGGACTTCGTCCCGACCTCACGGTCTGGCTCGATGTCGCCGAGGACGTGCCTTACAGCGAACCCATCGACGGCAGCACCGATGGCATGTGGGTGACGCGCCGCCACCAACCTCTACAGCGCCTGGGCGACGCGTCCTTCCTTCGCGGCCCACTCCGAAACAAACGCATCGAGCGTCCGCGTCTCATCTTTCCGGTAGAGTTCCGGGACGAGGTGGTCGCAGCGATGCATCAGGTGCTCGAGTGACAGTCCGAGCGCGAACGGGCGATTTGCGGTAAGGTCAGGGCTAGACGGAACCGGTTGGGGGATGGCCAGGATTCTCATCGTCGATGATCAGGACAACGCGCGCGGCATGCTTTCGGAGATGCTGCAAACGGAGGGCTATGACGTCGACCAGGCGGCAAGCGGCGAGGCGGCGAGCATCATGGTGGCCGAGCGTGGCTATGACCTGGTCATCACCGACCTGAGAATGGGAGATGTGGGCGGCTTGGAGGTGCTGAAGCGCGCGCGCGAAACGTCCCCCTTGACCGAGGTGATTGTCATGACCGCCTTCGGTACGATCGAAGACGCGGTGGAAGCCATGCGCTTTGGCGCGCGCGACTTCGTTCAGAAACCGTTTGTCGAGGAAGAGCTTCTCGGCAAGGTCTCGCGAGCCACGCGGACGCAGCAACTGGCGGGCGAGCAACGCGCTGCGGCGGCAGATTTCCGGGAACGATACAACTTCGGCAACATCATCGGGCAGTCTGCGGAGATCCGCGACATCCTGGGGCGCATCGTCCGCATCGCGCCCACGGACGCGACCGTGCTCATCACCGGTGAGAGCGGGACGGGCAAAGAGCTGGTTGCGCGAGCCATTCACGCCAACTCGTTGCGCGCAGAGAGGCCCTTCGTCTCGATCAACTGCGCGGCGCTCCCCGAGACACTCCTCGAGAGCGAGCTCTTCGGACACATGCGTGGGGCATTCACCGGCGCCGTGCAGACACGCAAGGGCCTCTTCGAAGAAGCCAACGGCGGGACGTTCTTCTTCGACGAGATTGCCGAGACCCCCCCTTCACTGCAAGCGAAGCTGCTCCGCGCGATTCAGGAAGGCGAAATCCGTAGACTCGGCGAAAATAATTCGATCAACGTCGATGCGCGCATCATCGCCGCGACGAACCAGGACCTGCGGGTCCGCATCGAGGAGAAACTCTTTCGCGAGGACCTGTACTACCGGCTCAACGTCGCGCGTTTCGAGCTTCCGCCGCTGCGGGATCGTAAAACGCACCTCCCGCCCATCGTCGACAGCTTCCTCGAGAAGTACGGCAAAAAGATGACCCGGCACGCGACGCTCGGCCCCGGCGTCATGGACTATCTACGCGGATACGACTTCCCGGGGAACATTCGAGAGCTCGAAAACCTGATCGAGCAGGGGGTGGCCTTAGCCCAGGATGGGCAGATTCATCTCGCAGACATCGTCCCGAGCTCGAACGGCAACGGTGCCGCCTGGCGACCGGGCCGCCAATCGCTGGCGGACATCGTGCAGAATGTCGAGCGCGACGCCATCGTTCGCGCTCTGCGCCAGGTCGAAGGGAACAAAGAGCGTGCCGCCGCGCTCCTCGAGCTCAGCCCGACCACCCTGTGGCGCAAAATGAAACGCCTTCGGCTCGAGTGGCCCTAAGGCGGATGCACCGCGGCTACTGGGACTGCTCTTCACGAGCCGCGTCAATACGTTGCTCGCGATCGTAGGCGTGCCCGACGACGTCCTGGAACTGCCTCGAGACTATCTCGGGCACCTGCGAGGCACCCGCATCGTGCGCAGGGGGCTGCGTCACGTTGTGCACTTGCTCCCCGATCTCTATGGTGATGCGATCGGTCGCGGCACTGACGTCTCGCCCGAGCTCCTGCGCCTCATCGGTGTCGGCGACCCGCATGAGATGCTGGAAGGCCGAGCGCTCGCCGAGCTGAACGAAAAAGAGGAGGTACACCAGGAAGGCCAGGACGGCGCCCCTCCACATCAGCCTCATCGATCGCTTGATCATGCCTCTTCCCGACGGATACCATAACTCCGCATTTTCTTGTGACGGTTGGTGCGCTCCACGCCGAGAATCGTCGCGGCCCGGGAGATGTTCCAACCCGCTTCGTCCAGCGTCTGAAGGATGTAATCCTTCTCGGCGCGGCTACGATACTCGCGCAAAGTCAGGCGTTCACCCCCGCCGTCGCGCGCGGCGGGCAGGTCAGACGGTGGGGAAGACTGGCGTCGAGCTTCGCTGAGCATCCCCTCTTCAGGCAGATCGTCGAGCGTGATCCTGTCACCGCTCAAGATCGCCATCCGCTCCACGACGTTTCGGAGCTCACGCACGTTGCCAGGCCATTGCCGCTCTGCGAGCGCGTCGAGGACATCCTCGTCGATCGGCTTCTCCCGTAGCCCATTCTCCAGAGAAAACTCTTGGAGGAAGCCCGTGGCCAACAGGACGACATCGGACCTTCTCTCGCGGAGCGGTGGGCTCACGATGGGGACGACGTTGAGGCGAAAGTAGAGATCCTCTCGAAAATGTCCGTCTCTCACCTCGAGCTCCAGGTCCTTGTTGGTGGCTGCCAGCACGCGCACGTCGATCGCGATGGTTTTCTCGCCACCCACGCGAGAGATTTCGCCGCTCTGAAGCGCACGCAACACCTTGGCTTGAGCACTCGCGCTCATGTCGCCGATTTCATCGAGGAACAGAGTGCCGCCATTGGCGAGCTCGAACAGACCCTTCTTGCGGCCTTGCGCGCCTGTGAATGCGCCGCGCTCGTAGCCGAAGAGCTCGCTTTCGATCAATTCCGCCGGGATGGCAGCGCAGTTCACTTTGACGAAGGGCTTGTCCGCGCGCGGGCTGAGTCGATGAATCGCGCGCGCGACCAACTCTTTTCCGGTTCCGCTTTCCCCAAAGATGAGCACACGCCCGTTGGTCGGCGCGACCTTCTCGAGCTGCGCGAACAGAGCGCGCATGACGCGGCTCTCGCCGATCATTTCGTACCGGTGCTCGACGTGGGCGCGCAGCTGCTCGACCTCACGTTGCAGTTGCCAGGTCTGCAGCGCGTTGCGAACGGTGACCAAGATGCGATCCCGATCGAGTGGCTTCTCGAAAAAGTCGGTCGCACCGAGCTGCACGGCTTGGACCGCCTCCGCGACCGACGCGTGGCCCGACACCATGAGCACGGGAAGCCTTCGCGTCTCCGGTTCGCTGCGAATCTTCTGGAGTGCTTCGATGCCGCTCATCTTCGGAAGGCGCACGTCGAGTATGAGCAGGTCTACCTCTTGGCTGCCGAGGGTCTCGAGACACTGTTCCGCTGACGACGCCTCGAGTGTGTTGAACCCGGAGCCTTCGAGCACCATTCGTAGAGTACGCCGGATGTTTTTTTCATCGTCGACGACGAGAATTGTGGCAGCCATGCAACGCCGCTTATATCACGGCGTATTATGGGCCACCCAAAGAGTGATAGGGTTGGGGCTCGTGAAGCAAGGGGAGTCCGCTACGGAACGCTTCGAGGCGTTCCTCGAAGATGTGAGGCCACCGACGGGAGGCGTCGCCTACGCGGAGCTCGCGGCGGAGGTCTCGCCGCTCTTGCCGCTGCTGGGCGAGCTGCCTGTGGATGAACGCACCCGCGGGGACTACGAATCGTTCGGATTCCGTGAGTGTTTCGCGGTACTGACGCTGTTGGGTCGGCGTCTCGCCTTGCTCGACCTCACGCCGACGGCCGCGATTCAAGTGGTGGCGCTCGCCGTCCGCTCCATCGAGCGCCCGCAAGAAACGTTCTCGCGAGAGTTTGCGCAGCGCGCTGTCGAGGCATCCATGGAAGGGTTCGTTCTCGGGCGCGAGGAACGAAGTGCGCAGACCGCGGAAGCGCGCGCGTCCAAACCGCTACGCCCTTTGCGCATCGGCGACGCGGTGTTCGCGTTGATCCTGTCGGGGGTGCACGAGCCGGCGGTCTTGAGCGAGTGTGTCGACGCGCTCGGACGCGCGATGCTCAACTCTGACGTCGAGATGGCGGTCGTCGATGTCACCCAGATCGGCGACCCGAATCGGGAACGAGCGACGGCAATCTTCGCGGCCGACGAGATCACGAGGATGCTCGGCGGCGTCTGTGTGTTCACCGGCGTCGATGCTCGATGGAGAGCGGCCGCTGCCGACGCGCGCATCCCTCTAGACGAGCTACAGATCGCCCTCGACCTCCGTGGAGCTGTCGCCGCTGCGCAGGCGATGGCCGCGGGCGCCAACGACATGGCAAAACCAACCTGGCGCGCGCTGCTCGACCGACTCCGCCGATGAAACGCCTTACGCTACTCGGGCGCTAGCTGGCGCAGGGCCTTCTTGGCGGCTGCTTTGGTCTTACGGTGAGTGGCGGCGCGCTCCAGCCACTTGCGAGCTTCGGTCACGTTGTCTAGCTCTTGGTAGCATTTGCCGATTGCAAGCTCTTCGTCCGGCGTGGGCGCGTAGTCCTCGTCGGCACGCGCGCGGCGTTCGGTCTCGTCGATCTTCAGTTCGCAAACGGAGGCCTGAGCCCCGTCCGCCATGGCGACCGAGGCGGGGGCCGGAGCCTGCCCGCCGGCACGTGGCTCGTTCTCAGACAACCGCGCCCTGCGTTTCGCCCGCTGTGGTTCCGGCTGCCCCTTTTTCGCCTCGGTTTTTGCGAGTTGAAAGGCCCGCGCCGGGGCGTTCATGCCTGGCGCCGGCCCCGCCACAGCGAGGCTTCCCGCGAGCCCCGCTTCGGCGTCCTCCCGGACCTGCTCTGCCACGACCGCATCTTCCGCGTGCTTCTCGTCGGCTGGGGCGACGTCGCCCTCGAACGCGGCCTCCTGCGGGATCGTCCAAACTCCGACCCCAACGGCAAGCATCGCGATCGCTGCCATTGCCCAGGGCGCGGGCTGCAGTCTCCGCTTCTTCACCGGGACCTCTTCGGGGACCCGTGCGCCAGCGGCGCGAAGAATCGTCGCATCGAGCTCGACCGGCGGTTGCTCGATCGGCAGCTGCTCCGCCGCGAGCAGGACTGCCTTCAGTTCATCGAAGGCCGCGCGACACTCGGGGCATCGCGCCAGAATTTCGCGTACGCCGTCCCGGTCGACCGCTTCGCGTTCGATTAGCTCCAGGACCTGCTCGTTGCACTCGTCACAGTTCATGCGGTTCTTTCAAATCGCTCAAGGCATGCTGCAAATGCTCGAGGGCGTAGCGCATTCGGCTCTTCACCGTGTTGACGGGAGCCCCGACGACCCCGGCGATTTCCCTGAACGCAAACCCTTGAAGCTGACGCAACAGAAACACCTCGCGCTGCTCGTCGGGTAGCTCCTCCACCGCGTGGGCGATCCGTTCCCTCACCAGCCCACCGCTCGCGAGTTCTTCGGTTGAGGGAGCAAAGCTCGCAACTCGCTCGCCTACGGGCCGAGCCGACTGAGGTTGAGGTGCGTCCAGGGAGGCATGTCCGCGGAACTTCATCTTGCGCTGATGGTCGATGCACAGGTTTCGCGCGATCGTATACAGCCAGGTCGCGAACTTGGCGTCTCCACGGAAATCGTCGCATCGTTCGATGACCTTCATCCAAACGTCCTGATATAGCTCCTCCGCACGCCCCCGGTCCCGCGCCGATCGCAGCAGGAAGTTGAAAATCGGCCCGCGGTATCGAACGAGCAACGTTTCGAACGCCCGCGAGTCGCCCTCGCGGTACGCCGCAAGCAGCAGTTCGTCGCACAGATCGCTCAAAACACGCTCCCCGCTTTGCCGTGCAAATTATATGGCGTCGGATGACCACACATCGATCGACGTCTGAGACTGGGAGAGGATCTACTCGATTCCCCCCCTGCAAGTGAAGGACAATTCAGCACTTCTGCGAATTCGCCAACTAGGAAAATGCCCTGGACCTTCATTGACCCACGTGCTGGCGCTGCGGTATAAGCGCGGGGACTGCCGGGGGGCAATTTCGCTTCAGATGGTGGTTACTTAGAGGGGAATTGCGATGCGCAGGACAGTTGCGCTCTCAGTCGCGTTGCTATGCATGGGGGCAGGGGGCGCCTTCGGGGCCGCCCAGGCTCAGGATGCGCCGGCGCCGAACACATCAAGCGACGCACCGGCCGCGCCAGTAGTAGCGGCACCGGCCGCACGGGCAGTAGCGGCACCGGCCGCACCGGACAGGACGATCGATGCCGGCACATACGCGGTGCGCCTTCGCGATCTCGAACAGCGCGTCAACGAGCTGAAGGAGCAGATCTTTCGCTCCAAAGCAAGGCTGTCGCTGCTAGCCGAGACGGTGCTCGAAGGTGTCGTGGGCGGTGGCCAGGCGGTCATTATCCACGAGAACCGTATGTCGCAGTCGTACAGGTTGGTGCGAGTCGTGTACGCCCTCGATGGCGCTCCGATCTTTACCAAGGCCGATGAGGAAGGCTCCCTCGGCGAACAGCAAGAGTTCGAGGTCTACAACGGGAGCATCGTTCCGGGCGAGCACACCCTCACTGTCAACCTCGAGTACCGAGGGCACGGCTACGGCGTCTTTGCGTACCTGAAGGGGTACCGCTTCAAGGTAAGGTCGACCTACACCTTTGCGGTGCCCGAAGGCCGCGTCGCGACCGTTCACGTAGTCGGCTACGAAAAGGGCGGTCCGACGACGCCGCTCGAAGAGCGACCGGCGGTGCGATACATCGAGCGCGTCGAACGACAGGTTCGACCCGATGCAGGCGGTGAGGGCGATCGGTAATGCAACCTCGTGGGGCGACAACATCGCCGCCCACACCGACACTTGGCAGGGGGCAAGCACGACGGGCATGGCGGGATTGGGTCCCGCTGGCGCTGTGCGTCAGCCTCGTTGCGACCGTCGCGTCCGTTACGTTGGTTGCTCGTGGGGTCGCAGCGCAGGATGTGACCGCTGCGAATCGCGAAGTGGCGGATCTCGAATCGGACACGGAACGCTTGATGGCCCAGCGGGTCCGGCGTCAGGACCTCAAGAGCGACACGTTCGTCGAAGAGCGCCTCACCGACGGAGAGCTGTACCTTCGCCTCGAAGACTACCTTCGCGCCGCGATTCTTCTGATGGACATCGTAGAGCACTACCCGACGCATCGCGCGTACCCGGAGGCGCTGTTTTTGCTGGGGGAGTCGTTGTTCTTGGCGGGCGACCACCTCGGCGCGCGAAAGCGCTACGCGGAAGTGATCAACCGCGGCGCCGAGCCGACCTTCTCGCCATACCTCCAGATGGCGCTCAGCCGCCTCATCGAAATTGCGATTCACACCCGTGATTTTCGCGAGGTCGACGGATACTTCGCGCGCCTGGAAGCTCTGCCGTCTGCCACCCTCTCGGTCACCACGGCGCATTTTCGCGCGAAGTACTTGTACAACCGAGCCGTTCCCATCGACGACGTGCTCAACGCCCCGCGTGACGCCGCGGTTCGAGGAGTCGATGTAGTACGGCTCGAGCAGGCGCGTCAGGGCTTTGTCGCGATCCCGAGCGGCACGGAGTTTTCCCTGCGATCCAAGTATTTCGTCGGGACCATTCATACCCTGCGGGGCGAATACCTCGACGCGATTGCGGCGTTTCACGGTGTCCTCGGGAACGAAGCGGCGAACGACCAGGAACGCCGGGTCGTCCCGCTCACGTACCTCGCGCTCGGGCGCCTCTACTACGAAAGCGAACAGCTCGAACAGGCGCTCGAAGCCTATCGAGCGATCGAACAAACCTCGTCGCTCTTCGCCCCGGCCCTCTACGAGCTCGCGTGGACCTACATCAGGATGGGCGATGCCATTCAGGCCGAGCGCGCACTGGAGCTCCTCTCTGTGGCGGCGCCCGATAGTCCGCTGAACGCCGATGGCCAGGTTCTGCGAGGCGACCTGTTGGCCCGTAGCGGTCGCTACAGTGAAGCCGAGGTCGTGTTCGACGAGGCACGGGCGACGTTCGAGCCTATCCGCGACGAACTGGATCGCACGCGCCGCGAGCACCCGGACCTTCATGGCTATTTTCAGGAGCTTGTGCGCGAAACCCTAGAATCTTTCGCCGTTGATGACTTCGGGCCCGCATCCGCCCGCCGGTGGGTGGTCCGCGGCGGCGACGACGGGGCGGCGGCGGCGGGGGTGGCCGA
>Ga0164320_10000567_pt1 | contig 12440 bp, 12 predicted proteins | sample GuaBasSediGuay11_FD_113736 | JGI IMG/M metagenome (GOLD analysis project Ga0164320, IMG submission 113736) | Subseafloor sediment microbial communities from Guaymas Basin, Gulf of California, Mexico - Guay11, Core 4567-28, 0-3 cm | ecosystem: Environmental > Aquatic > Marine > Hydrothermal...
GCACCGAACACGATGTAGAACGCTTTCCAGCCGAAGAAGCCGAACATCAATATGGTCATCGGCAGGTTGGCCCAGGGGGAGGCGAGCAGAAACGTGATGACGGCCGGTACACTGGCACCCTTCTTGTAGAGCTGTATCGCGATCGCGAGTATGCCGTGCGAACAGGCAGTCATCAGGAAGCCGGCGATGACCGAGTAGATGAGCGTGCGCTTACGTCGCTGGCCAAGGAAGCGCATGATGAAGCCGTCGGGCACGAAGTAGTCGATTACGCCGCCGAGAACCAGGCCCAGTAGCACCGCCCACCAGACGATTTTCAGGTACTCGAGCAGGCTCTCATTGAGCGCCGAGAGAGCAGGAATGAACGACAGCAGCAGAACCGCGAGGAATAATCCACCCACAATCTTGAGTTTGCGGCCGAGCGGGGGTATACCCCGATCTTCGGCAGCTTCGCTGTGACAACAATGCGTTTCGCAAGCCATGTCCGAAATATGGCCTATTTGGCCGCGCAATGCAGTGTGACTATTACTTACCGGAGGCAGGGATCAGCGAAATGAAGCAGCACAACGGCATCGAGAACATCGATCATCCTGTCATTGCATCTGCCGACCTCGATGCAACCCGGAAGCAGTTCGAGCGACTTGGCTTTACAGTGCCACCGCGCGGTAGTCATATTGAATGGGGCACCGGAAATCTGTGCATCATGTTTCCGGATGACTACATAGAGGTACGGGGCATCATTGATGCTTCCCGATTCACGATGCATCTTGATACCCATCTGGAGAAGCACGGCGAAGGGCTGATGGGTGTGGCCTTCGGGACGTCCGATGTCAAACACAGTTTCGAGCAGGCGGCAGCCAACGGCATCAGCACGGGTGAACTTCGTCAGCTGCGTCGCAATTTCGAGCACCCAGAGGGGTGGACGCAACCGTCGTTCGAGTTGTTTGCGCCTGATGCGGATGACATTGAAGGTCTGATGCACGTTGTCGTTATCCAGCACCTGACACCCGAGCTCACTCGCCGGCCCGACTTTCTCTCTCACGCGAACGGCTGTATGGGAATCAATGAGCTCTCGGGCACCATTGTGGATGTCGGCTCTTGTGCGACAAAAATGCGCCGGCTCTTAGGTAGCGATGCGGTAGCCGAAAACGACGATGGCGTCCTGCTCACTGTGCCGAGCGGTCAGACGATTCGCCTGCGCATCGCAGATACGCCAGGTCTCGTTTCAATGACGTTGCGAGTTGCCGACCTCCAGGTTGTGGCCGATCTATTCGGCCAGAACGGCATTGCCTTCGAGTTTGACGGCCGGAATATTTGTATCTCGCCAGACGATGCTTGCGGTGCGGTCCTGGTATTCACAGAGAAAGCATCTGCCTGACCTCTCCAGCTATGGAAACCCCATTCAGTTCCAGCGGCCCTTCCTCAATGCCCAATTCGCTTTGGGCCGCGACAACCGCGCGTCCGGAGCCGTTTCCACTATTGCAGGGCGAGTCTCGCGTTGATGTCTGTATCGTCGGCGGAGGCTTCATGGGCCTGTCCACCGCACTAACGTTGGCAGAGAAAGGTGTCAGTGTTGCCGTTCTCGAGGCTGCGGAAATCGGTTGGGGTGCGTCGGGTCGGAACAATGGCATTGTCGCACCGGGGCTCAAGCGTGATCCCTGGCAGGTCCGGAAGATACTGGGTACCGAAAGCGGCGATCGCTTGCTGATATTTGCGAATGATGCACCTGATGCCATGTTCAAGTTGATCGACGAACTTGCCATCGACTGCGACCTGAATCGCGGTGGCTGGATCCAGGCAGCACATTCGAAGCGCGCACTGCCCCTGATCGAAAAGCGTGTTGCCCAGTGGCAAGCGCTTGGCGCTGCAGTCGACACCATCCCGGCCGACAAGGTGTCGGCCGAGCTCGGCACGGATTTCTACGCGGGCGCCAGTCGATACGCCGGGGGCGGCTCAATCAATCCACTGGCCTTCGTAGTTGGCCTCGCGGCCGCGGCCCATGTGGCGGGGGCAAAAATTTACGAGCAATCGCCTGCTGTGGACATTCGGCGTGATGGCGGCAAGTGGGTCGTCGCTTCTGCGCACGGCAGTGTGCGCTGCGAGCAGCTTGTTTGTTGCACGAACGCCTACAACGACAACATCGAAAAGCTTCGCGGAACGGTGATTCCGCTGCGCACGGCACAAGTCGCATCACATCCCCTTTCGCGAGATGTTGCAGCGTCAATATTGCCGGGCACAGCGGGAGCTTCGGACACGCAACGCCTGCTGACGTCGTTTCGCCTTTCGGCAGACAGTCGCCTGATCATGGGCGGCGCGAGCGCGACGGCCGGAGACCATCACCTTGGCTTGGTGAAACACCTGCACAAGGCTGCAAGACTGCGGTTTCCAAGCATCGGTAATATTCCCTGGGACTTTGGCTGGAGCGGTTACCTGGCATTATCCACTGATCACCTGCCGCAGATCCTGCGCGTCGAAGACGACTACTATGCCGGCATCGGTTGTAACGGTCGTGGCGTCGCAATGGCAACAGCAACAGGCAAATTGATCGCAGAATTGATTTGCGGTCAGGATGAGAAGGACTGTAGTGTGCCGATCAGGAAGCCAAAGCGCGTTTTCGGATACGGCATGCGTCATCCGGGCGTTGCGATTGGCGTCCTTTATAACCGTTTTCTCGACACCGTCGAACGACTGACATGAGCAGCGTTTTTTATAGAAGCCCGACACACCAGTATCCGCGTGCTGTGCGCGGTGAAGGCGTGTACCTGTACGACGAAGCAGGTAAGCAATACCTCGACGGTAGCGGTGGCGCGGCCGTGACCTGCCTCGGCCATGCGCATCCCGACATTATCGAAGCCATCAAGGAGCAAGTCGATCAACTGGCCTATGCGCACACGTCGTTCTTTACCAACGATCCTCAGGAAAAGCTGGCGGCGCGCCTGGCAGAACGATTTGGTGAGGCCGACGCACGTGTGTACTTCGTCTCGGGTGGTTCCGAAGCGAACGAGACGGCTGTAAAACTCGCACGCCAGTTCTGGCTGGCGAAAGGCCGCGAGAAGAAGTACATCGTAATCAGCCGTGAGCAGAGCTACCACGGCAATACCCTGGGGGCGTTGTCGTTGTCGGGTAACCCGATGCGCCGCGAAATATTTGCCCCGATACTCCACGACTGGCCGCGAATCGCACCCTGCTATGCCTATCGCCATCAAGCCGATGATGAGACCGACGAAGACTACGGAGATCGCGCCGCACAGGCGCTCGAGGACGCAATCGTCGAACACGGCGCCGAGAACATTGCTGCATTTATTGCCGAAACCGTCGTCGGAGCGACGTTGGGGGCTGTACCGCCAGCTACGGGTTACCTAAAAAAGATCAGGGCGATCTGCGACCGCCAGGAAATCCTGCTGATTCTCGATGAGGTCATGTCTGGTAGCGGTCGCTCGGGCACTTACTTCGCATTTGAACAAGACGATGTGTTGCCCGACATTACAACGATTGCGAAAGGACTTGGTGGTGGTTACCAGGCCATCGGCGCGATGATTGCGCGCAGCCATGTGCACGATGTGATTGTCGAAGGTTTCAGCTTCTTCGAACACGGCCACACGTACAACGGCCACGCGACGGCGTGCGCCGCCGGGCTTGGCGTGTCCGGCGTTATTGATCGTGATGACTTGCTCACAAACGTTCGAAACGTCGGCGAACTATTGTTCGGCGAGCTAAAGATTGCGTTCGGCGATCATCCGAACGTCGGCAATATTCGTGGCCGCGGATTGTTAATCGGCCTTGAGCTCGTCGAGGATCGCGACACGAAAAAGCCGGCCGACAGGTCTTATGGTGGGCGAATCAAACAAGCAGCCATGGATAATGGGCTCATAATTTATCCGGGTGGCCGTACGGCTGACGGCAAGACAGGGGCACACATATTGCTGGCACCACCCTTTATCTATGACAGCAGTCACGTGGACGAACTGGTCAGCAAGCTACAGGTCGTCCTGAAACAGGTTGGGCTTGGATGACGAACAAGCGAAAAATTGTAGGAGTTCTCGGTGGCATGGGGCCCGACGCGACCGTCGACTTCATGACCAAGGTCATCGCCCTGACGCCGGCGGACAAGGACCAGGATCACCTGCATATGCTCGTTGATCACAACCCGACCGTGCCGAACCGGCAGACTTTTATTCTCGGCGGCGATGAGGATCCGGGGCCGGCGATGGCCGCGATGGCTCGCCGTCTCGAAGCCGCTGGAGCCGACTTCCTGGTGATACCGTGCAATACCGCGTACGCATTTCAGGACAGTATCCTCGATGTGATTAGCATTCCGCTGATCTCGATCATCGACGAGTCCATTGCAGCGGCCGACGAGAAAGCATCTGGAGCAAAGGCCGTGGGTTTGCTTGCGACCAATGGTTGCCTGCAGACGGGCGTATATCAATCTGCAATGTCAGCGAAGGACCTGATCGCCGTCTTGCCGGAGGATGACGAGCTGGAACAGCTCATGACCTTGATCAACGGCATCAAGGCAGGCGACAAAGGGGGTGATGTTTCGGCATCGATGCGTAAACTGGCCCAAGCGCTCGTAGATCGCGGTGCTGCCGCGATCATCGCAGGTTGTACAGAGATCCCACTGGTACTCGACAATTCCATGCTCGAGGTGCCGCTCATTTCATCCACCGATGTTCTCGCACAAAAAACCGTGCAGTTCGCGCAATCGGAGTAAACCGTTTTGCTATCAAACTTTCCCAGGGTGCCATTGGCACATTTACCGACTCCGCTGGAGCACCTGCCGCGACTCAGCAAACTCCTCGGTGGCCCCGATATCTACGTTAAACGTGACGACTGCACCGGCCTGGCAAGCGGCGGCAACAAGACACGCAAACTCGAGTACTCAATGGCCGCAGCGCTCGAAGAGCGTGCAGATACCATCATCACGGTCGGGGCGGTCCAGTCGAACCATGTCCGCCAGACCGCAGCGGCAGCTTGCAAAATGGGTCTCAAGTGCGAGGTACTGCTGGAACACCGTATCGCTGAACCCAGTGAGTACTACGCGGGCTCCGGCAATGTTTTGCTGGACCGGATCTTCGGCGCTAACCTGCGCGAGTACCCGGGCGGTACGGACTTCGACAAGGCGATGGCCGAAGTGGCCGACGAGGTGAGCGCGCAGGGCGGCAAGCCCTACATCATTCCGGGTGGCGCATCGAACAAGATCGGTGCGCTCGGCTACGTCAACTGCGCAATCGAGTTGCTCGGGCAGATCGAAGAGCAGGGTCTGGATATCGGCCACATTGTAACGGCGACCGGCAGCGCAGGCACGCAAGGCGGGTTGATCGTTGGTTTGAAAGCAATGGAAAGCACCATCCCGCTGCTCGGCATCGGTGTGAGTATTCCGCAGCAGGATCAGGAAGAAAAAGTATTCAAACTCGCATGCGAGACGGCGGAGTACATTGGCAAAGCGGGCTGCGTGGTGCGCGAAGATGTGGTCGCAAACTGCAACTACGTCGGAGACGGTTACGGCGTGCCGACGGAGTCGATGAACGAAGCCGTGCTAATGCTTGCCAGAACCGAGGGCCTGTTGTTCGATCCTGTGTATAGCGGCAAGGGACTGGCCGGCATGATTGATTTGATTCGCGACGGCACGCTCACTAACGGCAATATCGTGTTCTTGCACACGGGTGGCTCGGCAGCCTTGTTCGCGTACGCAGACCAGTTGCACACATGACAATCCATGTCGCGTTGTTTCGCGGCATAAACGTCGGCGGCAAACACATACTGCCGATGCAGGATCTGCGAGATCTGCTTGCCGAGCTCGGTTGCGAAAACGTCCGGACCTACATTCAAAGCGGTAATGCGGTTTTTTCAGCATCCGATGATCGCATATCGCTATCGGCAAGAATCACGAGCACCATTGAGGAGCGTTTCGGTTTCGCACCGCAGGTCCTGTTGTTGACGGTTGAACGGTTCGTGGCGATCGCATCGGCTAATCCGTATCCCGAGGCTGAGGTGACACCCAAGTTTTTGCACGTGTGGTTCCTGACCGAGAAAGCGGGCAACCCGGATATTGATGAAATGAATTCGATCAAGGCAGAAAATGAGCGATTCACGCTAACGGATGATGCCTTGTATCTGCACGTGCCGGATGGGGTCGGAAGGAGTCGCCTCGCAGCGAAGATTGACCGGCACCTGGGAGTAAGTACTACTGCTCGGAACTGGCGTACCGTTGGAAAGTTGATCGACCTGACCGAATCACCCTAGATTCTCGTTCAAAAAACTCCTCCGCAGAGGAGTTCTTGACGAGGTTGGATAGACCGGCGTTCAGGCTGTGCCAATCATGACCGACCGTCTGCTTTTACCCAAAGCGGTCGCTCAGATCGGTGACAAGCACGAGAAACGAAGGGCGGCTTTCGGCCAGAAGCAGACACTCGTTAAAGTGTTTTTATGACGCGCTCCCGCAAAAGATGGCTGAGCGCGAATCAATACAGAGGACAGACCGAGAGCCTGTCTCCAACCGTGCTGACTTAATAGGATTCTCGTCTGGAGAAATCAGAAAGGAACTTGTAGCGTTTGTATTCCCACCGATACTGCTCCGGGCAATCAAGTACGCATTGCTCGACCGATTTGTTCAGTGCGGCCAACGCTTTTGAGGGATCGGCCGAGTAAATCTCTTCATCAGCGGGACGGAATACGAGTTCGTAGCTGTTATCTGGCTGATAGCTCGCGTATGCAAAAACTGCCTTGCTGCCAAAGCGATTGATCAGTTTCGTAACCAATGTCATCGTCAAAGCAGGCTCACCAAAAAATGGCGCAAACCCGCCACTTTCACGCGCGGGTATTTGATCGGGCAATATGATGACAAGTTCACGAGACTTCAGTGCGCTCATCAGCGCCCGAACTCCCGATTTGTCGGCTGGCACCAATGTGTTTCCATGTCGTTGCCTCGCTCGAAGGATGACGTCGTCCAGAGCTGCCAACTTTGTCTCCTTGTATAGCGATGTCACAGGATATCGTGTTGCGAGGTAGGTCCCGATCACCTCCCAGTTACCCATGTGCGGCAGAAGCAGAATTACGCCACGATTCTCAGCAATTGATGCTTGCAGGTGCTCTTCACCAACGACACTGGAAAAACAGTCGAGTACGCGCTCGGCTGGCCACAACCAGCTGGAGCCGAGGTCTGCCACACAGCGGAAGAGCTGCACAAAGCTGGCTTTCGCAAGACATCGTTGCTCGGCGAATGGTAGCTCGGGAAAAGCGATCGCTATGTTGCGTTCGGTAATTTTTCGGGCGGTGGTATTGAACGGCCACATCAGCCAGCTGGCGCATGATGCCAGAAAATGTAACAGGCGCTGGGGGAGTAAAGCGCAAAGACGTAACAATGCCCGAAGCATAACCGCGATTGCCGTGTCCACCGCACTTCGCGCGACACTTTCTTCGCTGTCAGTACGGGCGCGGTCCATTCGCGCCTGAAATTCTGCGTAATTTATCTTCTCGTTCCAAACCAATCCCCAAGAATCTCTAAAAACCTCGAAGCAAACGAAGGGCCGCTTTGGGTCACAAGCAGCCTCTCAGCATCATATCAGGCGAGCGGCTGGTTTCGGGGGTAAAGCGGACGTTTTGGAGGAAGGTTTCTGATGGCCCAGGATCGGTTGAATCTGCACTCAATAGCGGACGTTCAGATCGCTCGATATTGAGTAAATTGAAGGGCCGCTAACGACCATAAGCAGACCTTATTCTGTTAACAACACTTCGAGTTCTTGGAGAACGGCCTGATCCGCATGTTCTACGCGAAGTAGTCTTACATCTGTCTCACCTTTCCCCTTACCGATGAAAAAGATGCCCTTCTTGCCAAGTTCGCAAAATTGATTCTTTCTTTCGTTTCCAGATCCTGCGCTGATGATTCCCAATGCTGTTGGCCCGGTATCCTCTGTGGTTCCATCCTTGCTAAGCATGACGGCACCAGAAAAGTCATGCTCTTTGAACATCAGATTCATCGGCTTGCCGATCTCTGTGGTGCCACGCAAGACTTTCTGCGGCACGACCCGGAACTCGATCTGGATGTATGAGTACTGGCGGAAACGAGTCTCATTGGCGTTGCTCCCATCTCGGGGCTCGGAGCCATGCACTTGAGATCGTTCGAACCCCCTTACTTCACCAATGAGAACTTCTTGCACTTCATATTCTTTGAATAATTGATCGAGGGTCAGGTTGACAGCACCCCCTGTGGCGTTTGCTAACTGACTGGCACATAGCACCAGAAGACAGGTACAGAGCCCTCTATGAATGTTCAACTGTTTTCTCCTCCATAACCGCTAAATCTATGGTTACGGTCATAAATCACGGATCAATACTGACATACATAGCTGCCATGGTGGATGTCTGCTTTGGGTCATAAGCGGCCCTTTCGGGTCATTACTATTCCTACGATAATGCGTAGGACTTTAAGGCAACATGTTCTCACTCACCGCCGATGGAGCTCGTCTCGTGTTCAATATTCCCAATGTTGAGAAGACCAACGCCAATACCCAGAGGAGTGGACCAATACCACCCGGGATTAGCGGAACATATCCAGGCATGAGAATGGCGACGATAAAACCGATATCTGCGGCACTTATAACGACCAGGTTTAGCCAATAACCGAGTCGGCTGTTTTTCCAGTTGAGCAGTATCGCAACAACGATGCCGAACAAAGCAAAAAAGAGTAGATTCCAGGCGCCTTGATAAATACGACCTTGAACCATGCCAGGTTCGAGAGATTGCCCGAGCATAGTTACGAGTCGTGCTGCCTGGATATGGAGCAGCCCCCACAACACGTATGTGACAGCCCCAAGTTTCGCAAAAAGATTCATCGTGGCATTCTCCTGTTAATTGCTGCTTTAGGGCGCATTGCTGCCGTTCAATGACCAGTCGTAGTCTCTGAATACCACTTCATAACCTGACGCCGCGTCTAGCTCCGCCCGAAGCGTCTCGGAGGCCTCGCTAGAGACATAGTCGATAAGGCCGCGTTCGGAAGGGAGGCCACGCTTCGCGAGGTCATTCAGGAAGTCTTTCCTGAACCACTTGAAGATTGTCGACAGGACGACCTGCCTGTTGCCGTGATCAACAGATACGTTCCTTGGATCGTTAACGAAATCCGCAGCGGCTGCAGATAGCAGTGCGTCCAGCGCATCTCCGGTTGGCAAGGTCGGGCGCATTGGTGGGCAACTTTCGCTCGCGCAGTTCAGTACGAAATGAATGCGTGCATCCCGAAATTTTTTGCGGATGATGTTGTTTTCAACGTTCAACAGGCTGTATGGCTGGTCGCCAAATTCAAATCGCAGGCGATAGAAAAATCCCATGCCCTTAACCACCTCGAGCGGCGCTTTAACATCTGTAACGCTCTTGAGCGGCCAGTTATCAAGAACGCTCTTGATAACATAGGCGTTATAGCCGTATAGCCAGTAGGCTAGTTCCTGACTTTCACTGGAGAATCTTTCCGGTGTTGCGTCAGGGCTGTACCGGCTCACGGCTGCGAGGTAGGCGTTCAAAGCTGATACAGACTCCTGGGAGCTGTGCCAGCGTGTGTAATCGACATTACCGTTTTGATCGACGTATTTTTCGAGCAGGGACTCGAAAACGCGATGCGAGAAAGTATCCGTCGGAAAATCGACTGGGATATCAGCATCCACGGGAATAAATTGTGGGCGGTTAAGCAATGCAAAACCGCCCACCAATAGTGCGACAATAATCAGTAGTCCATATACGTACTGCAATTCCTGCCTCACTCACGCCAGTCGATCCTGTTAACCAAGACCGGCCAAGGCGCATGGATATTACGACGAGTCGCTGTATGATCCGTCACAATGCAGCCCGTCATCAACATCAGTGAACTGACGAAGACCTACGCAGGCGGTTTTCAGGCGCTCAAGGCGGTTGATCTCCAAATCAATAAGGGTGAGATCTTTGGATTGCTTGGCCCGAACGGTGCGGGCAAAACGACGCTGATCAATATCGTGTGCGGCATTGTGACCAAGACGAGCGGTTCGGTAATTGTCGATGGCTATGACAATGAAACAGACTACCGTGCGACGCGCTCGCGCATCGGCCTCGTGCCGCAAGAGCTGCCAACAGAGACATTCGAGACGCCATACAACGTCTGTCGCTTCAGTCGCGGCCTGTTTGGCAAGCCACCGAGTCCGGATCACATCGAAAATGTCCTGAAGTCCCTATCGCTGTGGGACAAAAAGGACGAGAAAATGTTGATGCTCTCGGGGGGCATGAAGCGACGCGTACTCATCGCCAAGGCACTGGCACACGAACCCGAGGTCCTGTTTCTTGACGAACCGACCGCCGGTGTCGACGTCGAGTTGCGCCAGGACTTGTGGAATGTCGTACGGTCGCTGCGCGAATCCGGCGTCACCGTAATTCTTACGACACATTATATTGAAGAGGCGGAGCAACTCGCCGATCGCGTCGGCGTGATCAATCACGGCGAAGTCATCCTCGTCGAAGAAAAGAACAAGCTCATGCGCGAGCTCGGCAAGAAAGAACTCGTGTTGAACCTCGCCGAACGACTGGACGCCATTCCGTCCGGCTTCGATGGATACAGGCTGGAACTCAGCGAAGACGGAAGCGAGCTGAAATATCACTACGATACAAAAGGCGAGCACACCGGCATCACGGCTCTGCTCGGTGCTCTGCATGACGCAGGCATTCGATTCAACGACCTCAATACCTCACAAAGCTCGCTGGAGGAAATTTTCGTCGAGCTCGTGAATAGAGAAGAATGAACTACTACGCCATCAAAGCAATCTACCGCACGGAAATGGCACGCATGATGCGTACCGTTGTACAGAGTATTGTCGCGCCCGTGTTGTCGACGTCTTTGTACTTCGTCATATTCGGCGCGGCAATCGGTTCTCAAATCAACGAGATCGATGGCGTGAGTTATGGCGCGTTCATCGTGCCGGGTTTGATCATGTTATCAATCATGACGGAGAGTATTTCGAACTCGTCATTTGCGATCTACTTTCCGAAGTTCTCCGGCACGATCTTCGAATTATTGTCGGCGCCCGTGTCGTTTGTCGAAGTGCTGCTCGGCTATGTAGGCGCAGCCGCGACGAAGTCGATCATCATCGGCGGCATTATTCTTGCGACCGCGAGCTTCTTCGTCGACATCAACATCGCGCACCCGGCAATCATGTTGTTGTTCCTTGTGCTGATATCGGTGTCGTTCAGCCTGTTCGGGTTCATTCTCGGCGTGTGGGCGGACGGCTGGGAGAAACTCACCATTGTGCCGATACTCGTCATCATGCCGCTGACATTTCTCGGTGGGACGTTCTATTCAATCAGCATGCTGCCGCCGGCGTGGCAGACCGTCAGTCTCTTCAACCCGATCGTCTACCTGATTAGCGGTTTTCGCTGGAGTTTCTACGAGAACGCGGATGTGGCCATAGGCCTGAGCCTGGCGATGGTCTTCGGGTTTCTCGCAATTTGCCTGTTTGTTGTCTGGTGGATTTTCAAAACAGGCTACAAGCTCAGGGCCTGATCAGCTAAGGTGCCGACGGTATAGATGTCACGTTATCTCTACATCGTCATTCTGATCTTCGCGGGTGAGATGGTCTTTGGACTGCCGTTCGGTACAGCGCGGTTCTTCCGTCCGACCATGCTCGAAGTCTTCGGTTTTACCAACACGCAGTTGGGTGACCTGTTCGCCGTCTATGGCATCACGGCAATGCTCAGCTATTTTCCCGGCGGTGCAATCGCCGACCACTTTTCAGCACGAACCTTGTTGGCGACGTCGCTCATTGCAACGGCGCTCGGTGGCGTTTACATGGCGACGATCCCAGGTCCGTGGGAGATGGCGATACTCTACGGTTTCTGGGGAGTAACGACGATCTTCCTGTTCTGGGGGGCGTTGATTCGGGCAACAAGAGAATGGGGTGGCAAGTCTGAACAGGGCATGGCATTCGGCATTCTCGAAGGTGGCAGAGGGATCACCGCAGCACTGGTTGCCAGTCTCATGGTCGTGGTGCTGGCGTTTCATATGCCGGATGACGCAAGGCTGGCGACTGATGAGCAGCGACGCACTGCATTTCAGATGGTTGTGCTGGGTTACTCGGCGGTCACATTTGTGGCTGGCGTTCTCGCATGGGTATTCATACCCGCGCCGAGCGACGAGCCGGTGGCCCGTCTTAACCCACTTCCCAATATGGCACTGGTTCTGGGCAGGCCGATCATCTGGATGCAAGCCGCGGTCGTCGTGTGCGCCTACTGTACGTATAAGGCAGTCGACTACTATTCGCTCTATCTCGTCGAAGTTCTCGGCAAAGACGAAGTCGAAGGCGCGCGTTTGACGTCATGGGGTGCCTGGATTCGGCCTTTCGCGGCGTTGTTCGCAGGGTGGGTCGCTGATCGCTTCGACGCGACGCGATCTATTGGCGTCTTTTTCCTGATACTCGCTGTTGTGTACGCCTCGC
>Ga0164320_10000568_pt1 | contig 12440 bp, 14 predicted proteins | sample GuaBasSediGuay11_FD_113736 | JGI IMG/M metagenome (GOLD analysis project Ga0164320, IMG submission 113736) | Subseafloor sediment microbial communities from Guaymas Basin, Gulf of California, Mexico - Guay11, Core 4567-28, 0-3 cm | ecosystem: Environmental > Aquatic > Marine > Hydrothermal...
ACCAGGATGACGGGCCCTCGCTTGTTCTTTGAATCCACAAGGGATTTTCTTCAGTCGGCAATACGCACTGTTATTCCGCTCCTTCAGAAAATCCCTTGTGAATCCAAAGCCCTGCGCGATGATCCCGCCCCTGGTGAGAAATGCGGGTTAACCCTGTTCCTCCAGCGCCACTCGCACCAGTTGCTGGAAATAAATGGTGCCGACCTCCTTGCTGGCGGAGAGGTTGCCCCCGGGATAAATGCCAGACTCCAGATTGCGCTGCACCAGTGCGCAGATAGCCATATCCTCATCCATCACCCGTTCTGAATCGGGCCGGATCCTGGCTACATCAATACCCTTTGCACTCGCTTTTTGCTGGTCCACCCAGAACCAGCGACGCAGCTGAATTTGATGTTCTGAAACCGGGATAACAACCTCGGTATTGAATGCGTAATCGGCAAAGTGCAACAACAGCCCCGGGAACTTGTAAATCCAGAAGCCCTTGCCGGCGCGGCTCTGGTCCTCTCCCTTGCCGGTATAGGTGACATCGAAACCGACAAACTCACCATTTTCGTAACTGTCGATGCATACCGATTCGCGCAGCATAGACGAGCCCAGTGCGCGATGCACCATACCGACATGATAACCCTCGCATGAATTGTCACCGTAGGTTTTCCAGTTCGCCTGACCCGGCTTGATGACATCACCCTGGAACACCATGTTTTCGACGCTGGGGAATTGTTGCGCAATGTCAATGATATCGCCCAGCCAGCTGAGCAGGTCGTTGGCATTGTTGTCGAGACAGGCAAACACCAGGCCATTCCAGCACTCGACCCGAATCGGCAACAGTCCCATGTTATCGAAGTCGGGAATTTCAGACGGGTCGAATCCCGGCGTTTTCAGCAGTTCACCCGAACAGGCGTAACGCCAGCCGTGGTAACGGCAGACGAAGTCTCGGCAATGGCCATTGCCATCCATGACCAGGGGTCCGGCGCGATGACGGCAGAGGTTATAGAAGCCACGCAGGTTTGCCTGCTGATCACGTACTATCACCAACGGCCACTTCATTAACTGCAGGGCCAGGTAGTCCCCTGAATTGGCGAACTGGGATACGGGCCCGATCAACCACCAGTGCCTGCGAAAAATATGCTCGCATTCGAGATCATAGATTTCACGGCTGTGGTAGTAACGATCGGGCAAGGTTTCAGTGTTGGATCGGGGCACTATTGAACTCGATGTTGTTTAATGGTTGCCATTGTCCTGCGGATGATGTTTCAATCCTAGCGAATTCTCTGATCGAAACAAGCAATGCATCAGCAATCAAATCTACTCGGCAGCCTGTGGATGGTGGCCGCGGGAATCCTGTTTGTCGCCGTTACGGTGATAGTGCGGCATCTCGGCTCCGATTTGCCGGCCGCGGAGGCCGCCTTTATTCGCTATCTTTTCGGGCTGGTGTTTCTGCTGCCGGTGATGTTGCGCATGCGCTGGCATCGTGTCTCCGGGATAAACTTCAGGCTCTACCTGTTGCGGGGTATCGCCCATGGCGCGGCGGTGATGCTGTGGTTTTTCGCGATGGCGCGCATCCCCATAGCGGAAGTAACCGCGATCAGTTACACCACACCGATATTTACCACGCTCGGTGCAATCCTGATATTTGGCGAGCAGGTCAGGGCCAGGCGTCTGATTGCCATCGCCATCGGCTTTGTCGGCACCATGATTATTCTGCGCCCGGGGTTTCAAAGCATCCACATCGGCTCGCTCGCCCAGTTACTCGCTGCCCCCTGTTTTGCCGCATCTTTCCTGTTCGCCAAGCGACTCACCAGCACCGAAAGCGCTGGTGAAATTCTGGTAATGCTGACTATCTTCTGTACGCTTGCGCTGCTGCCGGCCGCGTTAATCTACTGGCGTGAACCGACCCTGGTGGAACTAGGCTGGCTAGCTCTGGTCGCGGTAATTGCGACCGCGGGCCACTATGCGATTACCTATGCCATTGCCAGCGCACCCCTGACCGTGACCCAGCCCTTTACCTTTTTGCAGTTGATCTGGGCGATTATTCTGGGTTACTGGTTGTTTGATGAAGTACCGGACCTGTGGGTGGGAATCGGCGCCGCGGTAATAGTCGGCGCGATCAGCTACATGGCGCATCGCGAAGCCGTGCAGGCGCGTAAGGCCAAACTGCAAAGCTCGGCGTCCATGCCCAGCTAGAATTCCGCAGAGGAGCGGAGGACACTGTAGGGCCGAATTTATTCGGCCTGGAAGCTCGAATACACCTTCGTTTGATAAAAATGAATTCGACCCTGCAACCATATCGATTGGGTGATGGTGATTAAATGGGGGGTCAGACTTGAATGGCACTTACTTAAGCCCAAAATTGTTGTCATTGCGAGACCCACAGGTCATAAAGGAGCGCCAGCGACTCATGATCACAACACCGGGCAACGCCGGGGTACACACACCCTGGTTTCAACACATCCAGTCAGTGCAAATTCGACATCGAAACTTGATCGATGTATGGTGGCTGGGACGAAATTCAGGAATGATCGCCCAGCACGTCACTGAGAAAATCGACGCCGGCGCATAACGAACGCATGCAGTCGGACGTGGCAGAGCCGCGCCGCTGATGCGAGGCGTTATGCGGCTTATGATTAGCAAATAACTTTTATTTAGACGCTTTCACCAACTATGGAAAATTCAAAGATTATCTTTGAAAACTTGCGGATGACTATACTCTCAGGCAACGGCAAGCACTCACTGTCACTATGCGTTGAAAGCGGCTTTGTTGGCTTCGAGGTTACGATCCCTTTGACCGAGCAAGACTTCGCGGTGATCGAAACTGAGAACGAGCGCGCGGCCTTCCTGCAAGCCGCTTTACATCACCCATTTCAACTTAAAGAAACCAGGCTCGGGAATACGGAACAACGCTACTATCTTGATATGATCCTCCACTCACCAAAATCAGAGGTTGAGGCCTTCTTAACAGAAATGGATCACGGAGCCGCAAATGGTGCCATCTCGAATATGGTGCATATCACATGTGGCAAGGATCAAGCCCTATTGCGTCGAGGGCAGTGGTTCAATCGATGAAATACCTTTTGAGCCATAGCCACCGCTTAGTATCAAGTTTGAAGTGCAACAAAAGTCGTTTTCAGCCATAGAGTATTTCCTCGGGTGTTTTGCAGCCATGACGCTTGCGCGGTGGTGTGTTTAATTTCTTATCGATGCGGTCGCATTGCGCCTGAGGGGGATCTTTCATGCTCATCCCTTTGGTCAGATATTACCGAATCAATCCATTGGTGTTTTCATTCGTACCTCGCGTCCAGGAGTGATGCGCAGTGGCGAAATAGAACAACCTATTAGTGAGAAACTGAATTTTTCCCCTTGCGCTTACTCTCGTAGAGTTTCTTGTCGGCCAGGGCCATGATTCCATCCTCTTCGTTCACATCCCTGGAAAAACAGGAAACACCAATACTTATGGTCGAAGATACGCGCTTGCCTTTTGAACTGAAGGACGTGTTTTCTACCGAGGCGCGAATACGCTCGGCGGCTTCAATTGCCTCGTCCTCCGGTGTTTCAGTCAGTATGGCAACGAATTCATCGCCGCCATAGCGGGCCAGAACATCCGTCTTGCGAAGCGATTCCTGAACAACCTGGGCGATAGTAATGATCAGCTTATCTCCCACCGCGTGGCCGAACTCATCATTCACGGTCTTGAGATCGTCCGAGTCCATCATTAGTATCGAAAACGGCCTGTCATAGCGGACTGCTTTCCTGGTCTCGGCTTCCAGTGCGTTGTTGAACGCACGTCGATTTTTCAGCCCGGTCAGTTCATCGGTGCCAGACAGTTGCTCCAGCCCTACGCGGGCATTCTTGAGATCCGCGGCCAGTAGCGAAGTCAAGTAGGCAACCAATAAATAAGGCGCGAATGCCATCGCCATCTCACTGAAATTGAGTACCGAATAGCCATCCTGATCAAAGCTCGACTGGGCGAGGTAAAAGTAAACGGCGGAGATGAGAGCGAATTCGAGCAGCGTCACTATCTTCCCCAACGTCAGCGCGCTGAAGATGATGACCAGGAGATAGAGATTAATTAAGGGGCTATCGATGCCCCCTGTCTGGTAAACACACCAGGTGATGAAGAAAATGATAGCCCAGGTTTCGACCGCAAGTTTCCACTGGGTCTCCCGGGTGAACAGTTTTGAGTACCTGAAGGAAATGACAAACACGGCATAAATTGCCATCGCCAAAAGCATGTTCCACTGATCAAGAATGTCAGTGGTGGGTGTTACATAGTAGAGCAGCACGAGGACTAACAGCAGCCATTCCAGTTCGGCGATGGTTCTGGAAAAACCTTTTAACTCGGATAGCGCGGTGATACTCACAGGCGGAAAAGCCCCGGGGAATGCATACTTGTTATTTCGCTTTCTTCTCTCACTATAGAAGTGTATGCAAGATTTTGAAAAAATGGGGAATTTCGGCTTAAAACTCCTGTATTTTCCAGCGTTCTGTGAAGGCGTTTGCGGACCTGGTTGATCCAATAACACCGGGGGACACACACCATACCCGGTTTTCTAATCCGGGTGGTGCAGCGTTTATGCGATGGTAAGCTACTCCGCTCCCGCCAACCGCAAAATTTCCATCATGCGCGTATAACCCTGCTGGCTAGCAAGGGTCAGCGGAGTTCTACCGGCGCGGTCAGCCAGATTTACATCGGCGCCGGCCTCGACTAGCAGCCTGAGCGTTTCGGTATGTCGCAGCCCACCGTCACCGAGCACGATCGATTCGATCAGCGCGGTCCAGTTCAAATTGTTGACGTGATCCAGCGGCGCGCCAGCCGTGATCAGCGTATCCACGATTTCCACATGCCCGAGATGAGCGGCGGCGATCAGGGCGGTGCCGGCATAACGACTGGTGACATTGCCGGGCCGGCAGCCTAGTTCGAGGGCCAGTTTCATGCTTGCCAGGTCGTTGGCGACCGCGGCAATGGTGACTATATCGTAATAGTCATATTCCAGCGCATTGGCGTTTGCGCCGGCCGCGACCAGCGCGCGCATGGCCTCGTGGTTGCCGAAATAGGTGGCGACGTGTAGCGCGCTGCGAGCGTAGCTATCGCGTTTATCGATATCGTCGCTGCGTTTGATTTCCCGGGTCAGGTTCTCATGATTGCGCTCGACCACGACCTTGAACAGGCCATCGTACCTGGCTATTTCTGCCGCCGAGGGTGGTTGCTGTGCGAAACTGGCCAAACTGGATCCGAGGCTGATTATTGCGATCAGTCTAATTAGCCAGTGCTGCCGGGATTTGCTACTACTCATCCACACAGATTTCCAGGGCCTGGATAATCCGTTCCACCTCGTCGTCGTTACTGTAATGCACCAGCGATAAACGAACCACACCATCCTCGGGCTCGATACCGAGGTCTCCGATCAGGCGGTGGGCATAAAAATGACCATTTTCGGTGCCTATGCCCTGATCCTGTAATTTGTAAGTCAGAGATTGCGAGCTTTGCCCGATCGCTTTGAACGCGATTGTCGGTGCCCGATCATCGTCATTGACGTGGGTTTTTCCGATCAAACGAATATTTTTATGGTTGTGTAGAAAATCGAGTATCGGCGCCGCGAGACGGTTTTCGTGCTGCAGTATCAACGGCTGAATATCGGCCAGCTTCGCCGCCCTGTTTTTATCGCTATCGCCAAAATGATGTCGGTGCAGATCGTCGAAATAATCGAGTACGCCGGCACAGCCCGCGACCTGGGCATGTTGCGGGCCGGCCGGGTTGAAATCCTTGGACGGGATGCCGGCGTTGAAATAATGCGTCTGCGAGCCTACCTCATCATGGATGTCACCATTCACGTAGAGAATGCCCTGATGCGGACCGAATACCTTGTACAGGCTGAAGGCATATACATCGACACCCAGGGCTTTCATGTCGCATATATGATGTGGTGCATAGGCAACGGCATCGACAAATACGCGAGCTGGGCTGTTCGCTTTTACGTTTTTGGTGATTTCCGCGACCGGGTTCATTGCGCCTACGATGTTCGAACAATGGGGAAAAAATACCCAGCGTGTATTCTCGTTCAGCAGTGGCAACAGTGCGTTTATATCCAGTAGTCCCGATTCGGGATCTACCTCCCACTGACGGATAGTGATGCCTTTCTCGATGGCCTTGAACCGCCAGACACCGGAATTGGCTTCGTGATCCTGGTTGGTGACGATGATTTCATCGCCATTTTTCCACGACGCGCCGATGGCCTGGGCCATGACATAGGTATTCATCGACGTGGATGGTCCTATGGTCAGTTCGGATGGACTGATATTCAATGCTTGCGCCCAGCCGTTAAGCGCCCTGTCCATCGCTTCGCCGGCCTCGGCGGAGGGTGTGAAACGTGAATAGGGTTGTACCCTTGTATGGTGGTTGTAATGTTCCAGCACCGCGTTGGCCTGGTTGCTGACATAACTGCCGCCGGCATTCGAGGCGAATACGAAATCGGGCTGATCGGCTAGTTGATTGAATTGATTGCGTACAAAATCGATATCGAGATTCATAAAGTTGGCTCCGGTAAGCGGGCTTAATTAAAGTTTTTTTCAAAATTGGCGTAGATGGACTCGAAACGGGTCAGGTTTTTCTGCGTATAGCCGGCAAAATCCATGTCCACGCGGGAATATAGTTCGGATACCATCGACCACAGGGTTTCACGCAGCAGGGATGCGCATTTCATCGCATGGTAGCTGGCAAACCTGGTCTCATCAACAGCACCCTGGTAGTACTGTTCGAGCATGTTCCGCTCCTGGGTTTCGCTGAGTTCATTGTTCGAGGCGAGATTGGAGAGATCAAACAACGGGCTGTTGAATCCCGCGTAATCAAAATCGATGAGCCAGATTTTATCGCCTGCGTCGATAAAATTGGCGGCCAGCAAATCGTTGTGTCCGAATACTATCTCGACCGGGCCGACCGCGGTTTCGAGTTTACGCGCAATAGCGGACAGGTCCGCAAGGCGGGAGGCGTGCGCGCTATTGCCCCGTTCGAGCAAGCTATTGTAGTGGCGCAGCACCTGGAATACCCAGAACATCACCGGCACCTGGTTGAAATGCCTGGGTACCTGCTGGTGAAAGAGCAGTAATAACTCGACGATACGACGCAGGTTACTGTCCACCCGCACATCGCTTTCGTCGAATACCCGGCCTTCGACAAACCTGATCACCAGAATACCGGGTTGGTGATATACCAGTTGCGGCGACACACCAATTGCAAAGGCCGCCTCGCAACTGGCGATTTCGTTGGCTCGTGAAATCAGGTGTACAGGGTCGTCTTCGCCGAGGCGCACCACGTAGTCACCGCTAGCGTCGCTGACCTTGAAATTGAGGTTGGTCATGCCACCGCCCAGGGGTTCCATCTTCACTTCGCCCTGCCAGCAGGGCAGAGTGGCTATGCGATTTTCAGAAGTATCGCTCATTGTTATCGCATCGTCGTGGATTCGAGCGAGGCATGATAGCATCGCCGGCACCATGCGCAATCCCGAGCGACAATTCTTTGAACAGGGCTGGTGCCATTTCGAGCATGACGCGCGCCTGCTCGAATGGATTTCGACAGCGCTTGCTCCGGCGCGGGCGAGTTTGAAAGACCCGCGACATGCCCGTTGGCATCGCTGTGGGGATACCTGGTTTGCCGGGGTGAATGTTTTACCTAATCGGAACGATGGCTCAATCGGCAAGGGTACGGCAATTCAAGGGAAGGCAATTGAGTTTATCAATTCTCGGCTCGGTCTGCGGGATTTTGCCCTGGACGCCGGCCAGGTGTCGGTTTGTTTTCCCGGTTATCCACAGCCCATGCCCGATGAAACTGCCGCAAGTGCTTGTTATCGACGCGAGCGCGACGCCGCGCATGTCGATGGACTATTACCCGAGGGCCTCACCCGACGGCGGCATTTACGAGAGGTCCACAGTTTTATCCTCGGTATTCCACTGGTTGAATTCGATGCACATGCGGCACCTTTCGTGGTTTGGGAAAAATCACATGAACTGATGCGCAGGGTGTTCAAAAAACGATTTGCTGGAATCCCTGCCGATCAATGGGGTGAGCAGGATGTAACCGCGGTCTATCACGCCGCCCGCAGGCAGGTGTTTGAAACCTGCAAACGCGTGGAGATTCACGCGCGGCCTGGTGAGGCGTTCATCGCACACCGACTGGTGCTGCACGGCATCGCCCCCTGGCGCGATGGCGCCGTTGCCGGCGAAGACGGTCGCATGATCTGCTATTTTCGGCCCGAGGCCTTTGGGGTGGAGGAGTGGCTTGGCAGGCCTTGATGTCGGGGGGTGGTTGGGATTGTAGGGTCGAAGGGGGGATTTTTAGACCTGGCTATCTATCGTAATGCTGCCACTCGGGGTTTCTATCCTTGCCGACAAATAGGCCGCCTCGGAATCAGGAATTGATTCAATTTCAACCAGGTGACTGGTCCCGATCGATTCCAGCCTCGCGCTTATCCATTGCGGTCGATTGTGGTGGATGGTCAGGGTTTCCAGCTTGCAACCCAGCTCGGCCATGCCCTGCGATGGGTGCGGCGAGCTATGCCACTGTATGCAATAGGGTAACAGGCCATCGGCGAGCAGGCGGCCGTCGTCGCTGAGCGCGATTTCCCAGCGCAGGCTGTCGCGGCTAAGCGCCGCTGGACTGCCAACATCGAAGCATGCCTGTTGGGTCAGTTGCTGAATGTTGCCGGTATTCATGACCCAGGTAATCAATCGTGGCCGCTGTTTTAGCGATTCCCGCATCATTGCCTGGTCGAGCCCGAACCAGCGTGGATGCTGTGGAACCTCAGCCTGCGGATCGATGGCAATGAGCTCGAGGTAGACCTCGTTGCCAAGCTGCATCAGGTGGTTGTGGGTGCCCATGGTTTTATGAAACCCACCCTTCGGGATTTTGACGCCGAAGGTATCGCGAACATAATCGACCCCCTGCGCCAGGTTGTCGGCGGCGATGACGATATGGTCTATGCGATTCATTCGTCCATGTTAATTCACAAGGCTACCTGTTAATAGATATACAGGGTAGAATTTCACCTGTGATTAATTCCCCCCGGGGTGGTTTAAATGAACATCATTACCCAAAAAATTGATTACCCGGTTGGTGATATCCAACATCAGGGTTACCTGGCCTACGATGAGTCGGTAACCGAACCGGTGCCTGGAATAGTCATCCTGCACGAATGGTGGGGGTTGAATGATTATTTGGTCAAGCGCGCCCACATGCTCGCCGAACTGGGCTTTGTCGCATTGGCGCTCGATATGTATGGCGGTGGTCAGATTGCCGGTGATCGCGATCAGGCGGGAGACCTGATGAATGCGGTACTTGGAAATATGCAACAGGGTGGCGCGGCCCTGCAAGCCGGATACCAGTTACTGCTCGATCAACCCAGGGTAGACAATAATCGCACTGCCGCAATCGGATATTGCTTTGGCGGGGCGATGGCCTTGCATATGGCGCGAATCGGGCTGCCACTGCGCGCGGTGGTCAGTTTTCACGGTGCGCTGGGATCATTCCATGATGCGGCAGCGGATAGCATCCAGGCAAAGATTCTGGTTTGCCACGGTGAGGCCGATTCGATGGTGAGCATGGATGATGTGGCGACATTTGAAAATGAAATGAATGCGGCCCGGGCTGACTACGAGCTGCTGTTACTGCCGCAGGCGAAACATGGTTTCAGTAGCCCGCAGGCGGATATCAACGCGCAGAAGTTTGATATCGATGTCGGTTACCAGGAAAAAGCCGACCGGGAGTCCTGGGCGGCCATGCAGAAACTTTTTCACGAGGTATTTAAATAATGAGCAGTGAAATGGATCTGACAGATGTGCGCCGCGATTATGAATCGCACGGCATCGTCAAAAAAGACATGGATCCGGACCCATTCGCCCAGTTCGGGCAATGGCTGCAACGTGCCAGGGATTTTGAATTGCTCGACGCCACCGCGATGACCCTGGCCACGGCGAGCCCGCAAGGCCGGCCTTCGGCACGTATCCTGCTGCTCAAACATTTCGATGCTGAAGGGTTTTGCTGGTATACCGATTCGCGTAGCCGCAAGGGTGAGGAAATAGCAGCAAACCCTCAGGCCGAACTGTTATTTCACTGGCGCGACTTCAGTCGCCAGGTGCGGGTGAATGGTATAGTCGAGCAGCTGCCCGTGGAAGACGCGGAAAAATACTTTCAATTGCGTCCTGAAGGCAGTCGTTTCAGCGCGGCCTCGTCTCGGCAATCAGGTCGGATTGATAATCGTTCAGTGCTCGAAGATGAAGTTTTACGTTTGCGCGCTGCTTACCCGGACGGTGATGTACCCCGGCCTGACGGCTGGATTGGATATCGTCTGAAACCCGAATACTTTGAATTCTGGCAGGGACAGGACAATCGCCTGCACGACCGCATAGTTTACGCCCAGATCGAAGCTGCCTGGGAAATGCAGCGAATTTCCCCGTAATGCTGGCCGCGTCTCTGATCGCCTTCGGTCATTTTATTTCGGTGTTCGCGCTGGTCGCGGCGCTGGTACTGCAGCTTGCGCTGGTGTCGAAATTATTGAGTGTTGAAATCGCGCGCCGGATACAACGCGCGGACAGGGTTTATGGTGTTGCGGCGATACTAATGCTGACATTCGGGTTTTTACGGGTAATCTATTTCGAAAAAGGCAGTGTCTACTATTTTTCCAACACTTTCTTCCAGATTAAACTGGGTCTATTTATTGCGGTTGGTTTGATTTCCATTTACCCGACATTTCTCTATTCGCGATGGAGTAAAGATTTAAAGCAGGGCATTGCGCCCAGAGTTTCGGCAGAAATGGTAAAAAGCCTGAAGCGTATTATTCACTGGGAGCTGGTGTTGCTCGGCGCAATCCTGCTCTGCGCCTCGTTGATGGCGAAAGGATTCGGTAGTTAGTTGCGGTGTTATTTTGCGGAGTAATTCATGCCTGAGAAAAGTAAAACCCTGTCTTTGCAGCAGGTCGATGATCTGACGCGGCGCGCGCTGTCCGCCTGTGGCGCCCAGGGGTATCAACTGGATCTCGCGGTGCAGTCGGTGGTGGACGCCGAGTGCGATGGTATCCGTACCGTGGGGCTCGGATACCTGCCGCTTTACTGTGGGCATCTGCAGGTCGGCAAGTTGAACCGCAATGCCAGGCCGTCACATCAGCAGCCTGGCCCGTCGGTGTTGCGTTCGCATGCTGATAGCGGCTTCGCGCATGCCGCCTTCGCCGAGGCCGAGGCTGATTTCTACGCGCTCGCCAAACAGCAGGGGATCGCGGCTTTATCGATTGTCGATTCATATTCGGCGGGCGTGGTGGGCTGGTTTGTACAGCGCATGGCCGCAGCCGGTTTAATCGGTATTGGTTTCGCCAATTCTCCGTCGGCGGTCGCACCCGCGCCGGGCGCCAGTCCTTTTTTCGGTACTAACCCGATGGCGTTTGCGATTCCGCGTGATGGCAAGCCGCCGGTTATCGCCGACATGGCCACCAGCCAGGTTGCGCTGGTCACTATCAAAAAGGCGGCGGCGGAAGGCAGGTCGATTCCGCCTGGCTGGGGTTACGATAAAGATGGCAATGATACGACCGACGCCGAAGCGGTCATCGACGGTGGCGCCCTGGCGCCGGCGGGTGGTTACAAGGGGATGTTACTGGGATTACTGGTCGACCTGCTTGCCGGGGTATTGAGTGGACCAAACTGTTCTTTTCAGGCGCCGGTGTTTAAAAACAATAGCGGTGGGGAGCCCAGGGTAGGGCAGTTTTTCATCGCCATATCCCCCGACCGTTTTACGCCCGGTGGAGACAGTGCATATGCTGACCGAATTGAAACCATGTTGAGCGCGCTCGCCAGTGAACCCGGGGTACGATTACCTGGCGCCCGCCGCCATGAATTCAAACTCAGGGCGGAACAGCAGGGAGTCGAAGTGCCGATGGAACTGATCGATAAACTCGAAGCCTTTGCCGCGGGCTAAGACGATGAGTTACCAGGGAAGACCAGTTCGGGTCGGTGCCGATATCGGCGGCACCTTTACCGATGTCGTGCTTGAAATTGGCGCCGAGCAATTTTCCATCAAGGTGTTGACCAGCTATAGCGAGCCCGAGCAGGCCATAATCGATGGCTTGCTCAAGGTAACGCAAAAGGCCGGAATCAGTATCGAACATGTCGATCAATTGATACATGGCACCACGCTTGACACCAATTCGTTAATCGAGCGACGTGGGGCGAGCACCGCGTTTATTACCACCAGCGGGTTTCGCGATGTCATCGAAATGCGCACCGAGGGCCGTTTCGAGCAATATGATTTAAATCTGAGTCTGCCGCCACCGTTGATTTCGCGGGAGCACCGTTACGTCGTCTAAGGGCGCATCGCTGCAAGCGGTCGGGAATTTAGCGCACTCGATGGGTCGAGGTTGCAGCATCTTGCTGAAACCATTCGCGCGGGTGATTATCAGAGCGTCGCA
>Ga0164320_10000569_pt1 | contig 12429 bp, 11 predicted proteins | sample GuaBasSediGuay11_FD_113736 | JGI IMG/M metagenome (GOLD analysis project Ga0164320, IMG submission 113736) | Subseafloor sediment microbial communities from Guaymas Basin, Gulf of California, Mexico - Guay11, Core 4567-28, 0-3 cm | ecosystem: Environmental > Aquatic > Marine > Hydrothermal...
ATGGTCGATTTCGACAGCTGTCAGTTTGCCCTCAAGCCAGTACTCGTCGAGGTGTTTTGTGGGCTCCTGTTCGTCAATCTCGATCTCGACGCGGAACCCCTGAAGCATCAGGCGGCTGACCTGGAAGCCGAAATCAGAGAGTTTTGCCCGCGGGTGGACGAGGTCGTATTCGCCCAACGCGATGAGTACGATGTTGCCTGTAACTGGAAATTGATGGCCGATAATTTTCTCGAGTGCTATCACTGTCATCCGGCACACAAGGATTTTGTCAACCTGGTCGATATGGACAGCTACCAGTCGAAAATAAACGGAATTTACTCCAGCCATATTTCCAGCGCGGTGGTCACAACCGAAAGCTCCGCCTACCATTTTCAAAAAGGAGAGGTCGATTTTGGCTATGCGGGCTGGTTTTTATGGCCTAACCTGAGCATCTGGATCTACCCGGGCGAACCCAATATTTCTACCCTGCAATTTATCCCCAATGGCGTCGATCGCACTATCGAATACCAGGACTGGTATTTGCCCAATCCGGAACCAAGCAAACAGCAACGCGACGCCATGATTTACCAGAAGGACGTGCTCCAGCCCGAGGATGTCGGCCTATGCGAAAGCGTGCAGCGCGGCTTGCGCTCGAAAGGTTATAACCAGGGGCGTTTCGTGGTCGACCAGGAGCGTAGTTATTTATCGGAGCACGCGGTACATCATTTTCAGCAAATGGTAGTCGATGCCCTCGACGCAAAATTGTAGGGTCGAATCCATTCGGCCAGGGGTACATTTCTGCCATGTGTAATACTGTAGGTTGGGGTGAGGAACGAACCCCAACATTGACCTGGAACCACATTTTTCTTTTCTCATTTGCGCCTTTACGAGAACATTCCCTGTACCCATCTGGAATTTGAACCTGGTGAAGCCGAAGCGATAAAGCCGGCGACTGATTACACCCGTGCTTTCTCCTGATTTGAAATAAATATCAGGCGGCGTAACATGGCTGGATATCATGAACTTAAGGAAATACATCCCCGACCACGCGGTGACGACGGTGCCGGCGCTGGCGATTCTGCTATCGCTGCATTTCCTCATATCGAGCGAGCGAGCGCCAGATGCGGGTATCGAATTGACCGGGTCACTGCAGTTCGAGTACGACTATTTGCATGGGCTGGCCAGGCAGGGCGGTTTTGATGTCGATGGTGAAATCGAAAAACTCAATATTGACGATGTCGAACGTGAACAGGAAATACGTGGTTTACTCGACAGGGGCGAATACAAGCAGGCGCGTACCCGCTTACTCCAGATTGCGGCTGCGGCAGTGTTACATGGAGACAAATCACAACTGGGCGGTAGCCTGCTAATGCTTGGTGAGGTTGCTATTCATCAACAGGAGCTCGGCGCGGCGGAGATCTATTTACAGGAAGCGCTGTTTATTGCGATGTCGCACAACGACAGGATGGCCACCGCGCGTTGCTACCAGCAACTCGGGCATTTGAATATCAGGGCGCGAGCTCTGGCGCGGCAGGCATCGAATACCTATGACCAGCTGTGGCAGGCGCGTAATGCGATCTCCCGGGGCTATTACCTTGGTGTCGCTGAAAACCTCGAGGTGGTAATAAAGGAAAACCTGGATATCCGTCGTTTTGGCGCGGCCGCGGATTCCTGGGAAGCGCTCGCCAGCCTCTACGATCAAACCCACGATGATTACCTGGCGCAGCAGGCTCGTATCGAAGCGGCCAGGCTTTACGCCTCGACGGGTCAGTACAACCGTACCCGCAAGCTGATCAATGGACTCGACCCAGGTCAAATAAGCGATGCGGACCTGTATCAGCTCAAGCAGGAAATTGACGGCCTGTTTCAGCAGCACCAGCAAGACCTCGCCCAGACTGCCGAGGCCAGGGACTACCAGATGCTTTACCATCATTACCGTCGCCTTGGAGATATCGAACGAGCCTGGGAATTTCGAATCAAGTCCAGCCAATCGCTGGCAAAAACCACCGATCGATCGATGTTTCAACGCCAGGCCGACGTAATAGCGGTGCTTTATAATTCAAATTTTGCGATGGAACGGGCAAGGCGTTATCTCGATCAGGCTGATACAATCTTTGGGGATGGGGACCTGCAGGAGCTGCTCGATGAAACCCGTGACATGAAAATTTTGATATTTTAACTGCGAACCTGTTACCCCGGTAGTATCCACTTGCGATAAATTGAAAGGCCTTTACCAGGTTAATGAATCATGACTGGCAACAATGAAAATGAAATCGACGTGCGTGACCTTCGCCGCGCATTTGGTAGTTTCGCAACCGGGGTAACGATTGTTACGACCCTGGATGGCGAGGGAAACCCATGCGGCTTCACTGCCAATTCGTTTACCTCGGTTTCGATTGATCCGCCGTTACTGTTGGTAAATATTGCCAAATCCGCTTATGGATGCAGCGCTTTTACCCGCTCCAGCGGGTTCGTGGTGAATATTCTGGCCCATGACCAGCGTGACCTGTCCAATCTATTCGCGTCTGCCGGTGCGGATAAATTCGCAGCCGTTGACTGGCAAGCTGCTGCCACCGGTTCGCCGATAATCGATGAGGTGATCGCCTGGTTTGATTGTGAACATTTTCAACAGGTCGATGCTGGCGATCACATCGTCCTCATCGGCAAGGTTGTCGGCTACGCCTACAATACCCACGCACCCCTGGGATTTTGCCGCGGAGCTTACGTGTCTTTTGGGCTGTCGCCTAAAATGTTGCAACTGATATCCTCGCCTGGGACCTTGAAGGTTGGGGCACTGATTGAATCGAACGGGAAGATACTTCTGGAACGGAACCCGGTAAATGGGCAGCTGAGACCTCCAATCGCCGATGTTGTCGGTGATGTGAACCTGGGCGAAAGCCTGGTCGGAAAACTCAGTTCGGCTGGTATCGAGGCTGATCTGCCGTTTATTTACTCGGCCTATCATGAAGGATCAACCCGTTACGTTTACTATCGGGGTGAATTGCAGTCGGTAAAGGATGTTATCGAAACCAAAGCGCTGCATTTTTATGATTTCGATCATATCACCTGGGAAGAAATCAACGACCCGGCGATAATCAACATGCTTGGACGCTTTGTGCGCGAAAAAAGGATGGGAACCTTTGGTGTCTATATCGGTGGTGACGCGGCCGGGGAAGTGCATCCTGCCGGGTGATTCTGGTAACCGCGCAAAAATCGGAAAACTGCAATTAATCGTTAGAATCCCTATTTCAGCAGGTGTCGCGTTTCGATAACCTGTAGTCGCTGCAGCGTTAGATAATCAGCCTTTTAAATCCTATTCTGCCGGTACAAAGCTGCCCGTTCGGGCGGATAACGATTGCGCGAGGAATACTCAATGACCGATTTCGATGACGACTACGATGATGAGGACGATCTGGACCTTAGTACCTTGCCAGATGACGAACTCGTCGAGCAAATGCACGATGATTTGTACAATGGTCTGAAAGAAGAAGTCGCCGAAGGAACCCAGATTCTGCTGGATCGTGACTGGAGTGCCAACAGGGTTCTCAATGAAGCCCTGGTAGCGGGTATGACCATCGTTGGTATCGATTTTCGGGATGGCATTCTTTTCGTTCCCGAAGTATTGATGTCGGCCAACTCGATGAAAGCCGGTATGGCACTTCTCAAGCCGCTATTGTCGGAATCGGACGAACCAGCCGCCGGATCAATGGTGATCGGTACGGTTAAGGGTGATATCCATGATATTGGCAAAAATCTGGTGTGCATGATGATGGAAGGCGCCGGTTTCGAGGTATACGACCTGGGTATCAATACGCCGGTCGAAGACTTTCTCGCCGCACTGGAAGAACACAAGCCCGACATCCTCGGTATGTCTGCACTGCTGACCACCACCATGCCCTACATGAAAGTTGTCATAGATACGATGAAGGAAAAAGGTATCCGCGATGATTACATCGTTCTCGTCGGTGGTGCGCCCCTGAACCAGGAATTTGGCGATGCGATTGGCGCCGACGCCTATTGCCGGGACGCGGCGGTTGCATCCGATACGGCAAAGCAGCTGGTCGCGGAAAAACGCGCGATGTAGACGGGCCGAGTACTGGTGCGAGATGGAAAGTTCAGCCCCGATTCTGGTGATTACCTGCGCCGCCATAGCGCGTGAAGTCAATGAGCTGAAAAAACTCGGGCAATGGTCGCAAATGGACCTGCAGGCCATTAGCGTCGACCTGCACGCCCGGCCGGAAAAAATTCCCCAGGCGGTAGCCGACAAGATTGACCAGGCAGGCGACCGCTACGACCATATTTTTGTCGCCTATGGTGACTGTGGCACCAGTGGCGAGCTCGACAAACTGCTGCAGGCACGGGGCGTAAAACGACTACCCGGCGCCCATTGTTATGATTTTCTTGCCGGTCGCGATAACTACGCAAAAATGCAGGATGAAGAACCGGGCACTTTTTACCTGACCGATTTCCTCACCCAGCATTTCCAGCGCCTGGTGATAGAGACGCTTGGCATCGATCGCTACCCGGAATTACTGGAGACATATTTCGGCAATTACACGCGGCTGGTTTACCTGGCGCAAACCGATTCCGATGAATTGACGGAGTTGGCACGGGCAGCGGCTGTTCAACTCGGGTTACGCTTCGAGCGTGTTTTTACCGGCATGGGCGAGATGGTGCCAGAGCTTGACGCTGCGATGCGGGAGGCCATGTGGCACAAATAAAAATAGTCTACTGGCGCGATATACCGGGGCAGGTGGTGATTCGCCAGGGCAGGCGCAGCACGCGTATCCGACTGTCGTCGCGTTTCTGGAATGCCATAGAGCGCGCCGGCTATCGCCTCAAGAAAAAGAAGCAGGATGCATTGTTTGAACCCTGGCACGATGTTGCCCAGCCATTTAACGGGGATGTCGAAGAGCAGGCCAATATGCTCGTCAAACAGCTTGAAGAACACTATACCGAAGAGGTGCTGGAAAAATTGATTCGCGCCAGTGGTGTGGACGAAACCCGTGTGTTGAACGCTTAACTGGAGATAGCCTTGTATAAAGTTCGCCAATGGTCTGTCAGTAATTCGAGAAAACTCGAATGGGTTTACCGTATTTTTGAACCGATCCTGATCAAATTGCATCCACTGTTTAATCTGGTTGGTTACCAGCGACTGGAAAAACCGGTCAGGGTGGTTGAGCATGCGTTAAAACACCTGATGTTCGACTGCCAGATGTGTGGTCAGTGTGTACTCGGTTCCACCGGTATGTCCTGCCCGATGAATTGCCCAAAGTCGATTCGTAACGGTCCTTGTGGTGGCGTACGCCTGGATGGTCATTGCGAAGTTAAACCGGAAATGCGTTGTGTCTGGGTAGAAGCCTGGCGCGGCAGCCAGCAGATGCACAAGGCGGATGCCATCAGGCAGGTGCAGCTGCCGGTGAATAATTTGTTCAAGGACAGTTCCTCCTGGTTGCGAGCGGTACGCGAAGAAGTAGCGGCCCGTGACAATGAGGTGGCCAGATGATCGCTTATGACAGTAACCATCCCGGCCAGCCCCTGCTTGAGAAGGAAGGACATTCTTCCCTTGGCAGGCTCGAACGGGTATTGCGTGCGGGCAAGTTTGCGGTAACTTCCGAACTCGCTCCACCCGATTCAGCGCTGGCGGAAGATGTTTATGACCGTGCCCGTATATTCGATGGCTATGTCGATGGTATGAACGCTACCGATGGATCGGGGGCGCATTGTCACATGTCGAGTGTGGCCATGTGTGCGCTGTTGACCAATATCGGTTATTCACCTGTGCTGCAGATTTCATGTCGTGACAAGAATCGAATAGCGATTCAGGGTGACGTATTGGGAGCCGCGGCCATGGGGGTTTCCAACGTTCTTTGTCTCAGTGGTGACGGCGTGCAGGTTGGTGATCACCCTGAAGCCAAGGCCGTCTTTGACCTTGACAGCATTTCCCTGCTGGAAACTATTCGTTGCATGCGCGATGAATCTCGCTTTATCAGTGGACGCGCAATTACCAGCCCGCCGAGACTGTTTTTGGGTGCGGCTGAAAATCCGAGTGCCCCACCGATTGATTATCGTCCTTATCGGCTGGCGAAGAAAATTGCCGCCGGCGCGCAGTTCATCCAGATGCAGTATATTTTCGACGTGGAACAGCTGCGCGTTTTCATGGCCAGGTCACGTGACCTGGGATTGCTGGAAAAAGTTTTTATACTGCCCGGTGTGGGACCGCTGGCGTCGGCGCGCACCGCGCTCTGGATCCGCAGTAACGTGCCCGGCATTCATATCCCGGACGCCATCATAGATCGTTTGCAAGGCGCTAGCGAACCGAAGGAGGCAGGGCAGAAGATTTGTATAGAATTGATCCAGAAAATCCGCGAAGTTGAAGGGGTTAGCGGGGTGCATGTAATGGCTTATCGCCAGGAAGAATCCGTCGCCGATATTATTCAGCAATCCGGGGTACTTGATGGACGTGTCCCCTGGTATCCGGGTTGCGATGTTCAGTCTAATTCAGCCTGAGCAGCGATTACCTGACTATTTAATTAATGAAATGATATTTTGAGGATAAAGTAATGACTGAAACTGTTGTCAGTTCAGCTACCAGAGAGTTAGTCATCGGATTCGATCGCCCCTTCGTAATTATCGGCGAACGAATCAATCCAACCGGCCGCAAGATCATGGCTGAGGAAATGAAAGTCGGTGACTATAGCCGGGTCGCAAGCGATACCATTGCGCAGGTTGCGGCCGGTGCGCATATGCTCGATGTCAATGCCGGTATTCCATTGGCCGATGAGCCTAGAATTCTGGCGGAGGCGATTCAACTGGTTCAGAGTTTGACCAATGTACCTTTGAGCATCGACTCGTCGATTATCGATGCACTGGAAGCAGGGCTTTCCGTTTACCAGGGCAAGGCCCTGGTTAATTCAGTTACCGGTGAAGATGAAAGTCTCGACCGCGTGTTGCCATTGGTTAAAAAGCACGGTGCTGCGGTAGTTGCCATATCCAACGATGAAACCGGTATTTCGGAAGACATCGACGAGCGCTACAAGGTTGCCAAAAAAATAGTCGAACGCGCCGCCGATTATGGCATTCCGGCATGCGATGTTGTGGTTGACCCGCTGGTAATGCCCATAGGCGCCATCAATACCGCCGGTCGCGAAGTTCTCAAGCTAATACATCGCCTGCGTACCGAGCTCAAGGTAAATACCACCTGCGGTGCTTCGAATATCAGTTTTGGTCTGCCAAATCGTAACGGCTTCAACGGCGCTTTCATCAGCATGGCCATCCAGGCCGGAATGACCTCGGCCATTACCAACCCATTGCACGCCGAGGTTGTCGCGGCCAGCATGGGCGCCGATGTCATGCTGGGCAAGGACCCCGACTGCGCACGCTGGATCAGGCAATTCCGCGAACCGGCTCCTGAAGGAGCTGTCGTTCGTGGCACCGGTCGCCGCCGACGCCGACCCGCGGCCTGATACGGTTAAATATGAGCGAAGACGAGGCTAGCGTATTGTTCATGCCCTCGGGCCTGCGCGGGCAGGTTCCTGTTGGCACCACAGTATTACAGGCTGCACAGCGCCTGGGCGTCGACCTCGAATCAATTTGTGGCGGGCAGGGTAAGTGTCGTAAATGCCAGGTATTGCCCCAGCAGGGAGAGTTCTCCAAGCATGGCATAAGTTCACGCGCCGATCACCTTTCGCCAATCACCGAAACCGAACGTCATCACCAATCCAAAAAGCGCCTTAAAAATGGCCGTCGCCTGGGCTGCAATGCACGTATTCTCGGTGACCTGGTAGTCGATGTACCCGAGGAAAGCCAGCAGCACAAACAGCACATCACCAAGGCGGTTACCGCTTACGACATCCAGGTTCTGCCAGCACTGCATCTTTATACAGTTACACTGCCCGAACCGGATATGCACGCACCGGTATCGGATAAGCGTCGTCTGCAACAGGCGCTGGTGAAGGATCACGAACTGCCGATTATGGATTGCGAACTGTCGCAGCTACGCCTGCTGCAGCCCGCGCTGGCAAAGGCCGAGCGTAAAATCACGGTGGCGGTTTACCAGTTCCAGCAAATCATCGGTGTCTGGCCGGGTGAAAAGAAAGAAGTCTATGGCATGGCGGTCGATCTTGGTTCTACTACGATCGCGGCGCAACTATGTAATTTGATTTCCGGAGAAGTGGTAGCAACCGCCGATACCATGAACCCACAGATCCGTTTCGGCGAAGACTTGATGAGTCGGGTTTCCTACGTGATGATGAACGAAGGTGGCGATGTGGCGATGACCCAGGTTGTGCGTGAAACCTTCAATCAACTCGCCAAACGCGCCGCCAAATCGGCAGGAATCCAGGTCGAGGATATTCTGGATATGACCGTGGTGGCGAATCCAATCATGCACCACCTGTTCCTTGGTATTGATCCGACTCCGCTGGGGACCGCGCCTTTCACCCTGACCACTGACCAGACCACGGTACTGCGTGCCTCCGACATCGATATTTATCTGCACCCGGAGGCACGCGTTTGTACGCTGCCCTGTATCGCCGGACATATTGGTGCCGATACCGCGGGCGTTATTCTATCCGAACGCCCCGATCTGGCCGAAGAATACGTGCTGCTCGTGGATGTAGGCACCAATGCTGAAATCGTATTGGGTAACCGCAACCGCCTGCTCGCAGCCTCGAGCCCTACCGGCCCTGCATTTGAAGGTGCGCAGATCACTTCGGGGCAACGTGCGGCGCCCGGTGCAATCGAACGCGTGCGTGTCGATATTGATACACTGGAACCAAAATTTCGCGTGATCGGTTGCGAAGCCTGGTCCGATGAGCCTGAATTTGCCGATCAGAATGTCAAAGTTGGCGTTAGCGGTATTTGTGGTTCGGGTATTATTGAAGTGGTAGCGGAGATGTTTCTCGCCGGCATTATCGATCAGGATGGTGTCATAGGACTGGTCGAAGGCAAGCCGAGCGAGCGTATCGTCAAAGATGGTCGTACCTATTCCTATGTCATCCGCGAAGGAGACCGGCCCATCCGCATCACCCAAAATGATGTGCGTGCGATCCAGTTGGCCAAGGCGGCGCTTCACGCCGGCACCCGTTTGCTGATAGATCGCATGGGCATAGATAAAGTGGATCGCATCGGTTTTGCCGGGGCATTTGGTAGCCACATCGATGTCAAATACGCGATGGTACTGGGCTTGATTCCGGATTGTAAACTCGAAAATGTCGGCTCGGTCGGCAATGCCGCAGGCACCGGTGCGCGCATCGCCCTGTTAAACTTTCCCTCACGCCTGGAGATTGGTGAGATTCTGCCCAAGGTGGAAAAAATTGAAACCGCAATAGAGCCGAAATTTCAGGAATACTTTATCGACGCCATGGCGCTGCCACATAAGACGGACAAATACGAGGAGTTATCTAAGGTTGTAACCCTGCCCCCGCTAAAAGCGAAAGCGGATAATAGCGCCGGGGATGAGCGTAAACGTCGCTCGCGTCGGCGCCGACGGGTTTAGAAATCTAACCTGCCTGGCCTGGCGCGGGAACACTCTCAGCCGCTTTTCCTTCCTGCAGTTTGCGTCGCTGGTCACGTGGAGGGATACCGAATAAATCCCGGTAACACTTGCTGAAATGGGGTGCGGAAATAAACCCGCAGGCGAGCGCGATATCGACAATCGATTTACTCGTTTGCAGCAGCAGCAGGCGAGCGCGATTGAGTCGCAGGTTGAGGTAATAGCGCGTCGGTACGCAGCTCAAATGTTTCTGAAACAATCGCTCCAACTGGCGCCGGGAAATGCCCACGTAACCCGATAATTCATCGAGACTGATCGGTTCCTCGATGTTTGCCTCCATCAGAATCACGGCCTCGGTGAGTTTAGGTTGATTCGAACCCAGCGCAAGATGCAATGGCACGCGTTGCCTGTCCTCCGAGCTGCGCACGCGCTCACACATGAATTGCTCTGAAATATGCGTAACCAGATCGCTACCATGACGGTCATGAATCAGTTTCAGCATCATATCCAGCGATGCCTGCCCACCGGCGCAGGTAATGCGATCCCGATCGAATAGAAATAAATCATCGCTTAACCGCACGTTTGGGAATTCTTCGCGAAAACTGGCAATATTTTCCCAATGGATAGTGCATTTGTAGCCATCCAGCAAACCCGCACGGGCAAGCAGATAACTGCCGGTGCAAAGCGCACCGATCTTCATGTTGTTACGTTTGGCTATTCTGCGCAACGAAAACTGTAGCGGTCTGGACCAGCTATCGACGATATCAGTACCACCACAGACAAACAGGATGGAAATATCACCGGCGTTTTCGATACTGCCATCGGCTGTGACATCGAGTCCGTTGCTCGCCTTTTCCGGGAGCCCATCGATGGTATACACACTCCAGCGATAAAGCTCCTTTCCAGCATGGCGATTAGCCATACGTAGTGGTTCGATGGCTGAAGCAAATGCGATCATCGAATAATTTGGGACCTGAAAAAATCCAAAATGCTCGGGTTTAATCGCTGTTTTTTCGTCACTCATAGACTTGACAATACTGAATACCGAAAGGATTTTGATCGCAAAGTAATCAATTGGTGAAAATACTAGTCGCAAATCCAGCCTATTGCGAGGGTTTTTTGGATGTCTCCTCGAAGAGATAAGGGCATCAGATCCCGGCTCGGGGGCCGGGATGACGGTTTGGTGTGGGGTGTCTGCGACACCCAAATAGTTTTAATACGCGGAATCGGGCATTGAGTCTTTGCGTTGCTTGATGAAGGCCAGCAGGGCTTCGTCTAGGGCCGGGTCTATGGGTGGCGCCTCGTATTCGGCCAGCAGCTTCTTGTAACGTGCGTTGCTACGCTGGGCGTGATCGAGAGAGCCTTCTGATTGCCACTGTTCGAAACTGTTGTTGTCGGTAATCGGGGACCGATAAAATGCGTCCTTGAAGTTCTTTTGTGTATGTGCACAACCAAGGAAATGTACGCCCGGCCCGACTTCGCGAATCGCATCCATGGCCTGCCCGTTTTCAGACAGATCGACTCCACCCATAAAAATTTCCATCATCGCCGCCTGGTCGGCATCCATGATGAATTTTTCGTAGCCCATGGACAGACCGCCTTCCATCCAGCCCGCAGTGTGCAATACAAAATTAACGCCAGCCATCACTGCCGGTATCAGGGTGTTTGCCGCTTCCGACGCGGCCTGGGCGTCTGGTAACTTGGAGGCGCAAAGTCCCCCGCCTGAACGAAATGGAACCCCGAGTCGACGTACCAGTGCGGCCATTGCATAGAGTACCAGCGCCGGTTCAGGTGTGCCGAAAGTCGGTGCACCCGATTGCATCGACATGGAACTGGCGAAACTGCCGAATATCACCGGGGCGCCGGGGTTAACCAACTGCACGAAGGTGATTCCCGCCATGCCTTCGGCGAGTGACTGTGCGGCTGTGCCGGCAACGGTTACAGGTGACATCGCACCGGCGAGGATAAATGGCGTGACGATACAGGCCTGATTGTTTTCAGCGTAGACCTTGGCGGCGCCGAGCATGGTATCGTCGAATGTCATCGGGGAATTTGCGTTGATCAGGCTGGTTGCATAGGTACGCGGTCTACCGGTTTCAGGGTCTATGTAATTATCGCCGGCAATTATCTTGATCATCTCTACGGTATCCTGGGCGCGCTCGGGGGCGGTAACCGACCCCATGAAAGCCTTGTCGGAATACTTGATATGCGAGTAAACCATGTCGAGATGGCGCTTATTCACGGCGATATCCACCGGTTCGCAAATTGTGCCGCCGGAAAGATGCATGCTCGGGGATGCGTAAGCCAGTTTGACGAAGTTCTGGAAATCTTCGATGGTTGCGTAGCGACGGCCCTTATCGAGATCGAATACGAAAGGACTACCGTATGCAGGAACGAAAACAGTATTCTTGCCGCCAATCTCAATATTGCGTGCCGGGTTCCGCGCATGCTGGGTATATTCTTTCGGTGCCGAGGCCTGAATGATTGATCGACACATACCGCGCGGGAAGCGTACCCTGACGCCATCAACATCGGCGCCGCCGTTCTTCAGGATTTCCAGGGCCTCGGGCATGTCGCGGAACTCGATGCCGATTTCTTCGAGAATAGTATCTGCATTGTCTTCAATGAGCTGAAGGCCCTCTTCATCGAGTACTTCGAAATAGGGTATTTTGCGTTTAATATAGGCTGCGCTTATCTTTACTTCCCGCATGCCGGCTCGTTGCCCTCCGCGCCCACGGCGACTTGCTCGTTTTGTTTCACTCATTGATGTCTCCCGATAAACCAGGCTTTAGCCCGCATTTCTCACCAGGATGACGGGCCCTCGCTTGTTCTTTGAATCCACAAGGTAGTTCTTCAGTCGGGAATACGCACTGTTATTCCGCTCCTTCAGAAAATCTCTTGTGAATCCAAAGCCCTGCGCGATCATCCTGCCCCCTGGTGAGAAATGCGGGCTG
>Ga0164320_10000570_pt1 | contig 12429 bp, 10 predicted proteins | sample GuaBasSediGuay11_FD_113736 | JGI IMG/M metagenome (GOLD analysis project Ga0164320, IMG submission 113736) | Subseafloor sediment microbial communities from Guaymas Basin, Gulf of California, Mexico - Guay11, Core 4567-28, 0-3 cm | ecosystem: Environmental > Aquatic > Marine > Hydrothermal...
CTTTTAGGTTATATACATAGTATCGGTGTGGAATTTAAGCTCTACCGCATAATAATTCGTTTTATCGGGGAGCAAATATGTCGGATCGAACGGCTACCATCGCCATCGACATCCGCGAGACCAGCAAAATTTACGGCCGCGATCGGGAGACCGGCGTGGTTGCGCTCGACCAGGTTTCACTCGGCATCCACGACAATGAATTCTTCACCCTGCTCGGTCCCTCCGGCTGCGGCAAGACGACCCTGCTGCGGCTGATCGCCGGCTTCGAGCAACCCACCCACGGCGAAATACTCCTGTTCGGCGAGCATCTCGAGGGTTTGCCGCCATACAAGCGCCCGGTCAACACCGTGTTCCAGCACTACGCCCTGTTCCCACACATGACGGTTTCCGAAAACATCAGCTTCGGCCTGGAAATGCTCGATATGCCAGCCGCACAGATCGCCAGCACGGTCAAGGATGTGCTCGCACTGGTGCAGATGGAACATCTCGCCGGACGTAAAACCGACCAGCTCTCCGGCGGGCAACAGCAGCGGGTCGCGTTGGCGCGCGCGCTGGCGCCACGGCCCAAGGTACTGTTACTCGACGAACCGCTGTCGGCGCTCGATTTCAAGCTGCGCAAGGAGATGCAGGTCGAACTCAAGCGCCTGCAAACCGAAACCGGCATCACCTTCATCTTCGTCACCCACGACCAGGAAGAGGCGCTGACCATGTCCGATCGCGTCGCCGTCATGCGCGACGGCCTGATTCTGCAGGTTGGCGATCCACGCGAAATCTACGACCGTCCGGCAAAACGCTTCGTCGCCGACTTTATCGGCGATATCAATATCCTCAAAGGCAAGGTTCTGGCCCGTGAAGGGGAGCGCGCCAGGATCAAGCTCGACGCCGGCCACGAGGGCTCGGCCGGCTTGCCGTTGGACGCCGACGACCTCACCAGCGAAGTCAGCATCGCCATCCGTCCCGAACAGCTCAACTTTGTCGACGATGCGCAGGCGGCCCACCTGTCGGGCTCGGTGCAGCAGGTATCCTATTTCGGCTCTGGGTTCGATTACGACATCGCCATCCCGACCGGGGAAACCGTCATGCTGCGCCTGCCGAATCGTAGCGCCGAACAGCACAGCTACGAAGTCGGCGACCAGGCGCATATCAGCATCGGTGAAAACAGCATGCAGATCCTGGCGGATTGACGGTGTAACCGAAGACTGAACCAGCGACCACCGATACCCAGCTTTCCGCCAGCGTCGTTGCCGAGCAAACGCGCCAGCGCAACGCGCGCATCGGCCTGCTGGCGCCAGGCATCCTGACGATATTCTGTATCGGCGTCATGCCGCTATCGATCGTACTGGTTTACTCTTTCCTCGAGCCCGGTGACTTTGGCGGAGTGAGCTGGGTGATGTCGTTCGACGCTTACGTACAGTTGCTGTTCGAGGAAGACATCTTCGATGAAACCCTGTCATTTAGCACCGATTACCTGGAAATTTTCTTGCGCTCGATCAGCCTCGGGTTGTTCACTACCATCGCCTGCCTGCTGCTCGGCTTTCCGACCGCCTATTTTATCGCGACGCAGCCACCGGCGCGGCGCAACGCCTGGCTGTTCATGATCACGATCCCGTTCTGGACCAACCTGCTGATCCGCACCTACGCGATGCTGCTGATACTGCGCGACCAGGGCGTCATCAACCTGTCGCTAATCGAAATCGGCCTGATCGATCGCGCCATTCCGATACTGTACACCGATTTCGCGGTCTGCCTGGGGCTGGTCTACGCTTACCTGCCGTTCATGGTGCTGCCCATCTTCGCGAGCCTGGAAAAGCTCGATTTTCGCCTCGTCGAAGCCAGCTACGATCTCTACGCGACGCGCTTCAAGGTATTGAAGCGCATCATCATTCCGCTCGCCAAACCGGGCATTGCTGCGGGCTGCATCCTGGTACTGATTCCGAGCCTGGGCGCCTACATCACGCCGGCCCTGCTCGGCGGCGGCAAATCGTTGATGATCGGCAACCTGATCGAACTGCAGTTCGGCCAGGCGCGTAACTGGCCCTTCGGTTCCGCCATTGCGATGGTGTTGATGGTGATCGTCATGTTGTCGCTGATGGCCTACCTGAACTTCGGCGCAAAGAAAAGAGCTCCCGGGCATGGTTGATTCCACAGCGGCTCCGGCGAAAAAAATGGGCAAGGCTATCGATCTCAAGTATCAGCCGGGCTTTTCGCAGATCGCATGGCTTTGCATCGCCGTGCTATACGCCCCTATCGCCGTGCTGGTGCTGTTTTCCTTCAATCAGAATCGCTCGGTCACGGTCTGGACCGAATTCAGTTTCGACTGGTACGTCAAGGCGATGAATAACGAGGGAATCCGCCACGCGGCCTGGGTATCGCTGGAGGTGGCCTTCATCGCGATGGTGATCGCGACCATCATGGCAACCATGGCGGCACTGGTGACGACTCGCACGGCGCCCTACCGCGGCATGAACATGGCGGTCGGGGTAATCAACCAGCCGCTGATGGTGCCCGAGGTGGTCACCGCGGTCGCGACCCTGATCTTCTTCGCCATTATCAAGCAGCTCACCGGGGTCAGCGGCATCGGCTACCTGATCGCGGCGCATACCGCTTTCTGCATCCCCTTCGCCTACATGCCGATTCGCGCGCGGCTCGAAGATATGGACCTGAGCCTGGAACAGGCGGCGGCCGATTTATACGCACCGCCCTTCAAGGTTTTCCGGCGCGTGACCCTGCCGTTGATGCTGCCGGGAATCATGGCGGGTGCGATGCTGGCATTCATCGTTTCACTGGATGACGTGATTATCACGTTGTTCGTGGCCGGCCCCGGTGAAACTACCCTGCCCCTGTACATCCTCGGGCAGATCAGACGTGGAGTGACGCCCGAAGTCAACGCGGTATCGACCGTGTTTCTCGGGCTTTCGGTCATTCTGGTAACTTTTATTTTTCTATTCGGGAAAGGTAAAAAATGAGGGAAGCGACACTCACAGGCATTGTGTACACGAAGTACAACATAACAGAAGTAACAACTAACTGAGGTTAAGTAAAATGAAAAGCAAGATACTAGCAATGATAACGGCCCTGGGCCTGACTCTGACGGTAGGCAGCGTGTTTGCCGCCGGCGAACTGCATGTCTACAACTGGGGTAATTACACCAACCCGGAAATGATCGAAAAGTTCGAGAAAATGCATGGCGTCAAGGTAACCATCGACGGTTACGACTCCAATGAAACCATGCTGGCGAAGGTCGAGCAGGGTGGATCGGGTTACGACATCGTCGTCCCCGGCGATTACATGATCGCCATCATGTTGAAAAAGGAATTGCTCGAGCGCGTCGAGCCCAACAAGATGTCCAACTTCAAGAACGTGGATCCGAAATGGGTCGATGTTTACTGGGACGAAGGCCGTAACTACACCATTCCCTACCAGTGGGGCACCACCAACTTCACGGTCGACTCCACCGTCTACAAGGGCGACGTCAACACCCTGGCGCTGTTGTTCGATCCGCCCGATGAGTTGAAGGGCCGCATCAACATGCTGAAAGACATGAACGACGTCATCAACGCCGGCCTGCGTTACCTCGACTACCCGCGCTGCAACTCCAACAAGGCCCAGCTCAAGGAGCTCAACGAAATGCTGGTCAAGGCCAAGGCGAACTGGCGCACCATGGATTACTCGGTAATCGAGAAGCTGACCTCTAAGGACGTGGATCTTTCACAGAGCTGGAACGGCGCCGCCAAGCGTGCGCGCAAGGATCGCCCCGAACTGGTGTACTCCTATCCGAAAGAAGGCTTCACCGGCTGGATGGATAACGTCGCGGTACTCAAGGGTGCGCCGAACCTCGAAAACGCCAAACTGTTCATGAATTTCATGATGACCCCGGAAGCCGCCGCGCTAACCTCCAACTTTGCCAACTATGCAAACGGCATCACCGGCAGCGAAGCGATGATGAATGCGGACCTGGTTTCAGCTCCGGAAATCGTCATGCCTGCGGGCGCACCGGCGCCTGAGTTCGTGCCACCCTGCGCGCAGGAAGTGACCGATCTCTATTCCAAGATCTGGACCAATCTCAACAAGTAAAACTGCAGCTCGTTAGCGGGGTGGGAGCGGATTTCGCTCCTGCCCCGCTTACTCTACCGATTCAATGAAAACTACCAACAAGTCCGCACAAAAGCCGAGAACAGCCCTGGAGCTGGGGATCATGCGTGGCTTTCCGCCACCGCCCGAGAAGCGTCCCGATCTGACCAACTGGGATCTCCCGCCTTTCAATCGCTGGTCATTCATGAACATTCGCAACCTGTTCCCGACCGTCGACGTCAAGGCCAGCCGCAAAACCAGGCGCAAACTTCCGCGCGCAATGCGGGACCTGTCGACGATCGATTTCATCGACCAGGGCGGCAGGCGCGTAAGCCTGCCGGAATTCCTTTACAGCACCTATACCGACGGCTTCCTGGTGTTGCACAAAGGCGAAGTGATAAGCGAAGCCTATTTCAACAACATGCAAGCGGATACGGCGCATTTATCACAGTCGGTGAGCAAATCGATCGTCGGTACGCTGGCCGGCATTCTGTGCGAGCAGGGACTGCTTGACGCGGATGCGCCGATGGTGGAGTACGTACCCGAGCTGAAGCGCTGTGGTTACCGCGATGCGACCCTGTCGCATGCACTCAACATGACCAGCGGCGTCAGGTTTGTCGAGGATTACGACCATCCGGATTCCGACATGCGGCGCGTTGACATCGCCTCGGGCTGGCGCCCGGTAGCCGACGATGAAACCCGACCGACGATTCACGACATCATTCTGACGCTGCCAAAGCTGAGGCCACACGGGGAACGCTTCGAGTATAAATCGATCGATGCCGATGTCGTCGCCTGGGTTCTCGAGCGGACAGCCAGGAAATCGCTCGCCGACCTGGTGAGCGAGTTGATCTGGAAGACAATCGGCGCCGAACACAATGCTTTTTTCACCGTCGACGGCGCCGCGACAGCCCTCGCCGACGGTGGTTTCAACGCCAGTTTGCGTGACTATGGGCGCCTTGGCCTGATGATGCAGAACGACGGCTATGTCGGCAACACAGCGGTCGTGCCAAAGTCCTGGGTCGACCGGTGCGCAAGCCCTGATATACCCGTTCAGGGCGCCCTCAACCGGGAAACCTGCCCACACGGCGCATACAGTAACCTGTGGTGGGTCAACAATATCGAAAGGGGCGACTTCATGGCGCGCGGTGTCTTCGGACAAATGATTTACATCAATCGTGCCGCCGAGTTAACCATCGTCAAGCTTTCAACCTGGCCGGACTACCTGATTACCAGTTTTACACGCGACAGCCTGGCCGCCTTTGGCGCGATCAAGAATCACCTGTGCTGAGCCCGCTTCCACCTGAGCAGCGTATACCCCGGGATCAATGGGACCGGGCGCCGTGGAACCGCTGGACTTTTCAAAACGTCAGGCAGATGGTACCGACGACCGAGGTCTGGCGCGGCACAGGTCCAGTGCGGGAGTTCGCGCATAATCCGCAAGACCTCGGCAAGGTCGAATTCAGCGACGCGGACGCGAACAGCAGCAGCCTGCAAGCCTGGATCGACTCCAGTTACACCGATGGCATACTGCTGCTGCATCGCGGCGATATCGTATTCGAACAGTATCACAACAACATGACCGAGCGTACCCTGCACCTGTCGCAATCGATGGCGAAATCAATCGTCGCCGCTGTCGCCGGTATCCTCATCGGCAGGGGCCTGATCGACCCGGCCGAACAGGTGACAGTCTATCTGCCCGAACTTGGCGCCACCGCCTGGCAGGGCGCAACCCTGCAGCAGGTCATGGATATGACCACCGGTGTCCGCTACGTCGAGGACTACGAGGCGCTCGACTCCGATATCGCCGTTACCGACATCGCCTGCGGCTGGAAACAGCCCAGGGGCGATTTCGATGCCCCGCGCTGCATCTGGGACCAGATCCTGACGCTCAGCGAACGGGTCCGCGAGCATGGCGCGAAGTTCCAGTATCGTTCGATAGAAACCGACGTGCTCGCGCACTGTCTCGAACGCGTCACCGGGACCCGCCTCGCCGAACTGGTGAGCCGTGAGCTGTGGCAACCGCTGGGTTGCGAGGAAAGCGCCAATTTTAGCGTCGACGAAGCGGGCTATGCCCTCGCCTGCGGCGGTTTCAGCGCGACCCTGCGCGATTACGCGCGCTTCGGCCAGATGCTGCTGCAACAGGGCAAGGTGGGCGACACGCAATTGCTGCCGGCCGACTGGATCGAAGATATTCACAACGCCGATCACGGCCTGTTCGGCGAGCCCTATACGCAGGCGGCGCCAAACGGCGGCTACCGCAACCAGTTCTGGATCGACGACGTCGACCGCCCCGGTTTCATGGCGCGCGGCGTCTTTGGGCAACTCATCTACGTCGACCCCGCCCAGCAGGTCGTGACGGTGAAGTTATCGAGCTGGCCGGAATTCACTTCACTGCCGCGGCTCAAAACCGCGCTCAACGCGATCCACACCATCGGCGAATACCTCAACCGCTAAACAACCAACCCTAAGGAGTCATCCCTGCGCAAGCAGGGATCTTAAAATGGCGGCGCGTTGCAAGGTCCCCGCTTGCGCGGGGATGACACATAAAAAAGAAGGGGGTTAGCCGGACAGGCTGGAGGCGGCGGTTTGCTGCGATGCGACGGCATGCAGGAACTCGTCGACCTTGAGGGGTTTGCTGAACAGAAAGCCCTGCATCGTGTGACAGCCCAAACCTTCCAGGTAATCCGACTGACTAACGTTTTCGACACCCTCGGCGACGATATCGATACCGAGGCCATGCGCCATGCCGACGATAGCGGCAACCAGGGCCGCGCCCTTGCGTGAATGCTCGATCTCGGAGACGAACGAATAATCAATTTTCACCGTGTGTACCGGCAACTCGCGCAGGTAATTCAACGAGGAATAGCCGGTGCCAAAGTCGTCGATGGCGATCGAGATACCGCGATTGGAAAGCACCTGCAGTTTATGGGTGCAGGCCTGGATATCGCTCATGAACATGTTTTCGGTAATTTCGATTTCGAGGCGGCCTGGATCGATGCCGAAATTTTCGGTAAACGTCACCAGGTTTTCCGGAAATTCCTTTTGCCGAATATCGGAGGCGGACAGGTTGATACTGGCCTTGATGCCGCTGTCGAGGAAGCGCCGATCGTTGAACAGGTCGTGGGCGACGCGATTCAATACCCATTCGCTGCTTTGCTGAATGATGCGCGACTCTTCCGCCTGCTCGATAAAATAGCCGGGCGCACGCTGCCCGAGAAGGGGGTGATTCCATCGCAGCAGTGCTTCGACACCGACAATCTGCCGGTTTATCGAGTTGTATTGCGGCTGGTAGAAAATTTCCAGCTCGTTGTTTTTCAACGCGTTTCTGAGACCGCTCTCGATCGATATCTTCTCCGCGGCGGCATGTTCGAGCTTGTCGTTATAAAACGTATAACCATTCTTGCCGGTAGACTTGACGTCGTACATGGCCATATCGGCATTCGTGATCAGCGTATTGATGTCGCTGGAGTCGTCCGGGAACACGGCAATACCGATACTGACATTGATATAGACTTCCTTGTTTCGCAGGAAGAAGGGTTGCTGCAGGCTGGCGATCAGTTTTTGCGCGACGCTCTCGGCCTGTTCGCGAGTCGTCGGCTGCGGCAGCAGCAGCATGAATTCATCACCACCGAGCCGGGCCAGGGTATCGCCAGTTCTGATTTCATCCTTGAGCCGAGCGGCCACCTCGACCAGCAACTGGTCACCGACCACGTGGCCGAAGCTGTCGTTGATCAACTTGAAGCGGTCGAGATCGAGAAACATGACGATCAGGGTTTCGCTGGTACGCACCGACTGCTTGATCGCCAGGTCGAGCCGATCCAGCAGCATTGCGCGGTTTGGCAGCTTGGTGAGGAGGTCGTGGTAAGCCTGGAAGGTGATCAGCTTCTCCGCTTTCTTGCGGCTCGAAATATCCCGCGCCACCCCGTAGGTACCCTGGTAGGTACTGACTTTTTTGGACCCCTTTACATCAACCGAGTAAATTCCCATGGAATTCAGTTCGATCGGTCGCACGTTGATGTCGAACGGTTTGGTTGGATCGGTGGAATGGCATTTCAGGCCGAGTTCGACGGTTCGGTTGGAGCGGCTGGCACGGCGGCGTTCATTGAAAAGATACTCCGCCTTCATGCGATCTTCGTCGGCAATGAATTCACTGTAGTGTTTACCCAGCAGGTCGGCCTTGTCATAGCCCAGCAGCTTGGTGACGCTATCGTTGACGAAGCTGAATTCACCCTTCAGGTTGAGGATGTAAATCAGGTCGGGCGAATTATCCACCATGTAGCGATGCAGCCGTTCGGAATGGGCCAGCCGGTTCTGAATCTGCGCTTTTTCTTCCTCGATTTGCGATTTGTCGAGCGCGTTGCGAATCGCATGCTCGAGTTCATCGAAACTATAAGGCTTCTTGAAGATGTCATAAGCGCCCAGCCGAACCGCCTCGGTAACCTTGTTTATCGAGGTTTCACCGCTGAGCACGATCACGGTCGTGTTGATTTTCTTTTCCTTGATGAAGGCCAGCACCTGGTCGCCCGACTTCTTCGGCATATTGAGGTCGAGGATGATGATCTTGAACTGGCGCTGCTGGATCAGCTCGATGGCGACCTCGCCGTCTTCGGCTTCGGTAATATCCTCCCATTGCCCCTTGAGCAGCACGGTCAGGCTTTCACGCGCTCGTTCCTCATCGTCCACCACCAGGATGGAGACGGATTTATCGAACCATGAATTCTTTTCATCGAAAGTTATAAATGAGTTTTCCATGATTCTAGTTGTCGGGTTTGTTCAAAAGCAACGGAATCAACACTTCGAACGAAGCGCCCCCGCCCTCGGTTTCCATGTACTTGATATGCCCTTTAACAGCTCCCAGGATCTCGGCAACCACGGATAGCCCGAGACCCCGGTTGGCGCCGCGCTTGGTACTGGTCGACGCCGTAAACAGCAGGCTACGGGTGATCGCATCGATTCCCCTGCCGCGATCGGCAACGGTGAACTGGGCATAGGCCTTGCCGTCAATATTCACGAAATGGCGACTCGAAATCAATATTTCCGCATCGCGGCTCCTGGCTTCGACGGCGTTCTTGACCAGGTTGAGCACTATTTGACGCAATTCGTCGCGCGTTATGTTGATCTCCGCGTTTTCCTCGTCGAGGTTCCACCTGATCTCGACCTCCTTGCTGCGACTCACCGATTTCACGTACAGCGGCACACAGGTTTTGAGTTCGTCATTCAACAGTACCTCTGTCGACTCCGCGTCTTTCGCATCCTTGAAATTCAATACGATATCACCGATTCGCTGCAACTCCTCCTTCAGAATATCGAACTCGCGGATATTCTCGGCGCCCTCGGATTTCATGTTCGCCTTGATGATGTCGATGTAGTTACCGATGATGCTCAACGGGTTACTGATTTCGTGGACCAGCTTGTCGACATCGCGCTGTTCCAGCTCCTCCTGCAGGTCATCATCGATGTGCTGCTGATCCAGGACCCGGTTGTGATTCAGCCACTGCATGGCGACATTCTCGAGATAACCCGAGATCAGCCGCGACAGGTTATCCAGCGAATTCTTCTGCTGGCGGTTGACCCCGATGACAATGGCGCCGATGGCCTGATCGCCATGACCCAGTGGCAGGCTGAGTGCAATTTCGTGGTTCAGCCGGCGGATGATCTGGCGATCCGATATGGGGGCTACCGGGTCGTGTTTGTTCTCGGGTTCCATCCAGACGCTGCGCCGGTCGAGGAAACCGCGAATTATCTGGCTGTTATTGTTATCGATGGAGAACCGGCTTACCGGCTGCACGGGGTTGACCTGGTAAAACGACAGGTAATCCGGGTTTTTGCTATCGGGAATCAACAGGGCCAGGTCCGCAATCGAGAACAGCAGTTGCATTTCCTGGGCGATTTTGGACAGCAGATGTCTCGGCGTATCGGCTATCGGCGCATCGGATTCGGCGCAGCAAAGCACCTTGATCAGGGATGTATCACGAATCTTGCGCGCCAGTCGAATCGTGTCCTTTTCGATGTAACCGGCGAGCCTGGCCTGGGTGAGCGAACCCTTGCCGCTGACCGGAATTCCCAGTTCGGTCGCCGTCTTCGCGACCTGCTTCTGCACACGCGTATAAATCTTCTTCAATTCGGCCGCATCGACCAGTTTCGATTGCCATTCGACATCGGCCTCGCCAGAATGGCTCCAGTGCCAGGAGAGCTGGCTGGCTTCGGCGACGATACGGCAAAGAATATCGCCGCCGGCCAGTTGTTCCTCTTCTTCATGATGGAAGCGCACGGCATCGGCGATGGTCATGCTCAGGCTGGGCCAGGTTTCGATGATGTTGGCGCCGAGTTCAGTATGGCTGAAGCCGAACTTGAGTACTTCCTTGTTGATGATTTCGAGCTCGGTTTTCTGCCCCATGACATCGGTGTATTGCTCGTGGTGCTTGGCGTCGAAGACAATTTGCCCGAGATCGTGCAACAGGCCCGCAAGGAATGCGTCCTGCGGGAATTCGTAGTCCAGCGCGCTGGCGATATCGAGCGCGAACAGAGCGCAATAGAGGGAGTCCAGCCAGGCATTGCAGACGAATTCCTTCTGTGAACTGATCAGGCCTGAAAACAGCTGCTGAATCGACATCGTCAGCACCATGGTCTTGACCAGGTCATACCCCAGCAGGTTCACCGCCTGTTTCAAATCGTCAACGGGTTCACCGACCGAGAAGGCAACCGAGTTTACCGCCATGATGAGTCGGCTGGTAAGGGCGGCGTCGATACTGATTATTTGCGCCAGGTCGTCACTGTCGGCATCCGGGTTATTGCAGACGTCGAGCAGCTTGCTGAGTATATGCGGGGGACTGTGCAGCCGAACCAGTTCCAGTGATTCTATGAGTGATTTTGGAGAACTTCCTAATTCATACATTATCTATATTTTTAGTATTGATTCGGCACAATCCGGAAGCGCTAATAATATACTAAATTGAGGTTGCGATCTGACCTTTCGTCGTTTTTTGGCGAAATCCGTGCGCTTGATCACAAGACGGATTATTGATGCTATTCAGCGCATACGATAACGCGCTACGGCCCGGTCCGGATCGTGTATTTCGACCGCTGCCGCGCATCGACAAGACCGTCAAACGCGAACATAATAGCGGTCCCCCCCCGCTAACCGGGGCGCCCACACAGACAACAGTGGAGATTGTAATGAGACAACACCTGGTCGCGATTGGCCTGCTCGGGATTACCCTGACCGCCGGCTGCGCCGCGCACAGTTCAAAGCCCATTATCGATCCCGAGGGGGTCGATATGGAGCAGTACGAGGCCGATATTGCGGACTGCGAGGAAATTGCGACCCAGGTGGATCAGAAAGCCGGGGAAGGCGCTGTCGGCGGCGCTGTCGTCGGCGGCCTGATCGGTGCGATAGTCGGTGACAATTCGGTAGGGACTTCGGCCGGCGTTGGCGCTGTGGTGGGCGGCGCCCAGGGCGCGGCTACGACCGAAAAGGAAAAGAGCCAGGTGGTGAAAAACTGCCTGCGCAATCGCGGTTACGAGATACTCAACTAAGCTACATGTTCACAAGCTTGCCGGGGCATAGCATCCTGGTCGTGCGGTCGTCATTGTTGAAAATGTTGGCCTTCCAGCGCCGCGCGGGTTATAACAACGACAGTCTGTGAACCCGGAAATCAATATGTCTTATTCGCCGCAAAACCTGGCCGCGCTGGAAGTGTTGATGCAGTTCAATTCTCCGACCGGGCTGGAAGGCATCAAGATCCATAAATCGGCCGCGCCCGAGCTGATCGCAGCGGCAAAAGAGCTTTACGACGGTGGTTTTATCACCCAGGTCGACGGCGGTTATCTCACCCAGCTGGGCATCGAGACGGCCGAGCACGCGCATTCCCTGTTTTACCTGCTTAATTCAGGCGACGACGCGTAAGCTCACAAAGACCACGGTACGCGCATGAAGGTCTATTTTTCGCACGGCAAGGAAAGCGGTCCCTGGGGATTCAAAATCAAGCGCCTGGCTGCGATTGCGAGCGCCCGGGACTGTGGAGTAGAAAGCATCGACTACCGTGACAGCATGGATCCCGACCTCCGTGTCGAACGCCTGCTGGAGCGCCTGCGAGAGGAACAGGAGCGCTTCCTGCTGGTCGGTTCCAGCATGGGGGGCTACGTCTCACTGGTGGCATCCGCGACGGTCGACGCGGCCGCCGTATTCCTGATGGCGCCCGCGCTTTACATGCCTGGCTACAAGGTACAGCAGTACCGCTCGAAATCCCCGCATATCGAAAGCGTGCATGGCTGGTCCGATGACGTCATTCCCGCACAACATTCGATAGACTACGCGCGCGAAGCCGACCGCAGGCTGCACCTGATCCGCGGTGA
>Ga0164320_10000571_pt1 | contig 12427 bp, 6 predicted proteins | sample GuaBasSediGuay11_FD_113736 | JGI IMG/M metagenome (GOLD analysis project Ga0164320, IMG submission 113736) | Subseafloor sediment microbial communities from Guaymas Basin, Gulf of California, Mexico - Guay11, Core 4567-28, 0-3 cm | ecosystem: Environmental > Aquatic > Marine > Hydrothermal vents...
AGGGTACTGCGCTCTCGGAGGCCGCGGGCAGCCAGTATTATCTCGCGACCCATCGCATCGCTCTGGCGGAAGCACATCTGGCTGCAGGCAATTCTGCGGAAGCAGGCGTGATCATCACCGCAGCGCTGGAAACATCCGGTGGCTTGTCTCGGCAAGTTCCAGCCGCTTTGATGTATGCCCAAATGGGCGCTTCTGCCAAGGCCACCGAAATCGCAACGACTCTCGGTGAAAGCCTGCAACCACAAAGTCGTGCGTATGGCAGTCTCATCATTGGTGCGATTGCGTTGCATGATGAGGAATACGTAGCGGCAATCGATACTATCACCGCTGGTATAGGGCACGCCGACTTGTGGTTGCTGCGATTCATGTTAGGGCGCGCCTATTTCGAAGGCGGGTACTTTGCCGAAGCACATGATGAGTTCTCTGCGGCCACCGCGCGGCACGGCGAGGCAACATCGGTTTATCTGGATGACTTGCCGACCTACCGTTACCTGGCTACCTTGCCCTATTGGCTGGCGAGGGCTGAACAGGAATTGGGTATGGCTGATGCTGCGCAACAGAATTATTCAGAGTTCCTGAAGCGGCGCCCGGCGGACGATCCGCTGGCAAACGATGCTCGCCAGCGGATGAACTAAAACAGAGTTATTACCGTAAGGTCACACAGACGACCGCATCCTCAACACCTGCACCCGGCGGCGCAATGGTGATCAGGTAGTCCGTGGCCATCAGCCCTTTGGTCTGCAAACTGTACTGCCATGTTCCGCTGGAGGCGGAATAACGGAAATCACTGCTGCCAGAGTCTTCGCCGCGAATACCGTCAGGTTTTGGCGTTTCGCAGTCATCGGTTTGAGCCCAATTGATAGCAACATCAAAGGCGGAGCTATCCACGATTGACCCGTCGTCCCACTCCCGGTATTGCCAGTCAATCGGCAAAGTACTGCCGATCTTAAGGGCGCGCTTGGGTACGATGATATCGATGTCGTACAGGTAACGGACGGTAACGCTGAAGCTCGCGGTATTGGCAGGATTCCCAAGGCCATTTGCATCTGTCGCATTACACGTTACGGGCGTATCACCCCAGTAAAAATCACTACCGGAAGAAGGGAAGCAGTTGGCCGTCGTGTTGGGGTAGCCCGCATCGTAGACGCTGACAAGCGTCGAATAGTCCACGATAACGGGTGACTCTGCCGAATCGATGACAATTGGATTGGCAGGCACGCTAATGACAGGCGCAATCCTGTCGACGACCTTAACTGTTCGCATGACGGTTACAGCTTCTTGTCCCTGATTGTCGGTCACATCGTATCGAATCGTATAGGTATTGACGGTGGACGTATCGACGGAACCACTGATGACAATGGCCGCTGAAATATCGCCGTCGACATTATCGATTGCTGTCGCTCTTTGCTCGGTATAGGAATCAACACCGGCCTCGAGCGTTATCGATGCGGGCCCGATCAGCGTGATTATCGGGCCGATATCGTCGATCACATGAATGACATAACTGCCGGACGCAGAATTATCGGACGCATCCGTAGCGGTACAGGTGATCGTATGTTCGCCAAAGAGCAGTGGCGGATTCGGGCCACAGACAAGCGACGGAGAAAGGTCCGCGATATCACTGGCCGTTATCCCATCATAAATATCCGGTGATGCCGTGCCATTTGTGCCTGCTGAAACAACGATTGGTGTGGAGGATATTCCAAACAGCGTTGGTGGCCTGGTGTCAACGATAGTGACGTCAAATGAATTTTCCTCACTTTCATTGCCGGCCGTATCCGTCGCAGTACAGTTAACTAAGGTGGTGCCGAACATGAATTCGGAACCGGACGGCGTGGAACAATCTGCGTCAACTGAAACGTCAACTGCGTCATAAGCGGACAGCGTCGGCCATGTGACTATCGTGCCAGACGGACCTTCAGCCTCGACGTTACTGAAGTCCTGCACTGGAGTATTCGGCGTGTCTGGTGGCGTGACGTCAAGCACATTGACCGGGAAATCGACTTCATATGACAGGCCGCCAGAATCAGTCGCAGTGCAGCTAACAGTCGTCAAGCCAACCGGGAATTCGTACGTGAACATCGCCGATATTTGATTGGCGTCAAAGACCAAATCACCAATCGGATCGAGCAATGACCCATTGACTTCGCATGTGATGCTAAGGCCAGGGTCGGCATCGGTAACGCTAATGGGCCATATGACTGTAATGGTGTTCGCGTCGGCCGCCAATTGAAACGGATAGGGTTCGTCTGGATCGAACCCATCGGGTGGCTGTACATCGTTAATGACGGGTTCGGTCGTATCTTCGAGGGTCACATCAAATGTATCGATTACTGTATTAAGCGCCGCATCAGTTGCCAAGCAGGAAACGGGCGTCACTCCGATCGGGAATGTTGAGCCCGATACAGGCGAACAATCGACCGCAACAGAAACGTCCACAATGTCCGTAGCAAGTTCGGACCATGTAACAGGTGTTCCCGCGGTACTGGTAGCCTGAACTGTCAGATCAGAATAGACAGGAAGGGCAGGCGGTATTCTGTCCAGAACCATGACTGTAAACAGGCCAGCGCTAGACAGACCTGCATCATCCGTAGCCGTGCAAATCACCTCGGTGCCTGTGGCACCAATCGGGAATGTCGAGCCGGACGTTAGTCCGCCCGCTGATTTGCACTCGGCGACCATCGGGCCGTTGACAATATCGGTTGCCGTGACCGGATCCCAGCTGTAGGGGGCACCGAAGGGCGACGTTGCTTCCAGTGTTTTGGAAGCCGGGACATTGACCAGGGCAGAGGGTGTCGACTGATCTTCAATGGTTACGACAAAGCTGGCATTGCTGGAAAGCCCGGCTCGATCCGTCGCACTACAAAACACCTCTGTGCCAGCCGCACCGAGAGGGAACGTTGAACCGGATGTTAATCCGCCTGTAGATCGACAATCTGCTGTCAAAGGCCCGTCCGCGATATCGGTTGTCGTGACGGGGTCCCAGCTGAAGATTCTGCCAGCCGAAGATGTCGCGTCCAGCGTTACAGGTGCTGGAATGCCGACCAGGACGTCTGGCGGTGTGATGTCTTCCACTATAACGGTGAATATTTGAGGTTCACTCTTGTTACCGCTTTCGTCCGTGGCCGTACAAGTCACGTCAGTGCCAGTGGCGCCGAGCGGGAAGGTGCTGCCAGAGGCCGGTAAGCAAGCGACAGACACATCGGTATCAACTTTATTGACGTCGGTGGCAGTCGGCACCGAATAATTAACGAGCGCGCCATTTAAGACGTTGGCATCAATCAGTATGTCGTTTTCCTGTCCGCTGCCCGGTGTAATCGTAGGCTTCTTCGTGTCGAGCACGCTGATAAACATGCTGAGATTGGCAGTGACATTATTGCTGGGCGAGGTCGCCGAACAGATCAGATTTGTCTTTCCACCATTCTTGATATCCAGTGGGATTGTCGAGCCGAGAACAGGAGTACAAATGGGTGTGAGGGTTTCCGTATTTTTGCTCGCGGTGACCCAGTCAGATGGCAGTACAGCACCATCACGCCCGGTTGCTTCGAACACGCTCGTTGCGTCATCAGGGAAATTGAACTTAGGCCTTGTACGGTCTCTTACGACCTGTTCTTGTCCAAGATCAAGGACGTATCCGTTTGTATTTGCAGCTTGCGATGCGAAAACATACGAAATGATGTCCTCTTCGAGTGCGTCGGCGAGAATTTGGATCTTGTCTCTCGGACCTTCGAATCGCAGCGTGTTCTGCAGGATGTCGCGCGGTGCGATGAAGTAGGTCAAAGCCCCAACGCGATTGTTGTGAATATCCGGGATATAGAGCTTCGTAAGATCCGGGTTGTTAACTGCGGCGATGATCCGGTTCTCGGTGATCAATGCCGGTTCGCAAAACTGAACGTCTGACACCTGTTTGTCCTGCCAGGCGATGAGTTGTACCGAGATTTCCTTGTTGGCGATCATCGCTAGAACCTGCTCGTCGGCCAAAGCGAAATCGACGGAATACGGAGTTAAGGTATTTCCGTCATTCTCGATGCCATAATTGACGTCGAGTTTTACTACCTGCGTTACCAGGACACCGTCGTCGTACACAGGGTCCGGCTTCGGAAGTTCCGGGTTATGCAGAGTATCGGCGTCCGTTAAGTTCGTATTGAACTGATCAGGGTTGTACTGATCCGGATTGAATTGATCCGGATTGAATTGATCAGGATTAAATTGATCGGGATTAAATTGATCGGGATTAAATTGATCCGGGTTGAACTGATCCGGGTTGAACTGATCCGGGTTGAACTGATCCGGATTGAATTGATCGGGGTTATAAAGATCCGGGTTGAATTGATCGGGGTTAAATTGATCAGGGTTAAACTGATCGGGATTGAACTGGTCCGGTGCGTAAACGATCGGGTTGTGAAGTTCGAAATCGTTGAACGTTCCGTCGGAATTTAATAGCGGACCGGATTCAACGGATCCGTTGACCGTTATTGTGTTGACCAAATCACCCGTCGCATCATCGAAAATCCGTATGCCGACTGGATTGATGGGTTCTGCTGACACGAGAAACAATGCGACAGTGACGCTCGAGTTCGGTCCAACATTTTCCCACTCCACAAAATCCGGTTCGATCCATTCGTCGGAATCAGGGTCATTAAAGGCCGGGTCGGCAATATCGAACGGTAATTGATCCCATGAAACTCGCGCGGTCGCAGGATAGCCGATGGGTTGATTGACAATCTCAAATCGAAACTTACGCGGGATAATGTCTTCATTCTCTGCAACGATCGTATACGTGCGCAAAATATTACCGAGTGTCTTGGTCGGGTTTAGTGACCAGGCGTTAACGCGGTTTTCGATCATCGCGCCGTAAATATCGGCGTCCTTGGTTCGGTTGTTTATCGCCGGAAAATACCGGACACCACCTGCCACTGGTGGTAGGGGCGTTACCTCACACGTCATCGCCAGCGGGTTACTGTCTTCGACAGATTCCGCAGCCAGTGATTCGCTGGCGTCCTGTGGGGTTGCATCTTGCATTTCGTTTGTCGACGCCAACATCGTCGGTGCCGGTGTTCGTGCGTATGGCGGTTTTCCGTCAATGGCGGACGTGTAGAGCTGGCCGCGCATATTTCGACCGTCGGTCCATGACAGCCAGAATAGTGGGTCGGCATCTGGATCAAGGGGGTTCGGCGAGGCGTTGTCCTGCCAGAAAGGTGGCTGGGAAGGTCTGTCCGGGTCGAACACAAACCGGTGCCTGGGCGAGGTCAAACTATTGTAGTCACCGGTAAATGGGACTGTGCTGGTCTTATAAGCTTTGACATGAGCCGGATTGACCTCGCGCTCGATAACCTGACCGTTGTAGAGTCCCAATCGATACCGCGATGCCAGCGTTGGCTCATCCGGCGTCAGGACCAGTTCGCCGCCCGCGATTTCGAATTTTTTTGTAAACATGTCGACGGTGCGTTTGAACTGGATAACCTGTCTGAGACCTGTTTCTTCGTCCTCGACCCATGAGTACTGGAAGTCCGCGAAGATTGGCAGGTTTTCGAAAGCAGTTAGCGCTTGTTGTTGTCGAGCAGTCCCGTTCTGCAGGTATTCTCGCGTCCGCAGGCTGTCGCGACGAGAGTCCCACCAGGCAATTTGGCAAACGCCGAGGGAGCATTCAACCGTCGGCATGAACTGAAATCCGTGCGCGGGGTTTGAAGCGATCTCGACGGGGTCACTCCAGCGTCGGCCATCGATTGAACCGACGACGGCCATGATTCTCGAGTCGGTAGGCCGGTCAAGATCCGTCAGACACCCGGCACCCAGGTCGCTCCTGTGCTGTGAATACACCATGATGAAGTTTGAACCGTTTTGACTGACCCAGGGGAAATCATTCGTGCGAGCTGCGGCGGCCGTATTGACTGTTCCACTGGGCAGTGTCGGGACATCGTAGGCGCAAAGATCAGGAACGATCTCAAAGGGCTTGCCAATGCGCGTGCCGTTTCTCGTAACGACAACACCCATCATTGCGTTCAGTTCCGAGCCTTCAGCAAACCGTCGGAAACCGTAGAACACTGTGTCGCCGATCGCGGCGACGCTAACTCCCTGGTCGCGACCGGATGTCACCGCAATCTGTTTGGGGTTGCTCCAGCTGCCACCGTAGTCGTAAGTATGGGTGGACAGGATCTCAATGTCTGTCTTGCTCTCGTTGAACAAGGCAAACACGACCACGATTCGGGCCTTTGGCCATTGCCGGGTGATGGTCTCCGTTATTCGTCTTGTTCCATCTCCGGTTTCATTCTCAACGACTCTCTCGACGGTCATCGAGACATCGACAACGCCAGGATCATCCTCGTCAAGGATGTAAGTGGCGTGAGGTTTGTCAGCGAAATGGCTACCGGTCGAGCGATAGATCTGATCGAGATTGACCTTAAAAGCCTTGCGAAATCCCGACTCATTATTCATGTCGGCCATCAACTGCATATAGATGCCGCCGCCAGTACCACCATTTTCGCTTCGAGTACTGGCAAGCATCACCGTGCCGCAACCACCGGGCCAGCACATCATGACGGGGTCCGCCCCAAACTGCTGACCTACGCTGGTTGTCTGGTTCAGATTGCTGCCATTCAGGTAGCGATTGAAAAACGTGCGCCCGCCATCGATAGACTCGGAAAATCGTAACCAGGTATCGCCAATGCCAATGGGATCGTCTGATCCGCCACTACCATTCCAGGCACAGACGATATTGCGCACCATAATCGGGTTGAATGCGCAACTGGGTTCGTTGTCCTGCATCGCAGGGACACCGCGGTAATAACCCGCCGGAGTCACGCCAACCACGTTGGAGTTCTGCTCGACTGAGCTGTCCGCCGCTGCCTGACCGAGTAAAAGACTCGAAAAAAGCAGTGCAATAGCACGATGCATCGAAAAAGGTCGCTCGGTCATTAATCGCCCCCCGCGATAATGAGATTGAGAGCTTCATGCGCTCTTATTTATTATTAAGTCACACCTGATTTGGCAGGCCAGATGATCATCTGCCAAATGAGACTGATTATCAAGACGGGCCGGTTTATGTAAAACCGTTTGGCTTAGACCAGATCGGCCGTTGCCAGGATTCTATGGACATTCTGCTGCAACGGCAGCATGCCGGTGAGGAGGGCGTCGGACTGACGTTTTCCGGCGACGTAGTCGCGGACGCAACGGAGCACCGCGGGCGAGCGAAGCATTGGCTGGCGAGATTCGAGCTCGGGAAGGGTTGCCCAGCGACGGGCGATAATTCCCTCATCCAGTTCCTGTTCTTCGTCACAGGAGATGAACCTGGCTTCGTAGGCAATGCGCAGAAATTGTTGGCGAGTTTGCGGCTGAATCCAGAGGTAAACACCGATGAGTTCACCGCATTCAACGACACAGCCTGTTTCTTCGAGCGTTTCTCGCACCACGGCCTGCTCAGGGGATTCGCCAGCTTCAATGTGGCCACCCGGTTGTCCGAGGACTTTTCGGTTCATTGCCTGTTCTTCAACAAGCAAAAATCGGCCGTCAAGGTCTACAACAGCAGCGACTGTCAGATCGGTTGGATACATCCTTGTACCTTAATCATGCGCACCTCGGTCCCGTTTGACGGGAGGGCGCGTTTATTCCCGCAGGGTGCTCCTGCGATTAAATGCCGAGTTGGCGGAATTCCATTTCGACTTCACTGGCTAGCCAGATTTCGTCAAACATCTTGCCGTACAATTTTGCGACTGCGGGTTCGTAGGTATCAACGATACCTTCCCAGCGATCCGCCTGCAGGCGATAGACGAGTGCGGTTTCATCCGCGATACAAAATGCCTCGCCATGCGTTCGCAAGTCTTCGCGTACATGACGAAACTCGATGTAAGTGTTCAGGCGCCGACCCAGGTGAACGAAATTATTGCCGTTTTTCACAGCTCGGGTCGGGTTTGCAATCAACACGCGAATGCGTGCATAGGTCTGAGACAAGACCATTCGCTTGATGATCTCAAGGAACTCCGGCGAGTCGTAAATACCAGGTTCCAGATCATGGGTGAAGATGGATACCTTTCGGGATGCTTCGCTAACGACATCGAGTGCCGCCTGCTGCATTTCTTCCCGAGTCGAGATGACCCATCGTTTACCTTTTTCGCGTGCTTGTTCCATAGACCGATCATAGTACCGGGCGACGATCGGCCCCAGTGCCAACTGCGTCACGTTTTGGACGAGAGTCTGCCGATGAAAGTCATTCGCATCCCGCATGATTATTGGCCTTGGGATAGGCTGCGAAATTAATCCCAGTTGAAACTGACTTCACATATGGTCAGGAATTCTCAGGTATTTCAAAGAGGCCCTGCTGTAGCATCCAGACCAGCATCTCGGCCTGTTCGACGCTCTCCAGGAGCGGTTTGGACAGTGTTCGTTCCTCACACACCTGGGCAAGCAAAGACGAAGCACCAGCAGGTAATGGCGTGTTGCGGCCGTTGACGTACGCATTGCGATCATCGAAGGCAATTTGGGCCATACCGTGAACATGGAGCTGCCCGCCGTCCTGCACATAATCGAACAGGAACGCAGTTTCCTCCGGCGTAACAACATCCGGCCTCAACCAGTCCTTGGGTTGGGTTGCGAAGTCCCCGCGAGCGCGGGCAATGTCACGCTGCCTGTCGCCCGGTAGTGTCAATGTGTCTGTTGCCCGTAGAGTTGAGCGATGGGATATGTAGCCAGGCTTCGCCTCGTCCGCTTTCAGGTCCGGATCGCGATAGAACGCCTCCGCATCGGCATTTGTGCAATCTAGCGAACAGGAAACATCAGCAGCTTGCGGCGCGCGCATACCGATGGAGTACGTAATGCAAGCACGTTTGGCAGTGCCCCAGTGTGCGATGCCTGGGGGCAGATACAGGACATCACCATTGGAACTGTTGCGATTTTCTTCGCTCTCAAATTCACACAGAAGTACAAGATCACTGCTAGCCTCGGGGTCGTCCTTGATATCGTCAGTTGTGAATCGCCAGTTGCGAATGCCCGTCCCCTGGCAGAGAAAGACGTCGTAATTGTCCCGATGTGGCCCGACACCGCCACCGGGTGCTGCAAAACTGACCATCAGATCATCGAATCGCCAATCCGGGACGAACGGTACATGTTGGAAAAGCGCTCGCATCGCGGGGAGGTGCTTCTCGACGTCGTGGACCAGCAACGTCCAGTCCCGTTTCGGCAGCTGTTGCAGATACTCGACTTCGAAGGGCCCGGTTTCTGCCCGATATCGGGTCCTCTCGCCGTTTCTATCGACAAAGACCAGTCGGGACTCGACATCGTCCAGCGTGGCCAACCAGCCGAGTTCATTGCGCGAAATAGATGGCGTGACGCGGTCCAGGGCAGCCGGCATAAACAAGGGCTTTTTCTGCCAGTGTCGTTCTAGAAAAGACTCGGCCGTTAGTCGTTCTGGCAGTTTGAGCATGCGGTTTTCGCTTAGATGTCGCGTGCCTGCTGTGCAGCGAGACCGATATAGCTTTCCGGCGTCAACGCCAGCAGACGCTTGACCTCATCCTCGGGTATGTCCAGCGTTTTGATGAATTCCTGCAGTATTTCTCTGCTGACGGCCTGACCGCGCGTCAGCGCCTTCAGTTTTTCGTAGGGCTCGGGAATACCGTAGCGTCGCATGACCGTCTGTACGGCTTCAGCCAGGACTTCCCATGCTTCTGATACATCGGCATTGATAGCGGCTGTATTGACTTCCAGTTTACCGACACCTTTCAGCAGGGATTGAAGTGCGATCACGATATGAGCGACGGCCGACCCCAGATTGCGTTGTACCGTTGAGTCAGTGAGGTCGCGTTGCCATCGGGAAATAGGCAATTTCTCGGCGAAGTGCCCAAGCATCGCATTGGCCATCCCGAAGTTGCCTTCAGCATTTTCGAAATCGATTGGGTTCACTTTATGCGGCATCGTGGATGAGCCTACCTCGTTCTTCGCCACCCGTTGCTTGAAGTAACCGAGCGAAATATAGGCCCAGACGTCTCGGCTAAAGTCTATGAGTATGGTGTTGTAGCGCATCAGCGCATGCGAATACTCTGCAGTCCAGTCATGCGGTTCAATCTGCGTCGTATACGGATTTGGCTCAATGCCAAGCGACTCAATGAATCGATGCGCTATTGCCGGCCAGTCGGCGTCCGGATAGGTGATCGTATGTGCATTGTAATTGCCGACAGCTCCATTGAATTTGCCCAGGATTTCAATCTCGGCAAATTGCTTCTGGGTGCGATCGAGACGCGCAACGACGTTGGCAATTTCCTTGCCGAGTGTCGTTGGGCTCGCCGTCTGCCCGTGCGTGCGGGACAGCATCGCCAAGTCTGCATTCTCTTTGGCGAGGTTGTTGAGTTTGCCTCGCAGCTTACGCATTTGTGGGATCAGAACATCTGTACGAGCCGTCCTCAGCATTAGCGCGTAGGAAAGGTTGTTGATGTCCTCTGAAGTGCAGGCGAAATGCAGGAAATCCTTCAAGGCTTGCGTTTCAGGTCCGTCCCCGAGCTTCTCACGAATGAAGTATTCGACCGCTTTGACATCATGGTTGGTCGTTACCTCTATCTTTTTCACCCGTTCGGCATCGTCGATCGAAAAATCGTCGACGATGTGGTTCAGTAGGTCCTTCATTACGGATGTCAAAGGTGCCAGTTCCGGCACCGAGGCTTCATCAGACAAGCACTGCAACCAGCGGACTTCAACCAGCACCCGAAAGCGGATCAGGCCGAATTCGCTGAAGATGTCACGAAGATCATTGACCTTGCCGGCATAGCGACCGTCAGCAGGTGAAATGGCTTTCAATGTAGAGATATTCATCGGTGTCGGACTTTCAGTGATGTGGGACTAACGTGCGCGGAAAACCAGTGTAGACTTCGGCGCGCAAAGCGCGAATCATACACGAACTAAACCGACCAAACGGCGGATTTGACGTACGGAGTAAGACAGGCAATGAGCAAGAAAGCATTTCGCATCGAGAAGGACAGCATGGGCGAACTTGAGGTTCCCGAAGATGCATTGTGGGGCGCTCAGACGCAGCGCGCAGTTGACAATTTTCCGATTTCGGGGCTACCAATGCCGCGTCAGTTCATCGGGGCCCTGGGACTCGTCAAATGGGCTGCGGCGGGGGCGAACTCGGAATTGGGTTTACTGAAGAGCGAAATCGCGGTAGCCATTCAGAAGACTGCGCTGTCGGTATCTGAAGGCGGATATGACGAGCACTTTCCGATCGACGTTTTCCAGACCGGATCCGGTACCAGCTCGAACATGAATGCCAATGAGGTCATATCGCATCTGGCGACCGCTGAACTGGGCGCGGAGGTTCATCCGAACGACCACGTAAACATGAGTCAAAGCAGTAATGACGTCATCCCGACCTGCGTCCACGTCAGTGCGGCGATGTCTATTCAACAAAACCTGTTACCAGCACTGCAGCATCTTTCCAAAGCCCTGGAAGTCAAAGCAGAAGAAACTCGCGATGTCGTGAAAACCGGTCGGACGCATTTGATGGATGCGATGCCAGTAACCCTCGGACAGGAACTCGACGGCTGGCGAGCGCAGATCGATCATGCAGAAGAACGGCTGAATGACACGATGAAGCGCCTCGTGCAGCTGGCACAGGGAGGAACGGCGGTCGGCACCGGGATCAACGCCCATCCACGGTTCGGGGATAAGGTCGCCGTTATCCTGAGTGAGAAGACTGGTATTGCATTCACGTCGGCTGAGTCCAAATTTGAAGGTTTAAGCAGTCAGGATGCGGCCGTTGAGACGTCCGGTCAGTTGCGAGTTCTGGCTGTGAGCCTGACGAAGATCGCGAATGACCTGCGCTGGATGAATTCCGGACCATTGGCGGGTATCGGGGAAATTGCGTTGCCGGCGCTGCAACCCGGTTCGAGCATCATGCCGGGCAAGGTCAACCCGGTGATACCGGAGGCCGTGGCCATGGTTTGTGCGCAGGTGGTGGGCAACGATGCCACGATCGCTATGGGTGGCCAGTCCGGAAATTTTCAACTGAACGTTATGCTGCCTGTGGTGGCCTACAATTTGTTGCAGAGTATCGAGCTGCTGGCCAATGCCAGCCGTTGCCTTGCAGATAAGGCGATTGCCGGATTCACGGTGAATCTGGACAACATTAACCGTGCTTTGGATCGCAACCCGATTCTGGTAACGGCTCTCAATCCCGTTATTGGTTACGAGAAAGGCGCTGCGGTTGCTAAAGCAGCCTACAAGCAGGGCCGGCCTGTAAAAGATGTGGCTCGAGAGATGACAGATCTCACGGATGAAGAATTGGACCGCCTGTTGGATCCGGCAGAGCTGGCTGAGGGCGGTATCAAACATTAACGGCGGCGTGATTCTTACGTCGGACCTTATTCGGGAACGTCTCGCGGGAACAGCGCTGCCCGCGCGCCCAACCGATATCACGATGCCACCCGGCCGCCCCCGCGGCCCGGAA
>Ga0164320_10000572_pt1 | contig 12425 bp, 8 predicted proteins | sample GuaBasSediGuay11_FD_113736 | JGI IMG/M metagenome (GOLD analysis project Ga0164320, IMG submission 113736) | Subseafloor sediment microbial communities from Guaymas Basin, Gulf of California, Mexico - Guay11, Core 4567-28, 0-3 cm | ecosystem: Environmental > Aquatic > Marine > Hydrothermal vents...
CATATTAAAGAAAATGAATCCTGGTATCATCCATGGTATTTAAACGGATATAATAAATTATATAAAGAATCATTTTCAATTGAGACTTTTGAAAAAAAATTGAAAAGTATTGACTGGGACTTTAAGTTTGTTGATGGATATTTAAGTGGTTTTGAGTATTTTAAATGTCTTGGAAATCAGATACTCCCTGTAATAAATAATGTGCGTGATGGAAAACAGTTATTATATGCTGATTTTCCCGATATGATTCATGATGTTATTGGGCATGCACCTATGTTATTTAATAAGGATTATACATCTTTTCTTAAAAATATTTATAACTTTATTACTGAAATCGATCTAAAAGATATAGATGTTGAATATCTTTCGTTACAAGGCGTTACAAAGAAAGATAGAGAACGTAACTTAATTAAATTAAACCAATTAGAGGAACATCTTGAAAAAACCCCTACTCTATTTTATAAACTTAATAATATTGCTTTATGGACAGTTGAGTTTGGTGTTTTAGAATATGGTAATACATATAAAGCATATGGAGCAGCTATAGTTGCATCTCCTCTCGAAATTAATAACCTTTTCAACAAAAAGATTCCAGTAAAAAATTTGTTAAATATTTCAAATCCATCTTTTAATTTTTCGGCACTTCAAAATGAATTATATGTCACAAAAGATTTAGAAAGTATATTACATTTTATGTTAAGAACCAGTAGTAATTTTAATAAGGTTAAGTGTTAAAATTATTATAAAAAATGATCAAAAAAACGCAACCAAATACTTGATTGCGTTTTAACTTTTATTGAATATCTCTTATATTCTTATTCTTCTTTCACTTCTTCGAAATCAACATCTTCTACGTTATCGCCTTCAGTTGCTTCACCATTTTGGCTTGCATCTGATCCAGCTTCTCCTTTAGGTTGTGCTTCAGCTTGTGCTTTATACATTTCTTCAGAGGCTACTTTCCAGGCTTCATTAATTTTTTCTAAAGCTGGCTCAATAACTTCTACATCTTTTGTTTCATAAGCTTTCTTCAATTCCTCTAAAGCTTCTTCGATTGGTTTCTTTTTATCTTCCGATAATTTGTCACCAAATTCTTTTAACTGCTTTTCAGTTTGAAAAATCATAGCATCAGCACTATTCAATTTATCTGCAGTTTCTTTTGCTTTAGCATCTGCATCTGCATTAGCTTCTGCTTCTTGTTTCATTTTCTCGATTTCTTCATCTGTCAAACCAGAAGAAGCTTCTATACGAATATCTTGCGTTTTATTAGTTGCCTTATCTGTTGCAGTTACGTGAATAATTCCGTTAGCATCAATATCGAAGGTTACTTCAATTTGTGGCACTCCTCTTTGTGCTGGTGGAATATCGGATAAATGAAAACGACCAATCGTTTTGTTATCGGCAGCCATAGGACGTTCTCCTTGTAACACATGAATCTCAACCGATGGCTGATTATCTGCTGCTGTAGAGAACACTTGAGACTTTTTAGAAGGGATTGTTGTATTGGCTTCTATTAATTTAGTCATTACATTACCCATAGTTTCAATACCAAGAGACAATGGTGTTACATCTAGAAGTAATACATCTTTTACATCTCCACTTAAAACACCACCTTGTATTGCAGCTCCAACAGCTACAACCTCATCTGGATTTACACCTTTATTTGGTTTTTGACCGAAGAATTTTTCTACGGCTTCCTGTACTGCTGGAATACGTGTTGAGCCACCAACCAAAATAATTTCATCTATATCACTTGTTTTTAAACCAGCTGCTTTTAATGCAGTTCCACAAGGTTTAATGGTACGTTTAACTAAATCGTCTATTAGTTGCTCAAATTTTGCTCTTGTTAATGTTCTAACCAAGTGTTTTGGTCCACTAGCAGTTGCAGTAACATATGGTAAATTAATTTCTGTTTTTGAAGAAGAAGATAATTCAATCTTTGCTTTTTCTGAAGCCTCTTTTAAACGCTGTAAAGCCATAGGATCTTTACGCAAATCCATGCTTTCTTCTTTTTCAAATTCTTCTGCTAACCAATTAATTATTTTTTCATCTATATCGTCTCCTCCTAAATGTGTATCTCCGTCGGTTGATAGTACTTCAAAAACACCATCACCTAATTCTAAAATAGATACATCGTGTGTTCCTCCACCAAAATCGAATACAACAATTTTTTGGTCTTTATGCTTCTTATCCATACCATAAGCTAAAGCTGCTGCAGTAGGTTCGTTAATAATTCTACGAACTTTTAAACCTGCAATTTCTCCAGCTTCTTTTGTAGCTTGACGTTGCGCATCGTTAAAATAAGCAGGGACAGTAATTACTGCTTCTGTAACTTCTTGATCTAAAAACTCTTCAGCAGTTTTTTTCATTTTTTGAAGTACCATTGCAGACAATTCTTGTGGCGTATATAAACGACCATCTATATCTACTCTTGGTGTATTATTATCTCCTTTTACTACTTTATATGGTACTCGACCTATTTCTTGTTTACATTCAGAAAACTTGTTTCCCATAAAACGTTTAATAGAATAAACCGTTTTTGTAGGATTTGTTACTGCTTGACGTTTTGCAGGATCTCCAACTTTTATTTCGCCTCCTTCAACAAAAGCAATAACAGATGGTGTTGTACGTCTTCCTTCTGCATTAGTAATCACAACTGGCTCATTTCCCTCCATTACGGAGACACAAGAGTTTGTTGTTCCTAAATCGATTCCTATAATTTTACTCATAATATTATATTCTTTAATTTTGTTATGATAAATAACAATCTATCTAAGATTATTATAGCGTCTTTTTGCATTCCAAACGTAAGCTTTTTTTCCTGCGTTTAGCTTTTGGGTAAATTGATTGTCTTTTGTTCTCATTGTTCTAAAATTTATAATTGTACTTATTTACATTATTCTTTAGTCAATCATTATGCCAATACAAATAATATGACAAGCTGTCATTGTTTTATTAAGACTTCGTATAATTATTAATTTACATTGGTTTGAAAAGGCTATTTTTACAGCCTCTATAGGTCGATATTATTATGGAATGTATTTAGGTTTACATAATCTAAAAAATCTTTAAACGAAACTTTTCATTACATTTACAAACTATCTAATTTATACATTAAAAAATGTCAGTAGCAAAAAAAGAATACAAGAGAATTACTGTAAAAACATTAGTCGATATGAAGGCTAATGGAGAAAAAATATCGATGCTAACTGCATACGATTATACTATGGCAAAAATTGTAGATGGTGCTGGTATTGATGTTATTTTGGTTGGTGATTCTGCAAGTAACGTTATGTCAGGACACGAAACCACGCTACCTATTACATTAGATGAAATGATATATCATGCATCTTCTGTTATAAGAGCTATAGAGCGTGCGCTTGTTGTTGTAGATCTTCCTTTTGGTAGTTATCAAAGTGATCCTAAAGAAGCCTTACGCTCTGCAATTAGAATAATGAAAGAAAGTGGTGGTCATGCTGTAAAATTGGAAGGTGGAAAAGAAACCAAAGGTTCTATTAAACGTATCTTAAATGCTGGAATTCCTGTTATGGGACATCTGGGATTAACACCACAATCAATTTATAAATTTGGTACTTATACAGTACGCGCTAAAGAAGAACAAGAAGCTCAACAACTTTTACAAGACGCAAAAATGCTTGAACGTATTGGTTGTTTTGGAATTGTACTTGAAAAAATCCCTGCCGAACTCGCTAAACAAGTTGCCGAAAGTGTAAATATTCCTATTATTGGGATTGGTGCTGGAAATGGTGTTGATGGTCAAGTACTTGTTTTGCATGATATGTTAGGAATGACACACGAATTTAACCCTAGGTTTTTACGTCGCTATATGAACTTATATGAAGATATGACAAAAGCCATTTCGCAATATGCAACTGATGTGAAAAGTTGTGATTTTCCAAGTGATGAAGAACAGTATTAGTGTTCAGTGTTCAATCTTCAGTGTTAAGCGTTCAGCGTTCAGAAAAATAAACTATTAGTGAGTTAGTGGCAGAAAAAATTCTTTCCAATAAACATAATCTTCAGGTTCTCTTTGAAGACAATCATGTTATAATTGTCAACAAACGTGCTGGAGATATTGTTCAAGGTGATAAAACTGGAGATAAACCTTTAAGCGATGTTGTAAAAGACTATATTAAAGAGAAATACAACAAACCCGGAAATGTTTATCTTGGTGTTGTACATCGTTTAGACAGACCAACTACTGGAATTGTAGTCTTTGCCAAAACAAGTAAGGCTTTAACAAGATTAAACAAACTATTTGCAAATAAAGAAGTCCATAAAACCTATTGGGCAGTAGTTAAAAATAAACCAGAAATTGAAAATGACACTTTAACACATTGGCTCAAAAAAAATCCTAAAAATAATAAATCAACTGCTTTTGATAAAGAAATTGAAGGTAGCAAAATGGCTATTCTACATTATAAACTCATTAAAAAATTGAATACTTATTATTTGCTTGAAATACATCTTGAAACAGGACGACATCATCAAATACGTTCCCAACTTTCAAAAATAGGTTCGCCTATAAAAGGTGATTTAAAATATGGCTTTAATCGAAGCAATCAAGATGCGAGCATTCATTTACATTCTCGAAAACTAAAATTTGTACATCCTGTTTCAAAAAAAGATATTGATATTTCAGCTCCTGTCCCACAAGATACCCTTTGGGATGCTTGTTTATAATTTTCGTAGATTTACTTCATAACTTTCAACTATGATTACTGAATTAAAAAAAACTCAAAATAATTACTATTTAACTGGTAAAACGAAATCTATTGCTTTCAGAAAAAAGACATTATTAGATTTTAAAAACGAAATTTTAAAGCGTGAACAGGATATTATATCTGCACTTTACAAAGATTTGAAAAAGCCAGAATTTGAGTCGGTTTTAACTGAAACCGAAGTTGTACTCTCCGAGCTTAATTTAAGCATAAAAAATCTAAATACTTGGGCAAAACCAAAACGTGTTATTCCCTCACTTTTAAACTTTCCGTCAACCGATAAAATTTATTCTGAACCTTACGGAAATGTACTCATCATTGCACCTTGGAATTATCCTTATCAATTAGCATTATCTCCTCTTATAGGAGCTATTGCTGCTGGAAATACCGTTGTTTTAAAACCTAGTGAGTTGGCTCTACATACATCTAAAATACTTAAAGAAATTATAACAACCGTATTCGAGACTAAACATGTTAGCGTTGTACAAGGAGATGCAACTATTGCACAAGAACTTTTAGCCAAGCGTTGGGATTATATTTTCTTTACAGGAAGTGTTGCTGTTGGTAAAATTGTTGCTAAAGCTGCCGCAGAACATTTAACCCCAACAACCTTAGAACTAGGTGGTAAAAACCCATGTATCATCGATGAATCTGCACAAATAAAATTAGCAGCAAAACGCATTGTTTGGGGAAAATTTTTAAATGCAGGGCAAACCTGTATTGCTCCAGATTATATACTCATTCATGATTCGGTAAAGCAACCATTTATCGATGCATTACGATCTGAAATAGATATAGCTTACACCAAAAACCCTGAACAATCAAAAGACCTTACCAGAATTGTGAATGAACGGAATTTTAATCGTTTAGTAGCAATGCTACAAAATGAAACCATTGCTATTGGTGGAAAAACAAATGCAAACGAGTTGTATATATCACCTACTGTTATAGACGAGCCAAGTCTAGATAGTGAGGTTATGAAAGGCGAAATTTTTGGTCCAATTCTTCCTGTTATAGGATATAACAACGAAAACGATATTAATGTTGTTATCTCTAAATATAACAAACCTTTATCTTTATATGTATTTAGCACAAACCAAGCATTCGCAAAAAAAATGATCTCAACATATTCTTTTGGTGGTGGCGCTATTAATGATACAATAATTCACTTTTCAAACCATAGATTACCTTTTGGAGGTGTTGGAGATAGTGGTATTGGAGCTTATCATGGCAAACTGTCTTTTGATACATTCTCTCATAAAAAAGCGGTTGTAAAAAAAGGAAATTGGTTAGATATTCCAATGCGTTATGCGCCTTATAAAGGAAAAATGAAATTACTAAAATTCTTTTTAAAATATTTTTAGCAATACTATTCTTTTATTTTAAAATGAATTTTATTTCCTGTAACCTTTTGAGATAGTACATTTATAGCAGCATCACTTAACTGTAATACTCTTGGATAACCACCAGTTGTTTGGCAATCTCTCATTAAAACGATAAGACTTCCTGATGGCGTTAGCTGCACAGTTCCTGGTAAAACCAACGATGTAATAATTGGTTCTAATGTATTCTCAAAAACTTCATCAAACTGATATGCCATTCTATTATTATCTTTTGAAATCGTAAATTCTTCCAATAATAATTGCTGCTGCTGGTTTTTAGTAAGCAATTCATATTCTGGGCCTTTAAATGCTTCTAATTTTTTAGTGGTAAAATGATTTAAATCGATTCTGATTGATGCATTTTTCCTTTCGGAAGAGACTGAATGCTCTAAAATGGATAACTCATCGTTTGTTGAAATTGTGTTTTGTGATGTAATCTCGTTGTACATACTTCTGCTGTTCATAACTATTTCAGTTTGAAAACCTCTAGAAACTGCCAAATAACATCTAAAACCATATTTAGGATTATCAAAAGATAAAACGTCGTGTTCTTTAACATAAATAGCATGATTAATCTTGATAGGATTGTCATTTAATTTAGGAGAAAAATCTGCTCCAGACACACAAATTATTGTATTACAATTAAATTGAAGCGTTGGTCCAGACATCGTAATCTCAAGTATAGCTTCGTTCTCCTCGTTACCAAGTAGCGCATTTGCTATTCGAGCAGAATAATTATCCATTACACCAGAAACTGGAACTCCATATTTTTGAAATCCAAAACGACCTAAATCCTGTATTGTAGTGTAAAAACCAGCATTAATAACTTTAACCACGAATCACCTCACTTTCCAGTTGAAAAACTCCAGCTTTAGCTAAAGTTGTAATATCACAATGCTTTTTTAATGTAATTGGATAAAATTGAATTTTGTCGCCAGGATTAGCAAAACAAGGTGTGTCCCGATAGCTATCGGGATTAGAAACATTGAAGAAATTAATTGGAGAATTGCCAATAATATTCCAACCTCCAGGACTTATGCAAGGATAAACTCCAGTTTGGTTTCCACCTATTGCAACAGCTCCTCTTTCAATTTGTAATCGTGGTGTTGCTTTTCTTGGAAAATTAATGGCATTATTAAGTCCGCCTAAATATAAAAATCCTGGCAAAAATCCGATAAAATAGACAGTATAAATTGCTTCAGAATGTAAAGTAATAATCTCTTGTTTTGATCTCTTTATTTCTATCGAAATCTCTTCCAAATCCAACCCAAATTCTTCATCGTAACACACAGGAATTTTCCAAAGAGTTGATGGCTTTGAAAGTATGCTTATCTTAGACGAATATATATCTTTAAGTACAGATTTTCTATCATAGATATTTTCTATTATGCTATTATAACTAATTAATATCGAGGAATATGCAGATTTTATATCAATTATTTCTTTAACTAAAGTATTTTCGAGTTTCTCTTTATAAAACAGAACGTCTTCCAACGTTTTTTTATCAATTATTGAAGGCCATTCTATCAAAATAGAACACTCGCTAAACTGCTTATATGTGAGTTGAAAATCATTCAAAATAACTACTCAATATTAATGTGAACTTGCTCTAACTTTTCTTTTAAATCTCTAATCAAATTTACAGCTTTTGGATTATCTCCATGAATACAAAACGTTTTTGCTTTCAGCTTTAGTTCTACTCCATTTATAGTTTTTACTTTTTGATGCATTATCATCCTAAGAACATGATTAAATAGTTCTTCGGAATCAGATATTATTGCATTCTTTTCATTTCTTGAAACCAAAGTTAAATCGTCATTATAATTTCTGTCTGCAAACGCTTCATAAACAATAGGAATATTATCATTAATAGCTATTTCAGCAATAACCGATTTATAAGGCACATATAACTTAACTGGAAGAGAGATACTCTTTATTGCCTCAATAATAACTGTTGCAATTGATTTATCGATAACTGCAAGATTATATAATGCGCCATGAGGTTTTATATGATATAGCCTTGCATGTTCTTCTCTTAAAACTAACATTAAACTATTAATCTGTTCTCTGATGGATTTATATAATCCTGAATATGAAATGTTGATTTTCTGTCGTCCAAAATTTTCTTTGTCAGGAAACGAAGGATGAGCACCTATCTTTACATTGTATTGTTTAGCAAGTTTTATAACGGCTCTCATGGATTGTAATTCTCCTGTGTGTCCACCACAAGCGATGTTACATGAAGAAATATATGGCATAATTAAAGCTTCGTTATTTACGCCTTCGCCAACATCTACATTAATATCTATAGTTTGAAACATTATAAAAGATTAAACACTTTTAAAATACTCTTTAAACCTAAAAAAATAGTAATCGCTAGAATTACTAACCCAAAGATATTCTGTTTTAGATTATTACTATGTATTCCTAGTAAAGACTTTTTGTTCATAATCCAAAGCAAGAATCCTGCAATTACTGGTAATAATATTCCGTTTGCTACTTGAGCAAATTTTATAATTTCTATGGATTTAATTCCTAAAGACGAAAATAACACACCTAATACTAAAATAAAAATCCAAACGCTTCTAAACTTTTTTGAGCGCATATTGGTATTCCAACCTAAACAACCTGTTGCTACATAAGCTGCTGCTAATGGTGCTGTAATTGCACTTGTAATTCCAGCTGCAAACAAACCTATGGCTAAAAAATACTTTGCAAAGCTTCCAAACAGAGGTTCTAAACCTTTAGCTAAATCGGCAGCGTTATTTATCTCTTGAGTTTGAATTGCTGCTGCTGAAATTATAATACACATAGAAACAATTCCGCCTAATATCACTGCAATAATCGTATCTTTTTGTGCATATTTTAAATCGCTTTCGCCCTTCCATTTCTCTTTAACAAGTGCTGCATGTAAAAACAGATTATAAGGCACGACAGTTGTCCCAATTAAGCCAATAATAGTGAGAATACTATCTTGTGGAAATTTAGGCACAAACATGCCTTTAAAGATTTCTGACAGATTAGGTTTGGTCATTATAGCTGTGATTAAAAAGGCAAGACTCATAAGAATTACTAATGATATCAAGGCTCTTTCAAGGACTTTATAGTTTCCTATGTAGAGTAATATAAAAGCAATCACACCAATTATTACACTTAATGTGTTGATGGATAATCCTCCAAAATCTAATATCGGATTTCCAACAATAGTTTCTAAACCCAAAACACCTCCACTTATATTTCCGGCTTCGTAAGCAGCATTTCCAATAACAATAGCTGATAAAATAAGTAAGATTGCCAAGTTTCTAAAGATTGGATTTTTAATTTCGGTTCTTATAATTTCTGATAAGCCTTTTTGTGAAATAATACCTAATCTTGCAGACATTTCTTGCAACACAATAGTTGCAACAATCGACAATACCATTGCCCACAGCAAGGCATAACCAAAACTAACTCCTGCAATAGTACATAATGTTACAGTTCCTGGTCCAATAAAAGCAGCAGCTACTAATGGTCCTGGTCCAATATTTTTAAACCAGTTTTTTATCATGAACTTGAGTATCTATTGCTAATTTAAGAATTCATTTTGTATTAAATAAAAAAGGTGTGATTCGCACCACACCTATTCTAATTATTTAATATGTAATATTTACATTTTAATGTCTAAAAGTTCAACTTCTTTAGCGTCTTTATCTAAAAGTATAACCTCATCAAATCCAGCATTTTTAAACTTATCAAATTGTGTTGCTGCATCTCCAATAACCAAATATCCCATTTTACTTGCATCAAGATATTTATTAGCTAAAGCTTTATGCTGCTCCAAAGTCATTCCTCTAATTATATCTTCTTCGCCAGCAATATAATCTTTAGATAAATTATAGTTACTAATATTTTGAAGCATTCCTAAAAGAGACCCTTGAGTTTCAAAACGTCTTGCATTCGATTTAATTAGTGCGTTTTTTGTAAAATCTAAATCTTCTTGTGAAATACCTCCTTTATATTTTTCAATCTCTTCTTTAAATATATTGACTGATTCAAGAGTAGTATTTGTTCTTACACTTGATGAGGCTGTAAAGGTTCCTTTAATTTTAGAACCACTGAATCTGGTACGTGCACCATAAGTATATCCTTTTTCTTCTCTTAAAATAAGATTTACATTTCCTGAGAAAGAACCTCCAAGTTTGTAGTTCATAACAGTTGCTGCATAATAATCAGGATTTGTTCGAGCCATTCCCAAATAACCTATGTTAATTATAGATTGTTTAGCATTAGGAATATCTACAAAATATAAAGAGGCCTTATCTCTTTCTGCTTTAATCTCGTAAGTAGGAATTGTAACGTCTTTACTTTCCCATTTACTTTCCAAATCACTTAAAACAGCGAGTGTTTTGTCTTTATCAATTTTACCTACGATATGGAATCTACTTACTGAAGGTGAAAAGTTATTATTATAAAACTCCTTTAAATCATCCATAGTAATCGTTTCTACTGAAGTTTCTGTACCACTTGTAGGATATGCAAACATATGAGCTTCGCCATAAATTAATTTATTATACACATTTCGAGCTACAACATTTGGATTAGCTGCCGAACGCTTTATGCCATTAATCGTACTTAACTTGATACGCTTAAGCTCTTCTTCATCCCAACGTGGCTCAAGTAGAATCTCTTCAACTAAATCCATAGTCTTATCAAAATTTCTAACTAATGTATTTCCAGAAATTGTAATAGATTCTCTACCTGTAAACATATTAATAGATGCACCTAAAAGTTCAATCTCTTCTTCTAATTCTTCAGGTGTTTTATTTACTGTTCCTTCCATTAGAATGTCTGTCATTAAATTAGCGACACCAACTTTATCGAAAGAATCTAGCAAATGACCTCCATCAATTATTAAACTGAAATTAACCAAAGGCAACTCATTTTGCTCAATACCATTTACTGTCATTCCGTTAGATAATGTAACTGACCAAGAATCTGGTATGTTCAATTTTGGAGTTTCTCCTTGAGCAGGTTCTACAGATCTGTCGAAATTAGAAGGTGTCTTTACAACCTCATCATCAGCATCAATAACAGACACGTCAATATTATCCTTTATCTCCTCTTCTACTACAGCAGCCAATTGCGAATCTTTTGCTGCAAGTTCAACTTTTCCTTTAGGAACAAAACTTGTAATTACATAAGGCATATTTTTAATATACTTTTCATAAACACGCATCACATCTTCTTTAGTAACTGCTTTTATATTTTCAATATCTTGAGTAATAAAACCAGGGTCTCCAGCAAAAGTATTGTAAAAGGATAATTGAAAAGACTTATTCAACACACTACTAATCCCGTTATAAAAATCAGTTTCCTGGCTCGCTTTTATACGCTCGATATCTCTATCTGTAACACCATCAGTTTCAAATTTTTGAAAGGCTTCAAAAATAGCGTCTTCAACATCTGCTAGGTTTTTACCATCATTTGCCGTAATAATCACACGAAACGCACCTGCTAATTCTTGGGAATTATTAAACGCTGTAGTTCTGGCTGTTAATTCTTTTTCTTCAACTAATACTTTATACATTGGTGCCTTTTTTCCGTTAGCTAGTAACTCTCCCAGAAAATTTAAAGCATAAGCGTCGTCTGAATATTGTTCCAGTGTTGGCCACACCATATTTAACTGTGGAGCTGTAGCAAAATTATCTTCATGATACAAACGCTTGGTTTCGCTTATTGTAACAGGTTGTGGCTCAAGTTTAGAAACTTCTTGACCACGTTTTATTTCGCCAAAATATTTTTCAATCATAGCTTTAGCATCTTCTGTTTCAAAATCTCCAGCTAAAACCAAAGTGGCATTATTTGGTCCATAATACTTACTGTAAAACTCTTTTACGTCATCGATAGTAGCATTTTGAAGATCTACTAATTCTCCTATAACTTGCCAGTTGTATGGATGACCTTCTGGATAAATGGATTTATCTAACACCCAATTTGTGTGTCCATAAGGATTATTATCTACACGTTGTCTTTTTTCATTTTGAACCACTTCTTGTTGATTATAAAATGCAGACTCTGTAACTGTATTAATTAGAAAACCCATACGATCGCTTTCAAGCCACATAATAGTTTCTAAAGCATTATTAGGAACTATTTCATAGTAAGCTGTTCCATCTTTCCAGGTGAATCCATTAAGAGTTCCTCCTACATTTTGTATTTTTTTAAAAAATTGATCTTGTGGCACATTTTCTGATTCTTGGAATAGCATGTGCTCAAATAAATGTGCAAAACCTGTTCTTCCTGTTTTTTCTCTGTTAGAACCAAC
>Ga0164320_10000573_pt1 | contig 12421 bp, 14 predicted proteins | sample GuaBasSediGuay11_FD_113736 | JGI IMG/M metagenome (GOLD analysis project Ga0164320, IMG submission 113736) | Subseafloor sediment microbial communities from Guaymas Basin, Gulf of California, Mexico - Guay11, Core 4567-28, 0-3 cm | ecosystem: Environmental > Aquatic > Marine > Hydrothermal...
AGCGTCTGGCTGGTCACCGACCCCAATTTCAACACCCTGGTCGACTTTCGTTACCAGCGGAACTACAAGGCCAAGCGCGGTACCGACGGCATGGGCCGCAACCGCACCGGCCCAAGCGGAGCCGACCTCGAGATATTGGTGCCGGTGGGGACCGTTGTTCACGATACCGGAACCGACGAGTTGCTCGGTGACCTGCTGCATCCTGGTCAGCGACTCAAGGTCGCCCAGGGCGGCTTCCACGGCATCGGCAACACCCGCTACAAGTCGAGTACCAACCAGGCGCCGCGCCAGTTCAAGCCCGGCACCCCGGGTGAACGCCGCGAACTCAAGCTCGAACTCAAGCTTCTTGCCGACATCGGTCTGCTCGGCCTGCCCAACGCCGGCAAGTCGACACTCATCCATGCCGTTTCAGCCGCACGGCCCAAGGTCGCCGACTACCCGTTTACCACCCTCTATCCGAACCTTGGCGTGGTGCGCATCGAGTCTCACCGGAGCTTTGTCATTGCCGACATCCCGGGCCTGATCGAGGGTGCGGCCGACGGCGCCGGACTCGGCATCCGCTTCCTCAAGCACCTTGCCCGCACCCGCCTGCTGCTGCACCTGGTCGATCTCGCCCCGCCCGACGGCGCCGACCCGGTCGAGTCGGTACACGCCATCGTCGCCGAGTTGGACAAGTTCAGTCCCGATCTTGCCGGCCGCGAACGCTGGCTGGTGATGAACAAGGCCGATTTGCTGCCGGCAGACGAGGCCGAACTCCTGGCCGCCGACATCGTCGCGCGCCTTGGCTGGGACGGGCCGGTATTCACTATCTCGGCCGCTGAGCGGCGTGGTACCGACGCCATGATGCTGCGGATCATGACGCGGCTCGACGAGCTTGGGCCGGGATTGCCGGTGCCTGAGTTGAGTGAACCTGGTGCCGTGGATGCCGCAATTGCCACCGAAACTGACGAAACCCCCGCCTACGATCCTCTGGCCAACGACTGAAACGTCAGCAGCCTGACAGGAGTCAGAGTAAAACAGCCCACGTTTTACTCTGACCCCATGCTTACGATTGGAGCCGGAACGAAAAGATCGCGGCCTAGGGGCCGCTCCTACACCGGAAAACGCTCCCTTTGTCGGAGCGGAGGTCCATGTAGGGGGTCACCTTTTATACAAGGGAAATGCCAGGCTTGAGGTCTGCGCATGAACGTGGCCAACGGGTCATGCATGCTGTGAAACTCTGCCCACCCCCGGTAAACTTTCTCCATCGCGCAACCAACCAGGGACCGGCGCTCGCCCGCCACGCCAATGAAAGACCGCGAACAACTCGGACGTAGCCGCCGCTGGGTGGTGAAGGTCGGCAGTGCCCTGCTCGCCGCCGCGGACGGGCGCGGTCTCAACGAAGAGTTGATCGCCAGCCTGACCGAGCAGTTGGCGGCGCTGGCCGACGACGGCCGTGAATTGCTGCTGGTCTCGTCGGGTTCGGTCGCGGCCGGTATGCACCGCCTTGGCTGGACCGAACGCCCGCGTGAGTTGCACGAGTTGCAGGCCGTTGCTGCCGTCGGCCAGTCCGGGTTGGTGCAAGCCTACGAATCAGCCTTCCGTCAGCACGACATCGCCATTGCCCAGGTGCTGCTGACCCACGACGACCTCGCCAACCGCCGTCGCTATCTCAATGCCCGTAGCGCCTTGCGCACGCTGCTGGGCCACCGTGTGGTGCCGGTCATCAACGAAAATGACACCGTCGCCGTCGAGGAGTTGCGTTTCGGCGACAACGACACCCTCGCGGCCATGGTCGTCAACCTGGTCGAGGCCGATCTGCTGGTGATTCTGACCGACCAGGTCGGGCTCTACGGAAACGACCCGCGCCAGCATCCCGGCGCCGCGTTGGTCACCGAGGCACGCGTCGATGACTCGCGCCTCGCCAGTATGGCCGGGGAGGGAGGGTCCCTTGGCCGTGGTGGCATGGTGACCAAGATCCGGGCGGCTGGTATTGCTGCACGCTCCGGCAGCCCGACCATCATTGCCTGGGGTCGCGAGCCCGACATCCTCGGCCGCCTCGCTAATGGTGAGACGCTTGGCACGTTACTCAACACCGAGCGTGAACCGATCGCTGCCCGCAAGCAGTGGCTCGCCAGCCAACTCCAGGTGCGCGGCAAACTCCAGCTAGATGACGGTGCCGTCCGCGTTCTGGCCAAGGACGGCCGCAGCCTGCTTGCCGTCGGGGTCAAGGGCGTGGAGGGTGACTTCCAGCGTGGCGAGCCGGTGGTCTGCGTTGCGCCCGATGGCCGTGAAGTCGCCCGTGGCCTGGTCAACTACGGTGCCGACGAGGCGCGCAAGATCATGGGGCATTCGAGCCGCGAAATCGAAGAGCTCCTGGGCTACATAGATGAGCCCGAGTTGATCCACCGTGACAACCTGGTGTTGCTGTAGGAGCGTCGCCTTTATGCCCTCTTGGGTATACGGCGCGATCGGAGCTGGATCGAAAAGATCGTGGCCTGGAGGCCGCTCCTACCCAAGAAAAGGCTTGAGCCGCCAGGAACGGCTCGATTGGCGCTACCGCACCGATAGGCTATGATGGATTCAATGGTGTTCATTGGGATTCAATGAACCCCAACGAATCCAGGAGCCACCATGGCCCAGATCAGCACACGGCTTCCAGACGAACTGGTGCAAGAGCTCGAGCAGGCGGCGAAGACCCTGAATCGCTCCCGTGCCGAGGTGGTGCGCCAGGCGATCGAGCACTACCTCGACGATTTCGAGGACCTGGAACTCGCCATGCAGCGGTTACGCGACCCCACCGATGCGGTACTCGACTGGGAGCAGGTCAAGCGTGACCTACTCGCTACGGATTAAGGCCAGCGCGGCACGCGAACTGGCACGTGTCGACAAGTCGCAAAAGATGCGTTTAGTCTTAGCTGTCGACAGGCTCACCGAGAATCCTCACCGTGGCCAGCAACTGAAAGGGGAACTGACCGGACTGCGTCGGATTCGTGTCGGGGATTACCGTGTCATCTACGAAATCGACGCCGGTAGGCTCGTCGTCCTGGTCATCCGGGTCGGACATCGCCGTGAGATTTATCGGCGCTGAATCCAGGAAGTCTGTATATGACATTAGTCAGGCGGTCAGAGTAAAATTGGCCTGGTTGTCTCCGGCCCCGCTCCAATCCAAACCCGGATGACCGGCGTGGTAAGCCGCATGATCGCGGCCTGCCGGAATGGTGGATCGGGCGCCTAGCGCGTCACTGTCGTCTCGTCTGGTGACGGCATGGGGCCGTTCTTCCCGAGGACACCCTCACATTCTGCGAGTCCCCTTCATGCCCTGCGGGCAGAGTTTTGATGAATCCACAATTCACGGCAGCAGCGGAGAAGCCATAAGAAAAATAGGTTAATCTCCCGTAAAACACCGAACAACAACACCAACAAGCCTGATAAGGGCGCCTCCAATGATCACCTCAACCCTCCACCATCATGGTGCCGTGAGCGGTGTCACCGGCTCCTGCCATGAACTGCGCACCGCCAACGGCGGCCTGCTGGTCGACTGCGGACTGTTCCAGGGCGACGAGGCCGGCGGCCGTGGCCGCAACGACCTTGCGATCGATTTCCCCATCGATCACATCAAGGCGCTGATCGTCACCCACGCCCACCTCGATCATTGCGGGCGCATCCCGCAGCTGTGGGCCGCCGGTTTCGACGGGCCGATCTTGTGCAGTGAGCCGACGGCGATCCTGCTGCCGTTGCTGCTCGAGGACGCCATTCGTATCGGCCTGACCCGCGACAAGCGTGAGATCAGGCGCCTCATCGACAGGCTCAAACGCCGTCTCCGCCCGCAGTCTTATGGAACATGGCAGCCGGTTCCCGGTCTTGCCGATGTCACGTTGCGCCTCGAACCCGCCGGTCACATCCTCGGTTCGGCCTACGTACTCGTTCGTGTCAGGGACGAACCCCAATTCACTGTAGGTAGGAGTTCAGTCCGACAATCACCACCTCAAACAAGATCTCTTGTAGGTCGGACTGCAGTCCGACAAACGCCCAGTCGGGCTGAAGCCCGACCTACAGAGGAACGGCTCACGGCCAGGCCCGTGACATCGGTCCAGCGAGTCAAATCCCGGCAAACTATCCTCTTTTCCGGCGACCTCGGCCCGCCGCACACGCCGCTGCTTCCGGCCCCACGCCCACCCTACGGCGCCGACGTCGTCGTGCTCGAATCGACCTACGGCGACCGAACACACGAAGACCGCCGCTCCCGCCGTGCCCGTCTGCAACGCATCATCGAGCAGGCCCTGAAGGATCGCGGCGCCGTGCTGGTCCCGGCGTTCAGCCTCGGCCGCACCCAGGAACTGCTCTACGAACTCGAGGGCATCGTGCATGCGGCGCGCGACCGCCAGGCCGCTAGGGATCTCCCCTGGTCCGAACTCGACATCATCGTCGATTCACCGCTGGCCGCACGCCTGACCCGCGCCTACCGCAAGCTCCGTCCGCACTGGGATGCCGAGGCCAGGCAGCGCATCCGCGCCGGCCGTCACCCACTGGCCTTCGACAACCTCACCACCATCACCAGCCACGACCAGCACCTGCGCCTGGTGAAACTGCTGCAACGCACGGCGCGGCCATGTGTCGTCATCGCCGCCGCCGGCATGTGCCAGGGCGGGCGCATCGTCAACCACCTCAAGGCGTTGCTGCCCGACCCGCGCACCAACGTACTGTTCGTCGGCTACCAGGCCCACGGCACGCCGGGCCGGGCGATTCAGAAGTACGGCCCACGAGGTGGCTGGGTCCAACTCGATGGAGAGCGTGTCACCATCCACGCCGGCATCCATACCGTCGGCGGTTACTCCGCCCACGCCGATCAGCACGACCTGGTCAATTTCATACGCCGCATGCGTCGCCCGCTACGTGAGGTGCGCCTGGTCCATGGCGATGCACAGGCCAAGCGGGCGTTGAAGCAAGCCATCGAAGGGTTGGGGCTCGACATTAAGGTCAATATTCCAACGGCATGATTTAAGGAGGGGGTCAGAGTAAAATTGACCTGTTTTTACTCTGACCCCCTCCCATCATGGAAAAACGATGAACATTCTCGTCACCGGCGGCAACGGATTCATCGGCTCGGCGCTGGTACGTCACCTTATCGCCGACACCGGCCACGCCGTCCTCAACCTCGACAAGCTCACCTACGCCGCTACCGAGGCCTCGGTAGCCACCGTCGCCAGTGATCCCCGCTACCGCTTTCAGCAGGGCGACATCAACGATCGAACCTTGCTGGCACAGCTGTTCACGGATTTTCGCCCCGACGCCGTGATGCACCTCGCCGCCGAGTCGCATGTCGACCGCTCCATCGATGGCCCGGCCGCGTTTATCGAGACCAACGTCGACGGCACCGGCACGCTGCTCGAGGCGGCGCGTGACTACTGGAATTCACTCGACGGCGACGCAAAGCGGGCCTTTCGGTTCCTGCATGTCTCTACCGACGAGGTCTATGGCGATCTCGGCCCGGACGACCCGGCGTTCTCCGAGGCCACGCCCTACATGCCGAGTTCGCCTTATGCCGCGAGCAAAGCGGCCTCCGATCACCTGGTCCGTGCCTGGCATCGCACCTACGGCCTGCCGGTATTGATTACCAACTGCTCGAACAACTACGTCCCGTTCCAGTTCCAGGAGGAGCTGATCCCGTTGATGATCCTCAACGCCCTCGATGGCAAACCGCTGCCGGTCTACGGTGACGGCCAGCAGATCCGCGACTGGCTGTTCGTCGATGATCATGTCCATGCCCTGGTCACGGTGCTTGAACGCGGCCGGGTCGGCGAGACCTACAATGTCGGCGGCAACAGCGAGCGGGCCAATATCGACGTGGTCACGACGTTGTGTCGCTCACTGAACGAACTCGAACCCGCCGTGCGCACTCACCCGGGTCCGCACGATGAACTGATCACCTACGTCACCGACCGCCCAGGTCATGACCGCCGCTACGCCATCGATGCGAGCAAGCTCGCGGAAGAGCTCGACTGGCGGCCGTCGATTACCTTCGAGCAGGGGCTGCGCGAGACCATCGCCTGGTATCTCGATAACCTCTCCTGGTGCGAGTCGATCCGGGATGGCACCTATGCCGGTGAGCGGCTCGGAGTGGCAGGCCGCCACAAGGGTGACGAATGAATGTCGGACTGAAATCCAGCCCACATATACAATCACGGCACCGATTTCTTCCTGTAGGTCGGGCTTCAGCCCGACAGAAAACCCAACAGCAAGTACCGACCGGATCACGTCTCAACCATCGCCGAATCACGGAATCAATCTTATGAACCGCAAAGGCATCATCCTCGCCGGTGGCAGCGGCACCCGGCTCTATCCACTGACCCACGCGGTCAGCAAGCAGCTGATGCCGGTCTACGACAAGCCGATGATCTATTATCCGCTGACGACGCTGATGCTCGCCGGAATCCGTGAAATCCTGGTTATTACCACGCCCGAGGACCAGGCGGCGTTCCGGAAACTTCTCGGCGATGGCCGCCAGTGGGGTCTTGTCATTGACTACGTCGTGCAGCCGCGTCCCGAGGGGCTTGCCCAGGCCTTTATCCTCGGCGATGCATTCATTGGCAGCGATCCGGTCTGCCTCGTCCTCGGCGACAACATTTTCTACGGCCAGGGCATGTCGCAGCAGCTGCAGCACGCCGCGCAGCAGTCACAGGGCGCCACCGTGTTCGGCTACTACGTCACCGACCCCGAGCGCTACGGTGTTGTCAGTTTCCATGACGATGGCACCGTCGACAGCATCGACGAAAAGCCCACACAGCCAAAGTCGAATTACGCCGTCACCGGCCTCTACTTCTACGACAATGAGGTCGTCGACATCGCGAAAAACGTCAAACCCTCTACTCGCGGCGAGCTGGAGATCACCGACGTCAACCGTGCCTACCTCGCGCGTGGCGATCTCAAGGTCGAACTGCTTGGTCGCGGGACCGCCTGGCTCGACACCGGCACACACGATGCGCTGGTCGAGGCCGCACAGTTCATCCAGGTGGTCGAGAAGCGCCAGGGGTTGAAGGTCGCCTGTCCCGAAGAGATCGCCTGGCGCATGGGTTTCATTGACGACGACCAGTTGGGACAACTTGCCGAACTCTACTCAAAGAACGGCTACGGCGACTATCTCCAGCGCCTGCTATCCAGGTAGGAGGCCCCCCCGGGCGCGATTGGATGGCCTTTCCTGTAGCGGCACGGCGACATCCGTATTGAGAGGGGCACGGTAACCTGCGCTAGTCGTGAGGGAACCTCTGATCAAATCATGAACTCGTATCTGGCGCCCAGAATATCCAGCTTATTCGTTGCAAAGCTTCGCAATAGCTAGCTATTGCGTGCGTTTTACGCCTCAAATCTGAACATTCTGAAGCACAATCTACTTCGTCCCGGCTTAATCAGAGGTTCCTTAGCTCGCATGGAAGCGAGGCATACCCAGGCAATAGCGTTGAGGCTATATAGCATGGACGCTATAATGCATGATGTAAGGAAGCATTGATGGCTTGGTCTGTCGTGACCATCGAAGCCTTCGACGTATGGTTCCTGGCACTGGACCGATCGGAACAGGAGAGCGTGCTTGCGGTTGTGATGATGCTTGAATCCGAGGGTCCGATGCTGGGCCGGCCCTACGTCGACTCGCTGTATGGGGCAGCAAGGGTGGGTCATCTCAAGGAGCTACGCATTCAGCACCGAGGTAAGCCCTACCGGGTTCTGTTTGCTTTCGATCCACGCCGGCGTGCCGTACTGTTGTGTGGTGGCAGAAAGGACGGACGCAAGCGTTTCTACGCGAAGATGATTGAGTTGGCAGAACGAGAATACCTCGCGTACCTATCGACCCTGGAGTGACCGATGCCCAAACCTCTCAAGCAACTGCTGAAAAAGGTCGACCCTGCCGTGGTAAACGGGGCACGCGTCAAGGCGGACCGTTTCCTTCTGGAGCTGCAGCTCGCGCGGCTCCGCGAGGAATCGCAGCTCTCACAGCAGGAGATCGCAGATATCCTCGGTATCTCTCAGCCTTCGGTGGCCAACCTCGAAAAGCGCGGTGAGGAGGTCAAGCTCTCCACGCTCAAGCGCTACGTAGAGGCGTTGGGCGGCAAGCTCACCCTCGATATCGAATTCACCGACGGCCGTCATATAGGCATCAACGTTTGACGTCACCAATGCACTTCACACCCACCAACATTCCCGACCTCCTGAAGATCGAGCCTGCCGTCCACGGCGACGCACGCGGCTACTTCATGGAGACCTGGCGCGAGAACGTTTTTGCCGAGCACGGCATCCCGCCTTTTGTGCAAGACAACCAGAGTGGTTCGACAAAGGGCGTGTTGCGCGGTTTGCACTACCAGGTGCGTCAGCCGCAGGGAAAGCTGGTTCGCGTTCTTGTGGGTGAGATATTCGACGTCGCTGTCGACCTGAGGAAAAGTTCACCGACCTTCGGCCAGTGGGTCGGCGAGACGCTGAGCGCTGAAAATCGCACCATGCTCTGGGTGCCTCCCGGCTTTGCCCATGGCTTCCTGGTGCTGAGCGAGACTGCCGAGATCGCCTACCGCTGCACCGATTACTACGCTCCCGAGCTTGAGCGTACCCTCGCCTGGGATGACCCGCAGATTGCGATCGCCTGGCCGTTGGAAGAAGTCAAGAAGCCAGCTCTCTCCGCCAAGGATGCCCAGGGTCAGGCACTGGTCGACGCCGAGACCTATCCATGAAGGCCGTAATGCAGCCCAAACCAAACAGGCTGGACTTCAGCCCGACGCGTCGGGCTGTACCCGACCCAGATACCTCCTAGAAGTACACTCGCATACATGTCACTCAGGCATGTAGGAGCGCCCCCTTTATGCCCCGCGAGTATGGGCGTGATCAACAACCCTGCAAGGACCCAACCTTGAAAGCTCTAATTCTCGGCGCCAACGGCCAACTCGGTACCGAGCTCAAGAAAACCGTCCCTGACGGCATCGAGTTCATCGCCCACGACCGCGCCACGCTTGATATCGCCGATCCAAAAGTGGTTCACGCTGTAATCAGCGCTGAGCGCCCACAACTCGTGGTCAACGCCGCGGCCTACACCGCCGTCGATCGTGCCGAGAGCGAGTCGGAGCAGGCCTTCGTCACCAATGCCGAGGGAGCAGGGCACGTCGCCATTGCCGCTGCCGCCCAAGGGGCACGGCTGGTACATATATCAACTGATTTCGTCTTTGACGGTCGAAAATCGATACCTTACCGACCCGACGACCGCACCAACCCGCAGTCGGTCTACGGCAAATCGAAATGCGAGGGAGAGGAGCGGGTGCTCGCCGCCTACCCCGAGGCGACCGTCCTGCGCACCGCATGGCTTTACGCCGCCGGCGGCAGGAACTTCGTCAGCACCATGCTCGGGTTGATGCGCGAGGGCAAACCACTGCGGGTTGTTGCCGACCAGGTTGGCACCCCCACGTGGGCACGTACCCTCGCGGAGGCCACCTGGGCTCTCGGCCTGACCCTGTCGGCAACCGGTATCCATCACTGGACCGACGCCGGTGTCGCCAGCTGGTACGACTTTGCCGTCGCCATACAGGACGAGGCCATGACCCTCGGCCTGCTCGACAAGCCGACCGGCATTACCCCCATCACCACCGCCGATTACCCGACGCCGGCCATGCGCCCGGCCTACAGCGTGCTCGATTGCCGAGTGACGCGCGAAGCGGCCGGACTGGAAGGGAGGCACTGGCGCCACGCCCTCGCCGAAATGCTCAGGGAAGTGAAGGCAAGCACCTGACCAAACGTTACGTGCAGGCTGGGCTAAAGTTTGGCCCACACATGCAATCACGACCCGGATTTCTTCCTGTAGGTAGGGCTTCAGCCCGACAGGATGTCGGGAATAATGTCGGACTGGAGTCCTGATCTGGGGTGCTGATGGGCAGTTCGATAATCTCCCCGTTCTAGGAAAATATCTCTTGCAGCGAACATTCTGATACGTTGAGCCGCTAGGAGGGGCTTATTTCAGATATTATGTTCGACATAACAGACAAATATATTGTTTTCTATTAGAAAGCGTATACTATGACAAATAATGTCTGATATAGAGAACATCACTAAAAGCATCGGTATGACGATCCGCATCCGTCGGAAGCAACTCGGCATGACTCAACTGGACCTCGCCGAAATCGCCGGGTTGCAGCGCCAGACGATCGGTCGCGTCGAGAACGGTAACGAGGCCGTCACTGTCGCTACGGTGGCACGCGTTGCCGCAGCGGTGGGTCTCGACTTGATGGTCATGCCCCGGTATGCCGACGGTCGCTCATGAGGCCATCAGACGCCAAGAGTGTCGACATCGCGGATGTTTACAAGAGTGATCAGCTGGCGGGGTACCTCACCAGGACCCGCGAGGGCACATCGTTCCAGTATGCCCGCGATTACATCGGCGGAACGGGCGAGGCGGTGGCCTCCACCCTGCCGGTCCGAGAGGCCTCATACGTCACTGGTGCGGGTGCGGTGCCTGCCTTCTTCGCGGGTCTGCTTCCCGAGGGGGTGCGTCTTCTCGCCGTGGTCGCCGCAGTCAAAACATCACCCGACGATGAACTCTCTCTCCTGATAGCCGTTGGAGAAGATGCGGTGGGTGATGTCCGCATCATCCCGCACGGATCGGAGCCCGCTACCAAGCCCCGAGCGCTCCCTGCCGTACCAGGTGAGGTCTCATTTGCAGATCTGTTTGCGCGATCGATCGATCCGTCGACTGCAGAACTGGACCGGGCCCTGCCGGGTGTGCAGGAGAAGTTGTCTGATGCGATGGTGTCATTCCCTCTCGCAGGAGCGAAAGGGCCGGCGATCCTGAAACTCAACCCAGCCGCCTTTCCACGCATCGTTGAGAACGAGGCATTCTGTCTGAGCCTTGCTAAGCGTGCCGGCCTGACCGTCCCGCGATTCGAGGTGATCGAAGACCGCGATGGAGTGAGCGGGCTGCTCGTGGAGCGCTTTGACCGCAGGGTTGCGAACGGTTCAGTGCGCCGGCTGGCCCAGGAAGATGCCTGTCAACTTCTGAACAGGTGGCCAGCCGACAAGTACCGGGTCAGCATCAACGACATGGCTGAGCGTCTCGTAGAGGTCACGTCATCACGCGAGGCCTCGATCATGGACCTCGTTGAGCAGGTCGCATTCAGCTGGATCGTGGGCAACGGTGACATGCACGCGAAGAACTACTCAGTGCAGTGGTTGAAGGAGGAGCGACTTGTCGTCCCCTCACCTGTCTATGACGTGGTGTCGACTATCCCCTATCCACTGGACCAGCACATGGCGCTGAAACTGGACGGCAGGGATGCCAATCTCCGTGGCCGGTTCCTGGTCGATTTCGCATCCCGATTTGGTGTCCCGGAGTCGATGTCGCGGCGAAGGCTCAGCGCGCTTGCCGATGGCGTGGCGCCCTACATCGATGAGGCCTCTCATATCGGATTCGACGATCGCACGACCGAGCGGCTGGCGACAGAGATGAATCGCAGGATCACGGCCCTTCGTCGCTTCGACTGACGTTCATCAGGTTCGCCACGAGCATGCTTTCAAGGTCACGGAACCCGACGATGAAGAGCCACCAGTCGAACCCCTTGGCCGACAAAATACGAAGACCAGACGAGATCAGCGCGACAACTAAACCGGCCTGAACTGTACTGGCGCCTTTTCCATCTCCCCAATCCATTGCTCCACACCAAGTATGAGGTTATCCTGCGTTCAACTATTGAACGCACCTGCCGCAAGCAGGCCAAGAAGCTAGCCAGGGCACCCGTAGATCGGACCTCAGTCCGACAAAGCCCAGGGCCACCACATCATGTGGGTCAGACTTCAGTCCGACAAAAAACCAGGGCCACAACGCCCTGTATGTCGGACTTCAGTCCGACAAGGAATGGTGTTCAATTCACCCATGCCCCCAACAGGGCAGGGCGGTAGCGTGCCCAGCCACGCGACTCCAGCAAAATAAACACAAGACAATGCCCTCCACCGAAGCCCACCTAAAGATCCTTCGCCTGATCGAGGCCAACCCTGACCTTTCGCAGCGCGATATCGCACGAGAACTGGGTATTAGCCTTGGCAAGACCAACTACTGCCTGAAAGCGCTGATAGACAAGGGCTGGATCAAGGCGCAGAACTTCAGCAACAATCCTAACAAGCTCTCCTACGCTAACCTGCTTACCCCACAGGGTGTCACCGGGAAGGTGCGTATTACCAAGAACTTCCTGATGCGCAAGTTAGCCGAGTACCAAGACCTCGAGAACGAAATCAAGCGCCTCACCGCAGAGGTGCGCGAGGCCGACAGCGGCCTCCCTGGGTCCAAGTAAAATCCACCCAACCCGTAGGAGCCCCGTCCACGGGGCGATATCCCTAATTTACGAACCGCACGCCACTATCAGCTCACATGTGACTCTACATATAATGACAATATGTGTCATTATATGTAGAGTCTGACCATGCA
>Ga0164320_10000574_pt1 | contig 12419 bp, 10 predicted proteins | sample GuaBasSediGuay11_FD_113736 | JGI IMG/M metagenome (GOLD analysis project Ga0164320, IMG submission 113736) | Subseafloor sediment microbial communities from Guaymas Basin, Gulf of California, Mexico - Guay11, Core 4567-28, 0-3 cm | ecosystem: Environmental > Aquatic > Marine > Hydrothermal...
AACCTTGTACTCGAAAAACTATTTAACCGCAACATACAATTTTCGATGCTTCCTTTCTGGTATGATGTAGATAACGCAGATGACCTGAAATTCCTGAAACTTCACCTGCAATATATGAAGAAAGACCTTCCGCTTTAATCTTATACCCCTCCCGAAATAATATGTAATCGCGTTATGGAAAACGCATGATATCAACGATTTATTCATCAAAAAAATAGGGGTCTCCTCTCTAAGAAATGATGAATCCATCATGGTATCGATATTTTGGAGTGATGTTATGATCGGTGATAATCAATAAAACATCATTTTTTGATTGATATCGAGATTAACAACTGCTTTTCCTTATAATTAGTTCCTTAGGCGATTTAAGCTAATCATTTATAACTTCATTAGCTATTTTTATTGATAATTAAAGCAGTTAGTGTTACATATACGGTATATGACGGAGATCAAGTTGTCTTGGTAAAGCCGGGCTGCCGAAGCATTGGACTTTGGTCAGTCCAGCTTTTTATTTTAAGCAGGGAAATAAAGGCGTTCTGTTGGAATACTCTTCAATACATGAAGGGCATTTCAGGGATTAAATGAACAGGAGGAGCAGGTGGGCAAAAGATTTCAATTCAGGAGCATAGGAGCACGCCTCACTTTCTGGTTTTTCATTATGGCCATGCTTCCGCTGATTATGGTCAATATCACAGTTTACATCCAAATGGTACATTCAATAAAGGTATCAGCATTAAATAAGATCGAGGCAATGAGGGATCTAAAAGTTATTGAAGTTAATCAATGGCTTGATGAAAGAATTATGGATGTTCGTACCATCGCTGCCAGTGATGAGATACGTATACTGGAAAAGATACAGATTGATAAGGAAGAAAACAGTCAATCTGATATCGCTATTGTTTCAAAGGCACGGAATCTTCTCAATAGATACCTGCACAATTATGATGACTTACACGAAATCCTTATTGTCAGCCCATACACCAAAAACATCCTGGTCTCAACTGATAAAGAAAGTGAAGGGGCTAATCGTTCAATAGGCACTCACGATCTGGATACATTACGGAACAGTGGAATATCCATTTCAGATATCTATAATTCCAACAGGCTGAATAAGCCCGGCATGGACTTTTCGGTTCCAATTTTTAGTTTGATGGGCAGTAATCAGATCATCGGTATTCTCATTGCCAATATTAACCTGGAATCTTCTTTGTATAACATGTTGTTAAATCGTACAGGCATAGGGAAGACAGGTGAAACTCTTATTGTGAACAAAGATGTCATAGCCTTGAACAAGCTGCGCTGGAACGATGACACACCGCTAACGCTGAAAATCACAGCACAACCTGCTGTATATGCTGCACTGGGGAAAACAGGCATTATGGAGACTGCGGATTACCGAGGGGAAAAGGCATTGGCTGCCTATACGTATATTCCCCGTACCGGCTGGGGACTTGTAGTAAAGCAGGATCTCAAAGAAGTCTATGCCCCCATATATAGTCTCAGAAAATGGATGTTACTCATTGTAATTATGACTTTGTTTGGGGTGATAATAATTGCGTTTCGTGTTTCAAAATCGATTTCTAATCCGATTAAGGAATTGCATAAAGGAAGTGAAATAATAGGACGCGGTGACTTAGATTATAAAGTAGGTACTGATGCAAATGATGAAATTGGAGAATTATCCAGAACGTTTGATCTGATGATAGAGACGCTAAAAACCACTACTGCGTCCTGGGATGATTTAAATAAAGAGATGGCCGAGCGCAGACATCTCGAAAAAATGCTTATTGAAATCAGAGAACATGAACGGCGGCGTATTGGACATGATCTTCATGACAATCTGGGACAGCAACTGACAGCTATATCTTATAAAACTCATGGCCTTGAAAACATATTGAGAAAAGAAATGATTCCTGCAGCCGAAGATGCAGCAAGGATTACGTCTCTTATCGAGATGGCGAAAACACAGGTTAAGTCTCTTTCGAAAGGTCTGTCACCGATGCTGGAAAAGGGTGAATACAGTCTCATGACAGCCATGGTAAAGCTCGCATCGAATTCTGAAAGACTGTTCGGGATACCGTGTGTTATCAATTGTAAGGGATCTGTTCTGATATATAATGATGATGCGTTAATACATCTTTATCGCATAGCTCAAGAGGCTATCACTAATGCTGCGAGACACGCCAAGCCGAGGCAAATAGAAATTAGTTTTAAAAGAGAACAGAACAATATTGCATTGACAATAAAAGATGATGGAACAGGGTTCACTCAAACAACGCATTCAGACGGAATGGGTCTGGAAATTATGAGATTCCGGGCAAGAATAATCAATGCATCACTTGATATCCAATCGGACATAAAGAAAGGGACAATAGTAACATGTATTTTTCGTGATAAACGAGAAAGTGAGATCCATATTAATGAAGAAACTTCATAGTTTTTTTAAATATATCTAATCCAATGGAGAAAATAATAATGAAATCTCTAAATGTCCTGTATAGGGAAAAATACCTAATCAAACATAAGAAATCTCTTTAAAGAAAACCTTCGATATCCTATCGATTTACAAGGCACTCTATTTACCCTATGATAAGACTAAGGAGGACAACCCTAAAGAGTTTTTTGGGAGGGTGAAAATCATGAAAACTCTAAAAGCTGAAAATATAACAAAAAAGAATAAAGTGTTTATAGTGGAAGACCATTGCATTGTACGCGAGGGACTTTCACATCTCATTAACAGTGAAGAAGACCTTATAATATGTGGGGAGACAGATAATGTTTCCGATGCGTTACAGGCCATTGAAGATTCTAAACCCGATATCATAATAGTTGATATCAGTCTGGCAGATGGCAGCGGAATCAGACTTACCGAGAATCTCGTGTATTCCCATCCCGGTTTATTGGTCCTGGTTCTTTCGATGCACGATGAAACCGAATATGCAGAACGTTGTCTTAAGTCAGGGGCTCGGGGCTATATAATGAAACAGGAGTCGTCCAAGACATTGCTGGCAGCAATAAGAAAAGTCCTGAACGGAGAAATATATGTGAGTGATAAATTAAATGTTACACTTTTACATAAATTCGTTAAAAACAAATTTGAAAGTTTCGATTCTTCCACAAAGCCACTCAGCAACCGTGAACTGGAAGTGTATCAACTCATTGGTCAGGGGCTGAAAAAACACAAGATAGCAGAACGATTAAACCTCAGTGTTAAAACAATTGAAACGTACATAGAGCATATCAAGATTAAGCTGCAGTTAAAGGGTACGCATGATGTCCTCATGCACGCCGTCAAATCTATTTATTAAATACGCTTAACATGCAGTGCGTTTACGAGTAATGTAGAGGCTTATCCTGGCTTCTCTCATTACGGGTTCAAGGGGTCAAGGATTAGTGATTAATTTAATTTTATGTTTTTCTTTCACTCGAACCCTTGGCCCCTTGAATCCTTTCATCAATTCCAGATAAGGAAAAATACCTAGTCCAACATAAGTAGTCTCCTCAACATAAATATTAGAATTCGATTTAGTAAAAACTCCCTAATCCATCATAAGAAATATCTCCCAATAAACCTTTGAGTTCCTATCGATTTACAGGGCAAGACTTTTATCCCACAATCTAAATAAGAAGTCATCCCTCAGGGATGATAAAGAAATGAATCGAGAGCAGATTTAACGAGAAAGGAGGCAAATGGGAATGTTCAATATATTAAGGAAGGAGGAATTATCAGATCAGATAACTTTATTGGAGATCGAGGCAGGAGATATAGCAAGGAAAGCAAAGCCGGGTAATTTTTTTATACTCAGAACTCATGAGCAGGGAGAAAGAGTCCCTTTAACCATTGCTGATTTTGACAGGAACAGAGGGACCATAACAGCTGTCTTTCAGAAGGTCGGCAAGTCAACCCATCACCTGGGGTCCCTCAATGAAGGCGATTTTATTACTGATGTCGTCGGCCCACTCGGCAACAATTCCCATATAGCGAATTTCGGCAAAGTCGTATGTGTGGGCGGCGGTGTAGGGATTGCACCTGTTTATCCCATAGCAAAGGCGCTCAAGGAAGCAGGCAATAAGGTCACATCAATTATAGGAGCACGGTCAAAATCAATTCTCTTCTGGGAAGAAAAGATGCGTAACGTATCTGATGATCTTATTATTACCACGGATGACGGATCATACGGTACAAAAGCAGTTGTAACATCTCCTCTCGAAGATATCCTTAGCAGCGAAAAGGTAGACCTGGTAATTGCGATCGGGCCTGCAATTATGATGAAGTTCGTATGCAAGACAACTGCAAGATACAAAGTAAAAACGATAGTAAGTCTGAATTCAATCATGATTGATGGAACAGGGATGTGTGGAGGTTGCAGGGTGGAAATTGGAGGTGAGACAAAGTATACATGTGTCGACGGTCCTGAATTTAACGGCCACGAAGTTGATTTTGATCTTCTTATGAACAGACTTCAAGGCTATATTGACGAGGAAAAAATGGCTATGAAACAAGTTCGAGTCTGTGGAGGAAAAAATTATGGAATTAAGGACAGCTGAGAAAGAAACAGTAAAAAGAGTGAATATGAGGGAGCAGCCTCCACTGGTGAGGGCGAGAAATTTCCTGGAAGTTCCTTACGGATATACCCCTGATGAAGCGGTCGAAGAGGCATCCAGATGCAAGACATGTAAAAAAGCTGCCTGCAGGACAGGATGCCCGGTTAACGTAGATATCCCCGGATTCATAGATCTGATAAAAGAGAGAAAATTCCTTGATGCCTGTTACAGGGCAAAGGAAAAGAACGCCTTGCCCGCTGTTTGCGGAAGAGTATGTCCCCAGGAGAGACAGTGTGAATCGCAATGTATTATGGGAAAAAAGGGAACACCCATTGCAATAGGCAATCTGGAGAGATTTGTTGCAGATTATGAAGCAGATAACGGTAGTATGAAAATTCCTGAGCGGCCAGCGTCTACGGGAAGAAAAGTAGCTGTAATAGGCTCTGGCCCGGGCGGATTGACATGTGCGGTCGATCTCACAATGGCCGGTCATCAGGTCACCTTATTTGAGGCATTTCATGAACCAGGTGGAGTATTAATTTATGGCATACCGGAGTTCAGGCTGCCAAAGGCAATAGTAAAAAGAGAGGTCGAGTATATAAAGAATTTGGGGATTGAACTCAAGCTTAATACCGTAATCGGAAAACTCCATACCATCGATGAATTAATGAACGGACTCGGATACGACGCAAGCTTTATTTGCACAGGGGCCGGGTTACCTATGTTTTTAGGCATTCCGGGGGAAAATCTCAATGGTGTCTGCTCTGCAAACGAATATCTGACAAGAGCTAATCTGATGAAGGCCTACCTCTTCCCCGAGTATGAGACCCCGATTAAGAAAGGAAAAAATGTAGCCGTATTGGGTGGAGGCAATGTAGCTATGGATGCTGCAAGGGTGGCATTAAGGATTGGCGCGGAAAATGTCTATCTTATTTACCGGCGCTCTGAGGCTGAGATGCCGGCAAGGAAGGCGGAAGTACACCATGCTCACGAAGAAGGCATAAAATTTTTATTCCTTACAAACCCCACACAATTCATTGATGACGGAAAGGGCAACCTGTGCGGAGTTGAATGTATAAAGATGGCACTCGGAGAGCCGGATGAATCGGGCAGGAGAAGGCCTGTTCCAATTAAGGGCAGCGAGTTTCAGATCGAAATAGATGTGGCAATTCCTGCCTTAGGGGCAAAAGCAAATCCGCTTTTAACACAGACCATGTCGGATTTAACCTTACGTAAGGGTGGTTATATTGCAGCTGACGAGTGGACAGGCATGACATCCAAGCAAGGAGTATTCGCAGGTGGAGATATTGTTACAGGTGCTGCAACGGTTATCTCGGCTATGGGAGCAGGAAGGAGGACAGCGAATGCAATCAACGAGTATCTCAAATGGAAACACTGGGATTATCAGCACTATATGCATGTAGGGTCGGGGTAACCCATCCCTATGAAAGGAGGGATAACGATGAAAGATTACATTAGCATAATGGTCGTAGACAACGACCCTGAAGTGACAAAAAGCGTCCAGACGGTTCTCTATCGCGAAGGCCATTCTGTTGAAGGCGTGCTCAGTGGAATAGAAGCGATTCACAAGATAAGGCAAAAAAATTATGATCTTGTTTTTACAGAATTGACGTTGCGCGGGATAGACGGCATTACACTTATAAAATGGCTAAAGCAATATTGGCCTGCCACAGGTGTTATTGCTATTACAGGCAACCTCGTAAAAAAGGCCATTGAGGAGGCGTACAGGCTTGGCATAATCAGCCATCTGAATAAGCCGTTTACGCTGGAAATGTTAATGGATGTATTCAATAAAGCGATGGAGTGGATCAATGATAGTGCCTTCAGGAATGAACAGGAACTAATATTCAAGCCAGAACTGCTTTCAGAATTAGATGAGGTGATTAATGAATACGGAAAAACATCCAGCAATACAATACGGGTGTTATCGCGTGCCCAGGAGATAGTCGGGTATATTCCACCTGCGATACAGAAACGAATTGCTCATGGCCTGAACATGCATCCTGCTGAAATACATGCCATTGTTTCGTTTTACTCCAGCTTCAGGTCGCAACCGGAAGCTCCACGTACTCCCAGTTATGTAAGTGGAGTCGAAAAAGCATGGAATAGCGTAACCTGGATGACAAGAGAGAAGGCATTGAATTCGGTCAACGCATTTATCAAATCGAAACAATTGGCATCCTAATGAAAGATATCATTAGGGAGGCCCACGAACTTTATTAATAAATTACATATAAACGCGTTAGAGCCTCCTGGAGGGGTGGTGCAGCGGGAAAGGAGAATTGTTATGGCCAGGTTAAGTATAGCGGACCTTCAGAAAATAAGGGATAAAAATAAGGCAACATTTACTCTCAGACAAGGCGATTACAAAGCTAAAGTTGTTGTGCATATGGGGACCTGCGGCATTGCCGCCGGTGCAAGAAATGTTATGACCGCCCTGATGCATGAGATCGATCTTGCCGGGAGAGATGATATCGTAGTGAAAACTTCAGGCTGCGGCGCGCTCTGTGCCCGTGAGCCTATGGCGGTTATTGAACTGGTGGACCAGACGCCTGTCATTTATGGTGACCTGAATGAAGAAAAGGTAACTGAAATATTCAGAGAGCATATTATGGGTGGTAATCCTGTTGAAAAATATGCATTGGCACTGGGAGGAGAAGCAATATTCTGATAATTACTTGTTGTGAGCTACTGACTTCTTTATGAAAACTGAAATTGCAAATATATACATATAAAGGAGGTAAACATGGGAACTGCAGTTCGTACACATGCAATGCTTTGCGGAGGGACTGGCTGTATGGCAAGCGGCACAAAAAAGGTCAAGACTACCCTTGAAGAGGAGTTCAGGAAGAAGGGTATTGAAGATGAAGTAGAAGTGGTCCTCTCGGGTTGCAACGGGTTTTGCGCCAAAGGACCTGTTATGGCTGTGTATCCTGATGAGACCTTTTATCAGGATATAAGGCCCGAAGATGTGCCTGATCTGGTTGAGGAGCATTTTATTAAAGGCAGACCTTATCAGAAACTGGCCTTCAAAGCTATTGATAAAAAAACTGCTATCCCCTCAATACATGATATCCCTTTCTTTAAACACCAGATATTAGTGGTACTCAAAAACAAAGGACTTATCGACCCTGAAAAAATCGAAGATTATATAACCATGGACGGGTATAAGGCGCTCTCAAAGGCATTCACTCTGATGAAGCCAGAAGATATAGTCAAAGTGGTCACGGACTCCGGGTTAAGAGGAAGAGGCGGTGCGGGTTTCCCAACCGGGAAGAAGTGGGAACTGGGACGCAAGATCGAATCTGACGAGAAATATGTCATATGCAATGGAGATGAAGGTGACCCCGGGGCATTCATGGACAGGTCGGTAATGGAATCGGATCCCCATGCAGTGCTTGAGGGTATGATGCTCTGCGGAGTGGCTACTGGTTCTCATAAAGGGTATATATATGTCAGGGCTGAATATCCCCTTGCAATCAAGAGGCTTCAAATCGCTATTGACCAGTGTTATGAAGCAGGATTACTCGGGGATAATATACTGGACTCCGGGTTTGCGTTTGACATTGAAATATACCAGGGAGCAGGTGCGTTTGTGTGTGGTGAAGCAACGGCCCTGATGAGGTCAATTGAAGGCAAACGGGGTATGCCGAGGCCCAAGCTCTGGCGTTCTGCAGTAAAGGGCCTGTGGGACAAACCAACCATTCTGAACAATGTTGAGACCCTGGCAAATATTCCCCAGATCGTCCTGAACGGCGCAGGGTGGTACAGAAGCCTTGGAACTGCAGAAAGCTCAGGGACAAAGGTCTTTGCACTAACAGGTGCTATAAATAATGTCGGATTAGTTGAAGTCCCGATGGATACCTCTCTCAGAAAGATCATATACGATATCGGCGGAGGGATAACAAAGAAGGGGAGGAAATTCAAGGCTGTACAGTTGGGAGGACCCTCCGGAGGCTGCATTCCCGAACAGTACCTGGACATACCTGTTACATATGAGGCCATCAAGAAGAGTGGAGCGATCGTAGGCTCCGGCGGTATGGTGGTAATGGATGACAGCACCTGCATGGTTAACACTGCAAAGTTCTTTCTCGATTTTACTGCCGATGAATCCTGCGGCAAATGTGTCCCCTGCAGGATAGGAACAAAACTCATGTATGATCTGCTTAGTGATATATGCGAAGGACAGGGCAAAGCCGGCGATATAGAGATACTTGAAGACATCTCACAGGATATTATCGATGCGTCACTCTGCGGTCTAGGGCAATCAGCGCCTACACCTGTACTGTCGACATTAAAGTATTTCAGAGAGGAGTATGAAAAGCACATACATGACAAGTGGTGTCCTACCGGTGTATGCAGTGACCTTTGTACATTTTATATAGACGAAAAGCTTTGCAAGGGATGCGGAGCTTGTCTCAAGGTATGTCCTGCAAATGCTGTAAACGGTGAGAAGAAAAAACCGCATACAATAAATCAGGAAAACTGTGTGCACTGCAGAACATGCTGGGATGCATGCAAGTTTGAATCAATAAAAATCCTTCCTGCTGCTGCCCGTAATGCCGGGGATGCCGAACTAAAGTATCTGGCCAGCATGGTCACAGAAAACCGGGAAAGGATCGGAAAGGTGGAGGTGTCCGGATGATAGAACTCACCATTAACGGTCAAAAGGTCAGCACAAAAAAAGGAAACACGATCCTGGAAGCTGCACTGGACAACGGCATAAAAATACCGAATCTCTGCTATGACAGGAGATTAGTGCCTTACGGCGGTTGCAGGTTATGTGTTGTGGAGATAGAGGGATCGAGAAAACCTGAGGCATCATGTGCAACATTTGCAACCGAAGGGATTAAAGTCTGGACAGAGACCCCAAAAGTCAGAAAGATACGCCAAGCCGTGCTCGAATTCATGCTGGTCCATCATCCGCTTGACTGTCCTGTATGCGACAAGGCAGGTGAGTGTGATCTCCAGGACCTTGTTTATCAATATGGTAAACCTCGGGGACGTTTCATAAGGGGAAAAAAACATGCGTTGCCTGATACCAAAGGCCCAATTGTAGAATTAAGTTCAAGCAAGTGCATACTCTGCGGTAAATGCGTGCGGCTCTGTGCAGAACATCAGGGCCAGGGCGCCCTTGGGTTGATCGGAAGAGGCTTTCCTACCGTTGTTCAACCTGCATTCGGCGAGATCCTTGAATGTGATTACTGCGGCCAGTGCATTGATGTATGCCCTACTGGAGCCATTATGAACAAATCGATAAAATTCAAGTCACGGTCATGGTTCATCGAGGAAAAGGACACCATATGCCCCTTCTGCGGTTGCGGCTGCACTCTTACCCTCGGGATCATGGAAGGGAAGATACTCAGATCGCGGGGAATGCAGGACAAGGGAGTAAACGATGGGAATCTCTGCGGCAGGGGAAGGTTCGGCGTTGATTATATATACAGCGAGAACCGTCTAAAGTCACCCATGATTAATAAGGGCGGAGAGCTTGTAACTGTCTCATGGGATGATGCCCTTAATTATATAAGTGACAAACTAAAAAATATAGCAAATGCCCACGGCCCATCCTCCATAGGTTCGATAGGCTCGCCCAGATGCACAAATGAGGAAAATTATATATTTCAAAAATTTATACGGAATACAATAGGTTCGAACAACATTGATTCCTCTGCTTCATTTGGGTATGGTCTTGTAGAGAGGGCATGGAATATAGCATTTGGTCTGAGTGGCCACAAAATCGATCTGAAATCCCCTATAGGCAAAGATGTAATCCTCATTATCGAGTCTGACCTCAGCATAACACATCCTTTTTTCGGGCTCAATATTCTGCAGGCAAAAAGGGCGGGATCAAAGCTTATAGTTGCAGACAGCAGGGAGACAAAATTAACAAGGCACAGCACACAGTGGCCGAGAATAAAACAGGGGACAGGTGTAGCTCTCCTGAATGGGATAATGAGTGTCATGTTGGACAGGGGTATTGTTGTAAATCAAAATGCCTCAAAGATTACAGGGTTTTCAGCACTGGAGGAAATGTTAAAAGAGTATAGCCCTGAAAGAGTTTCAGAGATAACAGGTATTTCCAGGGAAGAACTTGTTGCCGTTACAGAGACATTGGTAAATGCAAAAACCAGAATGCTCACTCTTTCTATCAGCGTTTCTGAAAATACAAAGGGACTGGATACTATTCTGGCTGCAATAAATTTAATTCATCTTCTTGGTGAGAGTCCCGATGCCATTCAGATTCCGGCAGAATACTCCAATACCTTCGGCCTTTACCAAATGGGTGTTAGGCCAGATGCCGGACCTGCTTACCAGACGTCATGGAATGATGGCAAAGACATAATGGAGATGCTATATGAACCCTACTCTCTCAAGGCCCTGTACATAATGGGAGCAGACCCTGTTGTTACCTTCCCCAATAAATCGGAGATTATCACAACCTTAAAGTCATTATACCTGCTTATTGTTCAGGATATAGCTTTGACAGAGACAGCGAAGTTTGCTCACGTTATTCTGCCTGCATCCAGCTGGGCGGAAAAAGAGGGAACATATACGAATGCCGAAGGGGTTACACAAAAGTTAAGCAAAGTAATTGATCCTATGGGCCAGTCACTTCCTGACTGGCAGATCCTGAATAAACTTTCACAGATTATGGGAAAAGATCTTGAGATAAAAGACAGAAAGGACATAGTACGGGAAATAGACTCATTGCTTGATGAACCTCGTGGTGCAGTGCCTATGACCCGCACTTTTACCCCTGTCAATTATTCAGCCGGTGAAGAACCAGATGAAGAGTATCCGTTGAATATGGTTGTAAGAGATGTATTGCAGCATGCCGGCAGCATCTCAACGAGGTCGAAATCGCTTAACCTTGTTTCATCCGAGGCGCTACTTGAGATAAACGGGAAAGATGCCGAACGGTTTGGTATTTCAGATAGCGGTCATGTCAAGTTAACTTCGAGACGGGGTACGGTGTATCTCAAAGCTGTTGTCTCTGATAACATTCCTGATGGAATTGTCTATGTGCCGACACATTTTCCTCACAGTGGAGTAAGTATCCTTACATGCCTTTCAGGTAAAGGAGGAATTTCTACTGATGCAGTCAGAATCGAAACAGCATAATGTTTTGAAATCGCTCAGTCCTCTTATTGATATGACTGATAACTCAATGGAATTCAACCTGTTTCGAGCTAAAACAACATTACATCATATTATCAACAAGTAGTTTTGGAGTTCAGGTTGAAGATTGCCAGTTGAAGTCAATAAAAAAGGCAGAGCCAACTACTGTGGAAGTGTTAGAGAGTTTTGACGTACTTTTTATAACTTTCAGGTGGTGAAATAATTTCCATTCCCATACAGTACTTTAATCTTGCAGGGTTATCTCTATTCAATCTTAGCCAAATTATTTGGCATTTTAAATCTAAATCTTCTCCAGAAGGTCGATGGAATTTCACTCTAAGATTTTTTTTAAGAGTAAAGTCTGTTTCTTCAATATCAGTAAAAACTATCTCAAACAGACCTTCTTCGGATAAATTATCAATTGAACCTTCATAATATTTACCGTCTATTTTAACCTCTGCATTTATCATATTATCTATTTTCTTGAAACGTATTCTTTCTATTTGCATATATTATCGACATTTAAAATTACACCTTGAGAAGTCAACAAAAAAGGCAGATGTAATGTTTAATAAAAGTAGTTAATTGAAATTGATGATAAGATAGATTTATGAATGAAATTAAGCCCGCTTCAAGCCAAAATCAACATTTCATCAGATTATCGATAAATGGTAGTAGAGGTAAAGTTGCTGATTGCCAGTTGAAAGTGATTATTCTTATGCAATGACTTG
>Ga0164320_10000575_pt1 | contig 12405 bp, 18 predicted proteins | sample GuaBasSediGuay11_FD_113736 | JGI IMG/M metagenome (GOLD analysis project Ga0164320, IMG submission 113736) | Subseafloor sediment microbial communities from Guaymas Basin, Gulf of California, Mexico - Guay11, Core 4567-28, 0-3 cm | ecosystem: Environmental > Aquatic > Marine > Hydrothermal...
GATTAGTCTGAGCGGGCAGTCACCTCAAGTAGATGATAGCCAAACTGTGTTTTCACCGGACCTTGCACTGAATTTATGTCTGCGCTGAACACGACTTCATCGACTTCCTTGACCATCATTCCAGGTCCGAACTCTCCCAGGTCACCGCCCTTCTGTCCCGCGGGGCAGGAGGAATGTTGTTTCGCCAAATCGGCAAAATCAGCGCCGCCGGCAATTTCATCTTTGATAGATTGGCATTGTTCTTCTGTATCCACCAGAATGTGTCGTGCAGTTGCTTTGGACATGCGTTGTACTCCGTAACAATTAATAAACGTTGATTCCACCCGAACCGGGCCTGTCGTGCCGACAGAATTTCGGCAGTCATCTATCAATGTCGAATTATGCCATAACTGATAACATCCAAATACATTGTCCGCCAAAAATTACATGCCAAAACACCTGATCCCGATCGTGGCGACCGTATTCGTCATGCTGTTCGTCTGGTTGAGCATGGCGCCACTTCTGTCGTGGTATGAATTAGGCAGTTATTCAGAAGAACTTGACGAGGCCAGGTTCAAATGGAGCAACAGCGGCGTCTCCGACTACAGCTATGTATATGAAATATCTTCCTATTACGCCCCACCGCTACGTGGAGCGCTACGCGTAACCGTTCGAGACGGGCAGTTATCGAGGTCCAGTCTTGTCGATGATGGTGAATTGATCGATATTTCCGGGATGCCGGCGGTGCCCGGAACGATTGAACTGACATTCGATTTCATAAGTACGCTCCTCGCTGAATACCCCTATGAGATTGACGTCGAGTACGATGCTGTTTTAGGTTATCCAAAGAGGATCATGGTGGACTTCAGCGATTCGACCGAGGATGAAGCCACCTATGTCATCGGGTCGTTTACGATTATCCAGGACGGATTCTGATAAGCCGATTCATGGCATATCTGCACCCGGTTACCGGCCTGAAACAGGACATAGCATGAGTGACTTGCCCAATTGCCCGACATGTAATTCCGCATACACATACCAGGACGGAAACATGTTTATTTGCCCGGAATGCGCGCACGAGTGGGCACAGGAGCAGGCCGGAGAAAGCAGCGACAATGAGCGCATAATCAAAGACGCAAATGGCAATGCGCTTAATGACGGCGATACAATCACAGTAATCAAGGATCTCAAAGTAAAGGGCTCATCATCCGTCGTCAAGATTGGCACGAAAGTGAAAAATATCCGCTTGGTCGATGGCGATCACGACATCGATTGCAAGATTGATGGCATTGGGGCGATGAAACTGAAATCTCAATTCGTTAGAAAGGCCTGACTTCACACAGATCGAATAACAACAGCTTATAAATCCGCATAGAAAGAGAGGAAATGATGACCTGGAGCGTCTATTTATCAGGGGAAATCCACACCGACTGGCGTCAGCGGATCATGCGTGGCGCGAAGTCGAATGGATTGCCCATCGTATTCACATCCGCTGTCACCGATCATGAGGCAAGTGACGCCGCAGGTGATGTACTTGGAAAAGAGGACAACAATTTCTGGCGCGACCATAAATCATCGAAAGTGAATAGCATACGCACGAAGACTCTGATCGGGCAATGCGATATCGCGATTGTCCGTTTCGGCGACAAATACAAACAATGGAATGCGGCATTTGACGCCGGTTGCTGCGCAGCGCTTGGCAAACCCTATATCACCCTGCATGACGCCGATATCATTCACCCGTTGAAAGAAGTGGATGCCTCGGCTGTTGCATGGGCAGAAACTCCGGAGCAGGTTGTAGAAATACTGAAGTACGTAATTGACGCGAAGTAGGCAGGACATTGCTTCGAACAATGGCAACCGCAGCGACGATCAAAGCATGAATATGTACAAAAAACTTAGCCGGATCTGCCAATTGATATTTGTTGCCTCGGTCGCAATAGCTTGCAGCAGCACGGAGTCAGAACTACGACCTTTTAGTAGCGACGGGTGTTCACTTTTCCCGGACTCTTCTCTGATCAGCGAGAGCGACTGGTGCTCGTGCTGCTTCGAGCACGATCTGGCCTATTGGCGTGGCGGAACTGCCGCAGAACGTGAGCAGGCTGACAGCGTGCTCAAAGACTGCGTCGCTGAGAAAGCAGGGAACGAATCACTGGCGATAATGATGTATGAAGGGGTAAGACTCGGCGGCAGCCCGTATTTCTACAGCTGGTATCGTTGGGGTTATGGCTGGGGTTACGAGCGAAAATACCAGGCGCTCTCACCGGCGGAAGTCGAAACCGCGGATAGCCTGATTAAGAAGTATTTCGCCGCTAACGAGGTATCGGCGTGCCCGATTTAGTGCTCTTACGAAATAAATGTATGATCAGCAAGGTGCTATTGTCGACGATTTTACTAACATGCTGGTTACCGGCCGGCGCAGGCGAGGCGGATGTCCTTCAGGTAAAACCAAACTGTACAGTGGACCTGGTGTGCAGCTTCGCCGTCACGGTCGAACATGCCGATTCAGGTTGGGATCACTACGCCAACAAGTGGGACGTGTTATTGACAGATGGCACGGTCATCGCCAGCCGGGAATTATTGCACCCGCATGAGAATGAGCAACCATTTACAAGATCATTACAGAACGTGCGACTTCCGCGGGGAACGACGGAAGTCGACGTGCGAGCTCACGACAAAGTGCACGGCTATGGTGGGCATACGGTAAGGGTCAGCATTCCGTAGCCACCGCTGTTCTATCTGATGATATTGTTTCGCCTTAGAGCAGAACCTGTCCAATTACATTCTTGCGGAGTACATTGACATGAAAAAGTTGCTGCTAACCCTGCTCTTCTGTGTAACACCTTTCAGCAGCGGAGTATTTGCCGACGAGGCGGATGAAAAGGCTGCGGTCGTCGAAGTCGTCAGATTGTTTTTCGAAGCGATGACTTCCAAAGATGTGGAGCAGTCGCGCGCCCTGATGACTCCGGACGGAATTCTGTATGGCTACAGGGAAACCGATGCAGGGCTGCAGATTGTGCGGCCGACACACACCAGTTACCTGGAGGGTCTTGCCGGTCGGGAGAACGAGCTCATCGAACGCTTCTGGGACCCCAAAGTGTTACTGCACGACCGCATGGCAGTCGTCTGGACACCTTATGATTTGTTCATAGACGGCGAATTCAGCCATTGCGGCATAGATAATTTCAACCTTCTAAAGACTGATGAAGGATGGAAAATCACGGGTATCGTTTTTTCGATGGAACCTGACGGTTGTGCGGCCAGCCCGCTGGGGCCGCTGCAGAAATAGCAATGAAAAGACATCTGATCACATTCCTTTTCCTGGTCCTCGCGATCGCGCTGTATTCTGCGGGCGCGGCGGGTCCGGCAACGTTTCTCCTGATTCTGGGTGTTGTCGCCGAAGCAGTATTTTGGCTCCGTGTCTCCGGCAAAGATAAACGGCGCAGAAAGAATACTCATTATGAGAAAGCGCCATGAGGAATGGCGGGCAAAACATACAGCAGAACAAGTGGTTGGCATCACGATAAACCTTTGCGGACCTTATGATATGAACGATTCAGCGGACAGACATGTACCGTGGCTCCTGTGGCCTTTTTACGCCGTGTGGCGCCTGCTTACATTCATACTCGGCATTATCGGTCGGTTACTCAGCGCGTTGCTGGGAATTTTACTAATGACTGCGGGAGTCAGCGTTGCGCTCACTGTGGTTGGCGCACCATTCGGAGTCCCATTGGCGGCGCTCGGTTTTCTGCTGCTCGTCAGGGCACTTTTCTAAGCGGAGATATTGTCACGTGTCGGTATCGCGACTTGATCACATCAGCAAGATCGGCGTCGAACAAATGGGCGATCTTGCCGACAGTCTGGCCGACACCGAAGTCCTGCGCCTGGAAAATCTCGACACGAACATTTTACCGCCGGCATCGGCTGTCGCATTTACGCAAGATGCGATTATCGACGACAAAGCCAACAGCTACCTGCCCTTCCTTGGTCTTGACCCAATGCGACAGGCAGCGGCGAATCTCGTCGGCAAGCGGTCCAACCAGGAATACGACTGGAAAACTGAATGTGTCATTAGTGCCGGCGGCTTGTCCGGAATATTCAATGTATTGCTCGCAACACTGGAACCCGGTGACGAGGTGCTGCTCACAGATCCAACCTACGTTGGCCTGATCAACCGGGTACGGCTGGCTGGCGGCGTGCCACGCTTCGTGCCACTCATACCAACGGAGTATGGCTGGCAACTGGATCACGAAGCGCTGCAAAAAATCGACCCGGTTCCGGTCAAAGCATCACTGCTGATGAGCCCTTCAATGCCGACTGGCGCGGTGTTCAATCAGGATGACTGGCAGGCGTTAACCGAATTCTGCCAACGCGCGAACTGCTGGCTGATTAACGACTCGGCGATGGAACGCATTCTCTTCGATGATCGCAAGGTAATTCATCCGGCGACTTTTTCCGACATGCGTGACAAGGTCATCACAGTAGGATCCGCATCGAAAGAATATCGCATGATTGGCTGGCGAGTAGGCTGGGTGGTCGGACCTGCAGCGATAGTTGCCGATGTCGCCAGGGTCAGTATCAGCAATGTTGTCTGCCAAACCGGTATAGCAATGGGTGCGGTGGCGACTGCAATCACGGCCGACGACGATGGCATTGCTGCGAGCGCCACCGAACTGCAGGCACGACGCGACCTGATAATTGAAGAGCTGCACGACTTCGATGTCATACCACCGCACGGTGGCTGGTCAATGCTGGTTGATGTTTCGTCAGCAGGATACGACGGCGCTACTGCCTCGCGGCTCCTGCTGGACAATGCAAAGATTGCTGCAACACCAATGGTTAACTGGGGCGGGCCGCATTGCGAAAAATATGTACGACTCGTTTTTTCCAACGAAAACCTGCAGCGCTTATCCGGGATCGGAGGTCGTTTTCGAAAAGCGCTGACCTGACCGACAGGACACAATATGAACGACAGATACACAATCGAAAAGGCATTGCAGCTCGTTGCGGAGTCTGCCGACGAAGCATACGGCGTGTTGCTGTCACATGGCACACTGGAGCTTGGCTATTACAAACCGGACACCGTTGATCCACAGCAGCCGCACACGCAGGACGAAATTTACATAGTGCAATCGGGCTCGGGCTATTTCGTACTGGGCGAGGAGCGACGGCCGTTCACACAAGGTGAGGCCCTGTTCGTGCCGGCAGGCATCGTGCACCGATTTGAAGACTTCAGTGATGATTTCGCAGCGTGGGTGATCTTTTACGGCCCGCAAGGCGGTGAAAATGAAGCCGATTAAAACTCACTTCGGACGTCGACAGGAGCAGCAGCCACTATGAAAAGCGCCGCGCTGAGTTTTCTGCTGTTGGTGCCTGGTATTGGCAACGCTGATGATGGCATCGACTCGCTACGATGGTTATCAGGGTGCTGGGCAGCCGAGGGACAAGAGCAGGGTTCTATTGAATACTGGATGGCGCCGGCCGGCGGGTCCATGTTCGGTGTCACCAGAACAGTTCGTGACAAAATGACGACCACCTTTGAGTACATGCGCATCGTCACCGAAAGCTCTGGCGACATTGTTTTCGTGGCATCGCCAGCCGGTCAGGAAACGGCCACCTTCACACTGAAATCTCTTGTAGACAATGAGGTGGCCTTCGAAAATCTACAGCATGACTTTCCACAGAGAGTAATCTATAGACTTGAACAGGCTGACAGACTGATCGGGCGAATAGAGGGCAGCATTAACGGTGTTTCCCGCTCAGTAGACTTTCCAATGACAAGAATTTCCTGCGACGACGACATTGCCAAAATAAAGACTTGATATGCAGACGTCTTTCCCTGGGTCATGCCACTGTGGTGCCATCGGTTTCAACTACCATACGAACCTCAATGCGGATGCCTGGTCAATTCGTGCCTGTCAGTGTACCTTTTGTCGTACGCATGACGCGCTGAGCGCTTCAGATCCCAACGGCCGAATCGAGTTCACGAGTCGCAATACTGAATTTCTGCAACGCTATCGTTTCGGCCTGAAGACAGCAGACTTTCTTCTTTGCAGGCGGTGCGGTGTCTATATTGGTGCGGTGATCGAAACCGACAACGGAGCGTTCGGCATCATCAACGTACATGCATTGCTGGAAACTCCGGGTAACCTGGCAGGACCGGAGCCGATTAGTTACGACGATGAAAACCTGAGCGGTCGTGTATCACGACGCGAAGAACGCTGGACTCCTGTCAAATCACTCCCCTGGCAGTAGCGAGTCCTGACTCACGCCGAAAACCAGACGAGCTCCTTCACATCCGTGAGTCCCGCTGCACGAAACTTGGGCGGACAGTTATCAATATCGTCCTTTTTGCTAACGCAGACCAGGTCATCCCAATAGCCTGAGATTTCTTCTGCTGGAACTGAGAATGGCGGGCCACTGACGACAGCCTGGTCGTATTCGAGCGTTACGATCATTCTGCTCGCACCTGGCCGAAGCAGGTTTTTCGTATGCTCTATATATCGCTCTCGCAGGTCAGGCGGCAATGCAACCAGTGCACCACGATCGTACAGTGCGTCAAATCCGGACCCGCTATATTCGAAATAGTCTCCGCAATACAGTGTCAATGGTAAATCGACAGCGGAGTAGCAATCGAGGCAATCGCCTTTTACCAGTTTGTATTTGATGGCGTTCTCGACGAAGAAGTCACGCACCGCAATCTTTGAAAGTTCGATACCGGTAACTTCGTGTCCACGCTTTGCAAGCCAGAGCAGATCCGGAGATTTTCCGCACAATGGCACAAGAACATGGGTGTTGTCAGTTAACGGCGGCCATGCCGCCTGCAAACCAGCGTTACCCTCCGGTTCATGCCATCCGGTTCTGCCCTCTGTCCAGCGGCCGCGCCAGTCTTCTGCATCCATGGTCAACGCAGAAACCGGAAAATGCCGCGGCTGATTTCTCCAAATCCATGCCAGGCGAAGAAAATTCCAGTGTAGACACGAAGTGCAAAAATCGGCCAGGGCTTCACTGCAATATGTGACTTGGAATCAAAGCGATCGAGCATACCGGTCCTCCTGACTGCCTCTATTCGTAAGGGCACACCGTGTTGTTGACTGATGGTAGCACCAGAATTGTCCAGCCTTAGCCGAAATTATTGACAGGCAACCCAACCCTGAACTGGTTTACGTGGACGGAACGAAGAGGGTACTATCTGCGCCCCGCTACACCTGCGAGACACCTTCATAACCTGACCGACAAAAGCGTCGTTCTATTATCAGCAGAGACAAGGACTTATGACTCAAGCAACAACCATCGACGGTAAAGCCATGGCTGCCGAATTATCTGCAGAAATCAGTGCGGCAACGGCGAAACTGGTCGCGAACGGGAAAACGAAACCCGGTCTGGCCGTGGTTATTATTGGCGAGGACCCGGCCAGCCAGGTGTATGTGAGAAATAAAAAGCGTACGGCCGAGGCATGCGGCTTCAATTCCGTCCAGCACACGCTGGCGGAAAACGTAACGCAGGAAGAAGTACTGGCACTGATCGACGACCTGAACACTGACCCGGCAATACACGGCATCCTCGTGCAACTGCCAATTCCCGCGCACCTCGATGAACTTACAGTGACGCAATCCATAGTTCCTGAGAAAGACGTCGACGGATTTCACTTTCAGAATATCGGCATGCTGACATCGGGAAATACCGATGGCGCTTTCGTGCCATGCACACCCGCAGGGTGCATGTTAATGATCGAGGATCAGCTGGGTAAGGACTTGTCAGGGCTGAATGCGGTAATCATCGGTCGCTCGAATATCGTTGGTAAACCGATAGCCAGTCTTCTCCTGAAAGCCAATGCGACGGTGACGATCTGTCACAGTCGTACTAAAGATTTGCCACAGGTAGCGCGCAATGCGGATATTCTGGTCGCCGCAGTCGGGCGCCCACAGATGGTCAAGGGTGACTGGATCAAACCTGGCGCAGTCGTCATCGATGTCGGCATAAATCGCATTGAAGTCGAAGTAGACGGCGAAAAGAAGATGCGCCTGGTAGGTGACGTCGATTTTGCTGAAGCAGTCGAGGTCGCAGGCGCCATAACTCCAGTGCCTGGCGGTGTCGGTCCGATGACTATCGTCATGCTTATGTCGAACACGCTGCAATCGGCGCAACGCGCATAGAGACGGTCTTCCCGGCATCGGTGAAAAAGCAGAGCATGACACACACTCAGAAGCTGCGTTTCGACTGAATAAGAAATTGCACACTGTCGATGGAGGAATCACCGTCAAGTGGAAAAGCGACATCAATATGAATGATGTCGCGGCCGCTGGCGCGAGTCGGTCCCAGTCGCAGACCAATCCCGACGTCCTTGAGCCAACCCAGGGAAGGCTCGCCGACCGGGTTGCTGCCCCAGGTTCTGCCGGCATCTGCAAAAATCGCGCCGCCCACCCGAAACAGCTTGAAGGGATACCAGTCCGTAAAATAACGCTGCTCAGCAGTAATGAGGATTTTTGAATCACCGGTCTGGTAGCGAAGCGGGTATCCCCTGAGTCCGCTGTCGCCGCCTAATTCAACGAGATTATCAAGATCCAGATTGTCGCCGATGCTGCCCTCGATAGTGGTGATGAAAAGTCGCTTGTCGGTTATCTGATTGTAGTAACTGGCGCCGATCCCCAGTTGCGTGTTGGCCGAATCTCCATCATCTATTCGACCGCTCAATACTGAAGACAAGATAAGCGCTTTCTTTTTTATGGCGCCAAATCCGCGGCTGGCGCTAAACGTGTACAGGAGTGCATCCCGGTCCGAGCCAAAACCCTCGTCCGCCCAGCCCAATCTTGCTGACAAACGCGTGCCCATGAACAAGTCCTCCGTTCTCCCAATCATGTCGCGGTTGCTTGTTGTTTCAAACTGATCCTCCAGCCTCTCGTAACTGATGAACGGATAAATCAGTCGCCGGTCATCGGGAACGAGCGTTGGCAGTTCGCCGTCTGGCACAGGAAAATATTCCCTGTCATCGAAAACAATACCGGCAGTCCAGCGCCGCACCCACCCGCCAGAAAGCCCAGCAGACCAACCGGCATAGGTATTGAAAAACTCCGTCTCGGCCGTGTATTCTGCAACCCGATCGCCAAGGCTATAAAAAGAATCTATGCGCTCATTGTCAAGATAGTTAGTGCCGGCCGACCAGCGAGTATCAAGCGCGTAAAAAGGTCGGATCAGACTGACAGCCGTTGTACCACCATCTGAATTGTCAGCAACTTTGAAAAATGCCGTGGCCCAGCTGTTACCTACATTCCGGTCAAGGTATTCGAACGATGTGGAACTTCTATCTACGTCATCGGTATAGGAGAGCTTTAGCGTTATTCCGGTGCCAACAAGGTTGCGCTCCGAAATACTCACTCGTGAACGGTTTTCCCCGCCTGAACGAGACACCGAAAATCCTGGCATCAGCGTCCAGAGATCACGCGTCCATACGCTCACATCAACAACACCGTTTTCAAATCTGACAGGCGTTATTTTCACGTCGAACAGATAGCTGTTGCGCCGCAAAAGTCGCTCGGATTCCTCCAGTAACCTCTTCGAGTATTTATCCCCGGGCTGGAACAGCAGTTGCTGCTCAATGACCGAATCCCGCGTGATGATATGCAGGCGATTGGCGAGGCGGAACAGCGATTTGTTTTCGCCGGGTTGCGTTGTATCAAAAACGTTCTTTTTGTCGAAAAAGATCTTGCCAATGATCGCGCCCTGGGCTTCCAGTTCGGTTGCCGATGGAATTGCTCTTTCGCCAGCGTTGCTCGCACTCGGGTCGCCAGTCTGGGCTAATACCGAAACGGGCCCGACACTTACCAGTGCCAGACCGATCAGAATCATTACCAGCATTGCAATGAGTGAATCTCGCATCACGGTCCGAGCGTAACACTGAGACTGGCATTTCACCCGCCGCATGGTTTTAATCCGTGCACGAAACCCGTTCTCGGGCGGTAGAATAGCCGGCAATTGACAGTAATCACGGGAGTAAGGCGACTTGCGCAAAAAAGGTGAGGATTTTCGGACAATATGGCAGAAGCCGGACCACCCTGAAGTGGTACAGATTATCGATCAACGTCGCCTGCCACACGAATACGTGGTCCACGACCTGGTCACCTGGCGCGACGGGGCGATGGCGATCAGTGACATGCTGGTGCGCGGTGCACCACTGATTGGTGCGACCGCCGCCTGGAGTCTTTACCTGGCCGCTATTGAGAATCGTGATTCTCGCGACAGTGCAGAATTTATTGCCGATGCAGCGAAGGAGATTGGCGCAACCAGGCCGACCGCGGTGAATCTCCAATGGGCGCTGGACAGGGTAATGCGTGTACTGAATGGTGCTGCAACAGACGTCGATCTTGTCGCACTGCTGGAGAAGGAGGCTCGCGATATCTGCACTGAGGATATCGAAATCTCGCGTGGCATCGGACAACATGGGCTCACGCTCATTGAAGCAATTGCACAAAAGAAGCACGGCAAAACCGTAAACATTCTGACCCACTGCAACGCTGGTTCATTGGCTACGATTAATTGGGGTACCGCAACTGCACCAATCTATTTCGCACATCAAAAGGGTATCGATGTACACGTCTGGGTAGACGAAACGAGGCCGCGCAACCAGGGCTCGCAGCTGACAGCCTGGGAGCTGGCCGAAAACGGTGTGCCACACACACTCATCGTTGACAATGCGGGTGGCCACCTGATGCAACACGGACTTGTGGATATTTGCATTACCGGCACTGATCGCACAACGCGTAGCGGTGATGTAGCCAACAAGATCGGCACCTACCTCAAGGCGCTGGCAGCACACGACAACAAGATTCCATTCTATGTCGCATTACCATCCACAACCATCGACTGGACGATCAGTGACGGGCTACGCGAAATTCCAATTGAGGAACGTGATCCAACGGAAGTCACCCAGGTTTATGGTCGTGCTGGCGATCAGATGTGCAGTGTCGAAACTGTGGCATCCAATACTGGTGTCAGCAATTTTGCATTTGACGTCACGCCCGCCCGTCTTGTAACAGGCTTGATAACTGAATGTGGCATCTGCCCCGCCAGCGAAGAAGGACTGGTGAGCTTGTTTCCTGAGCGCGCGAAAACTACGTCATGATTGATGATGCGAGAGTCTGGTTTAGTTTGCACCGGCAGATAACGACCGCGTAAGTTAATCCGCAGACCCCGACAGTCATGTAACCACGGGGCCGTTTACCAACTGGACCAGAAAATTCGTGCGATCGTTCATGTTCACAACGCTGAATTATGGTTAGGATTAAGAGACTCAACTGCAGTCGCGGAGCGTTACGATGAAAATCAAAACACTCTTGATACATATTGGCGTTTGCCTGCTATGGCAACCGCTCAATAGCTATGCAGACACAGTCGACATTCGCGAGTGGCTCGTGCCATGGACGAAGTCGCAGCCTGGCTCACCGTACGTCGATAGCGGTGGTCGCGTCTGGTTTGTCGGTGAACTCGATAACTACATCGGCAATCTTTCTCCGGAAACCGGTGAATTCAATCGCTATGACCTGGAGAAGCGTAGCGGGCCGCGCAGTCTCGTGGTCGACCAAAATCGAAACATCTGGTTCACGGCGGCACAAGGGCGATATATCGGGAAACTGAATCCAGGGACCGGTCGTGTAACCAGGATCGAAATGCCGGACAGAAAAGCGAAGGATCCACATACACTGGTATTCGATTCTGCAGGCGACATCTGGTTCACCGTGCAAAAGGGCAATTTCGTTGGCACGCTGCTAACCCAGAGCAATGAAGTGGTTTTACTGCCGCTGGCTACAAAAAAATCCAGGCCCGATGGGATTGTCGTTAATTCGCGAGACGAACCGTGGGCAGTTCTCACTGGCAGCAATAAATTACTGCGTGTTGATCGCGCAACGATGTCGCTTGAGGAGATCTCGCTGCCCAATGAAGCGTCCAGGCCACGACGGTTGGTCACGACCTCAGACAATGCGGTCTGGTATGCAGATTTTGCACTTGGGGTTCTGGGGCGCTACGACCCCGGAACCGCAGCGTTTACAGAGTGGTCGATGCCGGGTGGCGTCGATAGCAAGCCGCTGGCAATGGCGGTAGACCGGAATGACCGTATCTGGATCGTGGAAACAGGTGTCTCACCAAGTCGCTTCGTCGGTTTCGACACCGCCAGCGGGGCCTTTCTGACCGAAACAGCTATCCCCAGCGGTGCAGGTCTTGTGCGTCACCTGTTCTATTACGAGCCCGCGGGTGAAATCTGGTTTGGCACAGACAGTAACTATATCGGGCGGGCAAAAGTCCATTGACCTGATCGGTCTCGATCTCGATCTCGATCTCGGCAGGATGCCGCTCCGGCGACTACTCCGAATCGTCAGTTGCGACGACAGGCTCCAATCTGAATCGATACGTTCTACAGGTCTTCGCCGTCGC
>Ga0164320_10000577_pt1 | contig 12397 bp, 12 predicted proteins | sample GuaBasSediGuay11_FD_113736 | JGI IMG/M metagenome (GOLD analysis project Ga0164320, IMG submission 113736) | Subseafloor sediment microbial communities from Guaymas Basin, Gulf of California, Mexico - Guay11, Core 4567-28, 0-3 cm | ecosystem: Environmental > Aquatic > Marine > Hydrothermal...
ACTATTGAAGAAGTCCTGAGAGTGGCCCGGGAGGGAATTTAGTGGATACTTATACATACGAGGCGACAACCAAGGATGGAAATATTATAAACGGTACCATTGAAGTTGCGAGCGAACGATTGGCAGTAGACCGCATACAGGAAATGGGTTACTTCCCGATTAAGATAACTAAAGCCGTTGATGGTATGAGATTGATGAGCCGTTTGCAATCTTTTCTTCAAGGTGGAGTGAAAGAAAAAGATATTATGGCATTTACTTATCAGCTTAGTGTTTTGCTTGAGGCAGGGTTTCCACTTGACAGGTCACTGAGCATACTGTCAGGTTTAACTGAGAAAAAAAAACTCAAAGATCTTGTTCTTGAATTAATCTCACAGGTAAGAGGTGGACGATCTTTTTCTGAGGCCCTGTCAAAGTTCCCATCTGAGTTCCCGCTATTTTATGTGAATATGGTAAAGGCAGGGGAGGCGGGTGGTTTCTTGGAAAGTACTATTTCACGACTGGCTACCTATCTTGAAAATTCTCAAAGCATTAGATCTGATGTCCAGTCTGCCCTGATATATCCATCTCTCCTGAGTTTTGTCGGCGGTAGCGCTGTGGTGATTCTGTTAACATTTGTTGTGCCGCAGTTTACCAAGATATTCAGTGATATGGGGGAAGCCCTACCTTTACCCACTGTCATATTGCTGACCATCAGCAATGGACTGATAAATTATTGGTGGGCCATTCTGCTTGTATTTGCAGTGTTATTCTTTATTTTAAGACAATATATCAAGAGCAAGAGTGGAAGACAAAAATGGGATCAACTTAAATACAGCCTGCCTGTTTTTGGTAAGCTTCAGAAAGAGGCAGCAGTGTCTCGATTTGCGAGGACTCTGGGTACTCTTCTCAACAGCGGCGTGCCAATACTCAATGCATTCCAGATTGTACAGGGCACTCTCGGGAGCGGCAAGCTATATGAGGCCATATCAGCTGTCAAGGAATCTGCAAGGAGAGGCAGGGGCATTGCAGAACCGTTATCAAATTCCGATATTTTTCCTCCTATTGCGATCCATATGATTACTGTTGGTGAAGAGACCGGCAAACTTGATGAAATGTTCATTAAAATCGCTGATCGTTTTGATATCGAAGTCAGAAATTCAATAAAACGTATGCTGGCGCTTCTGGAGCCTGCTCTGATATTAGTTATGGGTATCATTGTAGGTTTTATCGTAATCTCTATGTTGATTGCGATTTTTAGTATTAATGAACTGCCTTTTTAAAATATTGGCAGTTATAAACTGATTTTAAAAAATAATCTGTCATTCCCCGACTTGATCGGGGAATCCAGTGATTTAATAGAGTTCTGGATTGTCCGGTCAAGCCGGACAATGACAAAAGCTGATGTTACACTCAAAATAAGCAGGAGGAAATATGACAATGAGGCAAAAAAAGACAGAAAGTTTTCTTACTGGTCAGCGTGGTCTGACTATGATAGAAATAATGGTGGTCATGATTATCATAGGCCTTTTAGCTGCTCTTGTAGCACCCAGGATGTTTGGGAAACTGGAAAAGGCAAGAACCAATGCGGCATATGCCCAGATAGAGCTTTTCGGAACAGCGCTTGACTCTTTGCGCCTTGATGTCGGAAGGTATCCGACAACTTCGGAAGGTCTTGAAGCGCTTCTTTCAACTATATCAGGGTCGGATGAGTGGAGCGGACCATATCTAAGAAAAAATGAAATACCACCTGATCCCTGGGGCAATCCGTATGTCTATGCATCTCCGGGTAACCATGGTGATTATGATCTTTTTTCCCTTGGGGCTGATAATGCAGAGGGAGGAGAAGGTGAAAATATTGATATAGTTAGCTGGAAGGGATTGAGATGAAAATGATCTGGACTGAGGAGAGAAGTCAGCGCAACTCTTCAGGATTTACCCTTGTTGAAGTAATGATTGTACTGATTATAATTGCGATTTCATCAGGTCTGGTAGGCCTTTATATAGGTCATAGTTCGGGTAAACTTAAATTAAGAACATTTACAAAAGAGGTGTCTGCAACTCTTAGATATGCCCGGAACCACGCGGTTTCTGAAAAACAGACATACTGCTTTGTTATGAATCTGGATGATGGTATGTACAGGTTGTACAAAAATAAAAAAGATGAAGAGGGGGGGTTCATTCCGGCCATAAGTAATCCTATACCGGAAGAAATTGCAGTTACTTTCAATGAAGATACTGCCGACTTCTATCAGATAGAATTTTTTTCGCAGGGTAATTCATCCGGTGGAGTTATTGAGCTCACAAACAGTGATGGTGATGCGTTATTTATAACAATTAATAGATTAACCGGAAAAGTGGAGGTAACCAGTTCGGGTTGAGAAGGACTATGGGTAAAATTCAAAAGGCAAAAGGCAGTTGTAACGTATCTGGATTTACGCTGATGGAAGTTATTGTATCTATAGCTATAATCGGAATCAGTTTTGTTATGGTTATGCAGCTGTTCTCCGGTGGACTGAAAGCAAGTAGGAGGTCCGGTGATTATACAAGGGCTGTGGTACATGCCAAATATAAGATGGAGGAGATTGCATTTGTTCCTGTCCAGGATAGCGGTGAATTTGAAGACGGCTTTAAATGGGAATCTGAGATAGAGCCATATGGGGAACTGGAGGAATCCAACTTTGATTTAGTGAAGATAAAAATCAGGGTATTCTGGGATGATGCTGGCAGCAGGCAGAATTCTGTTGAACTTGTGAGCCTTAAAACAATCTCGACTGAGGAAAGCCTGTGAATGTGATAAAGAGAAAAGAACAAGGGTTTACGCTCCTGGAACTTTTAATTTCATTAACTATTCTGACAATGGTTACGGTTATAATTGGAGCTGGACTACGTCTGGCGATGAATGCATGGGAGAAAGGGGATATCGAAACAGATGAAACCCAGAGATTACGTATTTTGTCGAGCATGTTTTCTCAGCAGTTGAAGTCAGTTTTTCCATACACTATAGAGATAGATAGTGAGCAAGTTATAGTATTTGAAGGTGACAAAAATTCGATCTTATTTGTTACGACTACCGATGATATTTTATATGGAGGGCTTAAATGGATTCGTTATGATTATAAGGATAGAACTCTTTATTATAAAGAAGGTTTGCTTCCTGATAAGGAATTAATAGACAATATTGAAGGTGATGAGGAAATTCTGGATTCTGAGATAGGAGAAGTAACATTTGAGTATTTTGTGGCTCATGCGGATGAATGGAGAGAATCATGGGATTTTAATGATTCGCTGCCTGATGCTGTTAAGATTAAAATATCTTACTTCCAGCCTTTTCAGGTATACCTGCCTTATGGTCAAAGGTTTAAAAATGAGGAGCAGAGTACAGTTCTTTAGCTGTAAATTTGTGAGCAGAAGTATTGCGTTGAGCAATGAAAAGGGCGGGGTAGCCCTTGTGCTTGTTATATGGATTATGGTGATACTTCTTGCGTTAGTTGGTGAATTCTCTTACTCAATGCGTACAGAAATGAAAATTACAAGGAATTTCAAGGAAGAAGAAGAGGCATATCAACTGGCTTTGGCTGGCATTGAGCAGGCAAAGATTGAGTTGCTTTCGGTCAGGGATTTAAGAACTGCTTTTGTAAACGAAAATGATGTTCTTGTGTTTTTTGATGAATCAGATACGAATGATATAGAAGAGGAAGAAACCGAGAGGAGCAATAAGCTGGGCAGAGGAAATTTTGACTACACGATAATTGATGAGGATGGAAAGGTTAATATTAATACTGCCAAAGCAGAACAGTTGAGACGTCTCTTTCTCGATTCAGGGGTTGATACAGAAGAGGTGAGTACAATAGTGGATTCAATCCTTGACTGGAGGGATGAGAATTCACTTCACAGGCTTAATGGTGCTGAAGAAGATTATTACACTTCTCTGGAGAGGCCATATAGCAGTAAAGATGGTCCTTTCAGTACCATTGAAGAACTGTTGCTTGTGAAAGGGATGACTCCTGAAATTTATTTTGGATCATCTCACGATAATGTGAAACCTGAGGATCAAGAAGCAGAAGAAACCGAAGAAGAGGAGGAGGAGAGTTACCGTGGAGTAGCAGGGTATCTGGCTGTCAAGGGTTCAGAACTGATTAACATTAACACTGCACAGTTACCTGTGCTTGAAGCTACATTCGGTGCTGTAGTTGCAGACAACATTATGATTCAAAGAGAGAATGGCCCTATTAAGAGACCTGTCGGGAAAAGCAAGGTGGATTCAACATTCTTTACAATAATTTCAACAGGCAAGAATTATGATGAGTCAATAACAAGGACGGTGAAAGTGTTGCTACAAAGACAGGCAAACGATTTAGTGACTTTATACTGGAGTGATAATTCGATTGAATAAACTATTTGGGACATATCTGGGTCTGGAGTTCAGGGAAGACTCTGTAATACTTACATACGTCAATAACAGTTTGTCAGGCATGTCTATTCTTTCATCTTCCAAATTTCCGCTAAGAGGTATGATTGAGGATCTTGATGAGATTAAAGAGTATATAAGTCAGCATGGCAAGGACTTGAGGGGCACCTTTGTAAGCCTGCCGGACAAATGGGCTATAACAAAGTTTATCCATGTTCCTGCGGCAAGGGGCAGGGGAACCCTTGATCAGTTAATGAGTTTTGAAATTGAGCGACACATTCCCTTTAATCTGGAAGATGTTGTATACGATTTTCAGGTAATCGAGGAAAAGGACAAAACTTACACGGTTATGTTTACAGTTGTACGAAAGCAGAAGGTGGACTTTGTGTTGGATACCCTTGAAAAAATGGCCCTGAATCCGGATTTATTAACCACTTCATCATTTGCTGTATATAATGCAATAGAATTAAGCGGTGAACCGTCAGGAGGATGGCGGCATGTCATAGGTATTGCGAGATCGGATGTACTTGGTAAGAAAAATGAAACAAATGTTTTACTTTACACTGAAAAAGGCTATCTCGTGGCAGCTCTGATTCAAGGTGGTCTTTGCAGGGATATCAAGACCATATATTTTGACGAGGATCAGTCAGATGTAATCATTAATGAAGTTGTCCAGCATATAAATGATTTAAAATCTCCTCTTTCTATTGAAAAAATTGACAGGCTGATCCTTTCCGGAAATAACTCAGCTATTGCGTTAAATGTTGATGCATTGAAAGACAATATGGGCGTGGATACTACAAATATTAACGAATTGGGCGGGTTTTTAAAAACTATGAGAGATACAGAATACAGTGGAATAACATCTTCAGTCGGAGCATGCCTTATTGGTCTGGGCATGGGGACATTCAGAATTGATATGCTTCCACACAAACGGCAGCTTAGTGCCAGAAAATCTGCTCCGGTGACTACTCAGATATTTGCAGGTGTGATCGTGATTCTGATAGTGTCAATTGCTGCTGCTGAATATGTAAAGACTAAGAAGTTTCTTGAAGAAGTAAATGAAACCCTGAAAGCAAACGAGCCTGAAATTGCAAAGATTGAGGAGATTACTTCCAATATAAATCTACTTAGTGAAAAGAGGGATTTCCTGCAAAATCTAAATGACAATGCGGTTGCGATGGATGTGCTTGCAGAGCTCTCAAGGATTTTACCCCGAGATTCCTGGATAACAAATTTAAATTACAAAGGGATAAATGTTATTGAAAATAAAAAAGAAGATGCTGAACTGGTAGTCAGCGGATTCGCGGTTACATCTTCTGCTTTAATTCCTCTTCTGGAAGATTCCCCTTTTTTTGAAAAAGTCGAATTTATCGGACCGATCAAAAAAACAAAGGAAAAGGAAGGTTTCAAACTTAAGGCCCGAATAATCAATCCGGAGAGCGAGGAAAAGAAAAAGGACAAGTGATTTCATAAGGACTGAATTTATTAACAGGAAGAGAGTTTATTTTTCATGGAATTACCATTAAAAGTCAGTGACAGAGAAAAGAAGTTTGTAATTATAGGCGGTATTGCTGTTTTGTTTATTGTCATTTATTTTATTTATGGCCTTTACAGTGATAATAAACAATTAGCGTTCGATTACTCTGACACCAGGGTAATGATTCTTCAAAACCAACTGAACAAAATTGCTAAATCCGAAAAATTGCAGAAGCAACTCGATGATATTGAAAGAGAACTTGAAAAGCAGGAGAAACTTTTTTTGAAAGGTAATAAAGCTCCTGTTGCTGCAGCTGAACTGCAAAAGACCTTAAAAGATATCTCTTCTTCATTGAATATAGACATTAAGCTTGAACGTGCGTTAAGTACATTGAAGTCGGACCATTATACCGGTATACCTGTAGAGATTGGATTTACTGCATCTACTGCAAAATTAAATAATCTACTTGCACAGTTAAGGAAATCAGCCTTTTTGCTTGTTGTTTCAGGAATGAAAGTGAGGGTTACGAACATCAGTAAGCCTGAAGACATTAATGTTACATTAGTGGTTACCGGTTTTATCAGGAAGCCGGCTGACACTAAAATCAAAGAGGCCAAAAATGCTGCGTAATTTTTTTATTGTTAATATAGTGCTTTGCATTGTAGCAGGATTTCTTGTTTTTAAGTTAACTAATGTGCTTTCAAGCCCCCTGGAGATTCTGACCGAATCATCTGTGAAAACAGAGAATAAGGACAAGAAAGATGTTAAGAAAAAAGCTCAGACGAGTAAACCTGTGTCTTACGAGATAATAACAAGTGGTAATTTATTTAATCCAACAAGATCAGCCCGGGCTGAGGGCAGTAAGGATACAAAATCAGTTGCACCACCCCCAAAAAATCAGCCAAAGCTTTTTGGTACCATTATCTTGGGAGATAAGAAGACAGCGATTCTCGAAGATCCGGCCACAAAGACAACCAAGACTTATGGATTAAATGACCTGGTTGGCGGGTATACTGTTTCGGATATACAGGAGGATAAAGTAATACTTTTATGGGGCGGGAACCAGACCATTGTCAGATTGCGGGAGGACAAGGGAGTTAAATCTTCTGTAAAAAAACGGCCGCCTGTAGTTGCTAAAACCAAGCAAAGAACAAGGCCTCAGAGACGAAGGCCACGGCGCACGCGGAGCAATGTCAGTACTCCCACTCCGCAAGCAGAGAGCGCTCGCTGAATTTCCCTACGGGGTTTCTATTCCCAGTGCCTTGATTTTTCTGTGGAGGTTGCTTCTTTCAATTTCGAGTTCTTCGGCAGTCTTTGATACGTTCCAGCTGTTTTCCTGCAGTTTTTTCAGAATAAAATCTTTTTCAAAATGCTCACGCGCATCCCGTAATGTTTTGTAAGTCGCATAATCAGACTTCACACTCCTTACGGGTTTTACTGATTTTACATCAATAGTATCAGATGGATTCATTATCACGTAGCGTTCTATAGTGTTTTTAAGCTCTCGTACATTCCCGGGCCAGTCATATTCCACCAGTGCCTTTAACGTTGCTTTACTCACTTTTTTGGCTTTCTGTCCGTACTGTCCGGCAAAATAATTCAAAAAGTAGTTCACTAAAATCGGTATGTCGTCCTTTCGCTCTCTGAGCGCAGGGACATGCATAGGAATAACATTGAGCCTGAAATATAGATCTTCTCTGAAGTTTGCTTTCTGAATCTCGTCCTCAAGGTCCTTGTTTGTGGCGGCGATTATCCTTACATCTACTTTAATTTTCCTGCTGCCTCCTACTTTTTGAAACTCCTGGGTTTCGATTATTCTTAGCACCTTGGCCTGAGTGGCAGGGGACATATCACCTATTTCATCAAGAAAGAGTGTTCCTTCATGGGCAAGTTCAAACTTGCCTTTTTTAGTTTCAAAAGCTCCGGTGAAGGAGCCCTTTTCGTGTCCAAACAGTTCACTTTCGATCAGTTCATGGGGAATTGCTGCACAGTTTACTTCAATGAAATTCTTGTTCTTCCTGTCACTCTTGCTGTGCAATGCTCGAGCAACAAGTTCTTTTCCCACTCCGCTTTCCCCAAAAATCAGGACCCTGCCCATAGAAGTGGCTGCTTTAGATATCTTGTCTTTGAGGTCTATAATTGTTGGGCTCTGTCCCACAATTTCCCATTGTTGAGATATGCTAGTTTTCAGCGCTGTGTTTTCCGTTTCAAGTTGCTGCTTTTCAAGAGCGTTTCTGACAAGAACAAGAACTTTTTCCAATGACAGTGGTTTTTCAAGGAAATCGTAGGCTCCGTGTTTGATCGCATCAACAGCTGTATCGATTTTACTGTGACCGGAGATCATTATTACAGGTACAAATCTGTTTTTTTCTTTGATGATTTTCAGAGTATCCATCCCATCCATTTCAGGCAACCAGACATCAAGTAAAACAATATCTGGCGAGGTTTCATCAAATTTAGAAATAGCACTTTCGCCAGATGAAGCAGTGACAATGCTATATCCCTCATCCTCGAGAATACTGCTCAAGGTATCAAGAATGCTTTCTTCATCATCAACTACCAGAATTGTTGCTTTAGCTGCTTTAGCCATAAGTTAAATTGCCTTTATAAAAAATCATTAAATTATACATCATATTATGAAAAAGTTATTTATTATTAGAAAATATGACCCGCTACTTCTGTCCTACAGGTAACTCGATAATAAACTGGGTTCCACTGGGTATATTGTCCTGCACTCTGATGTATCCTCTGTGTTTAGTTATAATGCTGTTGACAATAGCAAGCCCTAAACCTGTCCCTTCTTTCCTGGTTGAGAAATAGGGGAAAAAAAGTTTATCTTTATCTTCTGTATTAATTCCCAGTCCATCATCTATCACCTCTATTCTGATTAAATCCAGTGAGGGATAATAATGCGCATTAAACCATATGCTTTCTGTTTGAGCCTGAACAGCATTATCTATCAGATTTATTAATGCCATTCTGATCTGTTTCCTGTCAATTTCGATATCAGGAAGGTCATCATCAAACGATGTAATAATCTCAACTTCCTTTAAATTGCTGTAAAGTTCAACTACATCGTTAATAATTGATTTGATGTTTGCAGGTTCAAGATTGATTTTGGGCATTTTGCCGAATCTTGAAAACTCATCAACTAAAGACCTGAGACTGTTTACTTCCTTCACTATTGTTTTGGTGGATCTCTTCATCACTTCTTCAAAATCATCAGCCTTATCATTCCATTTTTTCAGCAGTCTCTCTGCAGATAATTTTATAGGCGTGAGTGGATTCTTGATCTCATGAGCAATCCTTTTTGCGACTTCCTGCCAGGCTAAAGCTCTTTGAGCCATTATGATTTCAGTCAGGTCGTCGAAGACAACAAGGGTTCCGATGAATTTATTAGTATTATCTTTGATAATTGTCATATAAACTCTGAGGTCCATCGGCCTGCCGTTGATATAAATGTGTATTTCTCTTTCTACTGAACCGACCCCCTTCTCACCCAAGTGTTTGACCATTGAGCTTAAATCTTCAGATTGCAGGGTTCCCAGGAGCTCTTTATAAATTTTGTTTTTAATGCTACTGCGATCTATATTGAGCAATGAACATGCGGCATTATTAAGAGTGATGATCTTGCCGGAGCGATCGAAGAAGATAACCCCTGTATTTATGCTTTCAAGAATTGACTCCATGCGGAGTCTTCCCCTCTCAGATTCCCGAATTGCTGTTTCCAGGGACTGCTTGCCCTCTTTAACATCATCAAGCATTTTATTGAATGAATTAATTAACAGACCTATTTCATCATCTCGTTTAAGATCGATTCTGAAATCAAGATTACCGTCTGCTACAGTCTCGGTTGCCTCAGCAAGAGACTGAATCGGAACGGTTATACCCTTGGCTATTCGCAGTGATACCCAAAGCGCAAGAAAAATAATAAGCAGGGTGGCAATAGTCAGCATAAGGAAATAGAGGAATCTGACCGGATTTTGCTGCTCTTTAATCTGGGCATACTCATTAAATGCAGTTTGAATCGACTCCATCTTTGTTACAATATCCTGAGGAATAATTGTTTCAACGACTACAACGCTGGGGATATCTGTTCCGTCAATAACTGGAGAGGCCGCTTTAATGATGTCCCCCTTGTCTGTTGATATGATATCGGTTCCAGAAATGCCCTTAAAGGCTTCGTCTACTACATTTGAACCATCCGTGTGATCAAGGATATAGCTGTGAATGTCTGCAATCTCTTCTCTTGTTTGAATGTCTTTGCTCAAGAGATCTTTGTTCAAAGCCAGGAAAGTTGCGTATTTAAGCGCATTCTGTTTTTCTTTGAAATATAGCGTCTTGGCTATATCCATTGAATCATATACCGGCCTCTGGACTTCCAGGGAAAACCATGTATCAATAGAATTATTGATTAACTGATTTGAGAGAATAAAAAGAAGTGCTGACGGTATCAGAACAAGACCGAGAAAAGAGACAACAAGTTTGGTCCTGAACTTTGAGCCGATAGCTTTCCGTTTTTTATCAGTATAAACATGAAAAAGGTTTCGTATTACAAAAAATATTAACAGTGATAAATATAAGACTATATTTACAGCTATGAAAATTAATCCTATTTTTATAAGCAGGGAACCATGTTCAATACCAAGGTAGTTCAGGATTGTGCCGGTAACTATCACCCCGGCAAAACTGAATACAAGAAAGCCTAAAATTACTTTCAGGTTTTTCATTTAATCTCTCCGACAAAAAAATGCTGTGATTCTTTGGCCATTGTCATATCTACTTCAGGGACGAGATGGGTTAATAAACCCATTATAGGCAATTGCTCAATGCTTCTGGATTCTACCACGATTCTTATGTAGTAATTAGCCGGCTCAAGACCTTTAGCGTTTGCCAGATTTACTGCTCTGACATTAAACATCCAGTCTTTCATTGAACTGAAATCATTAAATTTCTTTTCTGTGAGAGTTACTCCATCAAAAGATGATCCCCAATACTGGTCACGGAGATTATCGTATTTAACAATATTATTGATTTTTTTTGATACTATAAATTCGTCCGGCCAGAATTTCCAGACACGGATAAGCTCTACTGTAAACACAATTTCTTTTTCTATGCCGGCTTTAATAACATTATCAAGCTCAGTGACATTAATTACTGAAATATTCACAGTGATATTATTATCGATCGTTTTCAGTTCGCCTATAATATCCGGGGAAACGGCGGATGATGATGTGGGTGTGAATAATAAATACAGGCTGCAGAGGAAAAGAGGTAGAACTTTATTCATTTATTCATTGGCAATTCAGTGAAAAATTTATTTTGATTATAACATACAGTATAGAGTTAAGAGTCTGACGCCTTATATTGTCTATTTCATCTAACTGCTCAATATTAATCACAATTTAACATGCTGTAGACATTCATATATTATAATGATAGCATAATGTTACATCGCTTCTTTTCAGCAGATTAATTACGCTTGTTCAGTGAATCTGTTTAAAACCTGAAAGAATTTATTATTTAATTTTCGATTATTCAGGGATATGAAATTAACAATATTCTCCCGGCTGGTTATCGGTTACCTGGCAATATTTATTCTTGCAATGGCGGTAAGTATTTATGCCATTGCACAACTTCGCCAACTCGAGAATGTTTCCCGGTCAATCCGTAAAATTGATAATCGCCTGTTGTATTATGAGCAGGAGTTGTCTGATGTTCTCATGTCGCTAATGAGGTATGAGAAGAAGTACATTATCATCAGAGATGAAGGATTATACGAGAGTTTTACGGTGGTAAAAGCGGATTTTGAGAAAAACCTGGGGGAAGTCATGACAGTTGCTGATAGTGATCGGGTGAGAGACGTTCTTGACAGCGTTAAACAGCATTACAAACGATACCAGTCCTTGTTTGAAATAGAAGTAGGATATTTAAAGGCCGGTCAGGAATATGCCAGTGCTAACTACAGTCAGGAAAAGGAATTGGCGATTAACGGAATAATGGCTAATCTTAAGGAACTGAGGACATATAGTCAGAACAGTACATTTCAGAAAATTAACAAATTTAGTGAGGCTGAAGGTAACGCAAGCAAGGTTGCAATAGTGATGGGTTTGATTTCATTGTTTGGCGGAATTATCATTTCTATTTATATTACATTTAACATTACGAAGCCTCTGAATGCTATTAAAAGTAAAACCAATGAAATTGCTACAGGAAATTTTGGTGATGATCTTCAGGTTTCTTCACCTCCGGAGATTACTGAACTGGCAATGGCTATAAATTCGATGTGTACAAAACTGGAAGCAACGGATAAAGTGAAATCAGATTTTTTTTCACTAATGTCACATGAATTGCGCACCCCCCTTACTACTATTAAAGAAGGCACTAATCTTATGATAGAGGGACTGGATAGAGGAAAAGCCACTGAAAAACAGGTAAGGCTTTTGACTATAATAAGTGAGGAAAGCGACCGTTTAATTAATCTTGTGAATTCCTTGATGGACCTTTCAAAAATGGAAGCTGGCATGATG
>Ga0164320_10000578_pt1 | contig 12394 bp, 14 predicted proteins | sample GuaBasSediGuay11_FD_113736 | JGI IMG/M metagenome (GOLD analysis project Ga0164320, IMG submission 113736) | Subseafloor sediment microbial communities from Guaymas Basin, Gulf of California, Mexico - Guay11, Core 4567-28, 0-3 cm | ecosystem: Environmental > Aquatic > Marine > Hydrothermal...
AATGTATTCGCTGTACTAGATATTTGTGGTGCCATTTTTATTTATTGTCTACGGGTAAATCTAGATCACATTTTTTACAATCTAGTTTATAAACTAACATAGATTACCTACCGGATTCTGATTCTACCCACAATATACTCCCTATCGGTCGGTTATTTCGGACATACTGCTAGTGGGCACATGCTAACTCCGCAACCCAGTGATCCTCTTCATCTTTGTGATATCCGACAATAGACTGCTTCATAGCCATCTAACGCCTCGCATCAGCGGCCCAGCTTCGCTGGGTCCGATTGCATGCATTTGTTAGGCGCTTTTCTGAGACTTTGCGATTGGGCGAAAATAGTCAACACTCCATTCACCCGCGCCTGCAGCCGCCAAGTATAAAAATACAAGAGAGTACATTGCCGCCAGCTCGCCTCCATTTAGAATCGGCCAAAAGCCTTTGGGAGCGTGGGCTATGAAATAGGCAAATGCCATTAGGCCAGAAAGGACAAAAGCAGTTGGGCGTGTAAACAAACCGATGACAATTAGTAAACCTCCCAAAAGCTCCAACGTGCCAGCGACACCTGACATTGAAAACAGATCAAATTCGTATCGTTGTGGAGCTGGGTATCCGAATATTTTCTGACCACCGTGCTGCATAAACAAAAAACCAGTCACTATGCGCATGATACTAAGTAGCCGAGGATTCCATGTATCTAGTAGCTGTTCCATATCACTCTCCTGTTCATTATTGCCAATTTTTGTTTGCGCCTAACGCCTGCTTGTGGGGTGCGCAGCGCAGCGGAGCATCCCAACGAAGCACTTGTTAGGGTTAAGCGCCTGGATAGAATTTAATAATATTGCCTTTCTTATCTACGTCTAAGGCATAGTGTCCGCCTGGATAGTATAATTTTTTAAGTTCTTTGTTTAGCGTGTATTTTATTACAAATATATAGAAACCATTTTTGTTTGTAGATATTTGATATTCATAATGTACGGTTAACTTATTAATTTTTTCGTTTACAGCGTATTTTTTGGCTGCATTTAAAGCAATTTCATGTTCTGAGGTAAAGACATACCCACTTCTTTCAATCCAAGTAGATACTTCCTCGGCACACGAATATGAAGACATAGAGAGCAATAGAACCATTAATACTTTATTCATAATGACCCTAACTATTGAATTAAGCAGGCGCGTTAGCGTTCTGATTGAATGACTGGTTAATTTTTCCCTCGCTAACTAGTTCTTCGTGAGCGATTTTTTGAGCCACATATGGCGTAATATTCTCCCGTCTTACAATTTCACTAATGCGATCATATTCAATGGAATAAAACGACAGAGTGCACATACTCCATATCTCTTCTTAATCGAAGGTAATGTAACCACGACCTTCTTCATCATGGCTTCCACGATAGTGAGTCGAACGCAACTCAACACGACCTCTAACAGCCTCGACAAAGAAGGATTCTACTTTTTTCTTTCGTTTACTCCATTGCATGATTTTTCATTTAACAGTGATTTAGACAGAATCTGTAATTTCCCGGATTTAGGCGGATTCTGTATAAAATATTTGTATTGAAGTTGCTCATTGCGCATAATCCTTTCAGGCTCTGGGGGAGCCCTGGCCTTAATTTGCTAACGGAGTAGCATTATGAAAGATCAATCCGTGTCTCGTTTCTGGGACAATTATATCGTTAAAACAAAGTCTTACAAGATTAAATCCTCTGTGGCGCGTTATGCGGCGTCATCAATGTGCACGAAAATGGCTTGCAGAAGCATATTAAAAGAGCCGGTGAAAAAGCCGGTATTACCAGGAAGCTGAACTGTCATGCCTTACGCCATTCTTTTGCAACCCTTCTTTTGGAGAATGGTGCTGGCCGATTTTTGCTCCTGCAAAATCGGCATACACTACATCCATGTAGATAACATTCGAACCGTTCAGGAACTTCTTGGTCATGCCGATGTTTCTACCACGATGATATATACCCACGTACTTAAAAAACCGGGAATAACAGTAACCAGTCCATTGGATATGCTTGCTATCTAAACTTCGCTAAATTTTGTAATGGGACGCTATCGCTGCCCGTGCATTCTTTTTACAACATTATCAGCGTAGCCAGCGCGAGTAATAAACCCATGCTGACGATATCGGTCGCGGTGGTGAGGAATATTGTCGAGGCAGTGACCGGGTCCGTGCCTAAACGGCGCAGTGTCAGCGGAACGATAACACCGATGACGCCGCTGATGATGCAGGCACCGAGCATTGCAAACAGTACTACTATGGCCAGCGTGAAGGCTGACTCGTTTCCGCTTGAGCTGGCATAAAGATACATGCCAAGGGCCGCGGTCAGTCCGACCAACAGGCCGTTGCCAAGACCCAGTGCGGCTTCTTTTTTGATCAAATTAAATTCCATCCCGGGTTTCAGTTCATTCAGGGTCATACTCCGCAGTGTGACCGCGAGGGCCTGGCAACCTGAATTACCGGACTGCCCGGCAAGCACGGGTAAAAATACTGCGAGTACTACAATTTGGGCGATCGTATCTTCAAACATGCCGACTACGGCACCTGCTAAGAATGCGGTCATCAAATTTAACTGTAACCAGGGATGGCGCATTAACATGCATTTAAGCCAGGGGGTGCCGATATGTTCCTCTTTTTCGACACCGACCATTTGCCCGGTTTGCGCGGTGAGTTCAATGGTTCGTCGCTCGAACAGGGCGTAACCCCGGACCAGGCCTACCAGGTGCCGATCTTCGTCGCACACCGGGTAGATCGGATAGTGTCGTAACAATGCCGCACCAATCGAGTCGTCTACCGTGGTAGAAGCCCTGAAGTAGAACAACTGTGTGAGCATCAGATTTCCGAGCGTGTCTTCAGGCTTCGCGAAGAGTAAATCTCGCATCGCTACCAGACCGACCAGGGTCATGTCTTGTTCGACTACGAAAGCGTAGACCACCTGTCGATCACGCGCAATATCTCTCAGTATATCGGTCAGTTCACGCACGCGCATGGTCGGTGGGAAAGCTTCTAACGGTGGTTCCATCATGCGCCCGATACTGTCTTCCGCATAGCCCAGGTTAACCGACCATTGCTCGCCTATTTTGTCTTCGATGCTCGGCAATAACAGGGCACTGCGCTCTGATTCCATATGCGACAGGATACGTATGGCCAGGTCAGGGTGTAATTGCTCCAGGACATCCGCGATAACTTCATCAGATTCGCGATCAAGCAATACCAGGGCATCGAGCGGTGCCCGCCGCTTGACGGCAACTACCAGCTGATGCATGCGCGGTTCATCCAATGGATCTACACGGGTATGCTGTTTTTCTTCCATTGCCGGGGTTGCTCTATTTTAGTCGTCTTCGGGATCGGAGCGAGGTATTAGGTGCCAGTAAGTTCTCCTCGAATTCCTGTTTAATTGCCTTCGACAATGCAGAGGTCACGCTCGGAGGCACCCCTCGCAAAGGACAGGGCTTCCTGGTAAGCCGCTGACTGGTAGCATTGTTCGGCATCCTCGACAGAAGGGAAACGCACCACAACGTTACGCGCGCGTTGGTTGCCTTCGAGCCAGATTGTGCGCGTTGCTCGCGCCAGAAATTCACCACCATGGGCTTCGATAGCGCCGGTAGCACGTTTGGCATATTCGCCGTATGCGTCAGCGTCGTTGACAGTAACATGGGCGATCCAGTAAGCGGCCATCGCGAGTCTCCGGTTAAGTTTAAAGAGTAACTCTATTAAAAATTCACAGCTGGATTTACTGCTGTATCTTAATGTATTTTCGCTTAACATGTACGTCATTCCGGCCGTTAGAGCCTGGAATGGAATCTAATAACAAACCGTCATTCCGGCCGTAAGAGCCGGAATCTTATAATGAGGCAAGAGTATAGATTCCGGGACGCCGGACCGCTGCTTTCGCAGGAATGACGAAGGTTAGTATTCGGAGCTTAATTCAGGTGCTGTTGTTAACTGGTACTTTAATTCGTCAGTATAAATGGTGTAGATTCCCGAACCTGTCCAGGGTAAAAATAGTTTGGATCAAGAACAGGTCATCAACGATATAGATAGCATAGCCCGCGTCGATGCCGAGGTAGCGCGGGCCCTGGGCGCTATCGGCTACCCACAGCCGCGAATTCGAGCGCAGGGGTTCGAAACTTTTTTTAGTACAATGGTGAGCCAGCAAATTTCGACAGAAGCGGCCGCGGCGATTATGCGGCGAGTGCGCAAGCTGTTGCCCCGACTGGATGCTCTTTCGTTACTTAAATTGCCCGAAGGCGTGCTGCGTGAAGCTGGATTATCAATGCGAAAGGTCGAATATGCACAGGGGCTTGCGCAAGCAATACTGGATGGTGATTTTGTTCCTGGTGACCTGGAGGCAATGGAAAATGGTGAGGTAATTAAGGCAATAATGGCATTACGCGGTTTTGGAGTCTGGAGTGCGGAAATCTACCTGATGTTCTCGTTGCAACGCAACGATATATTCCCTGCCGACGACCTGGCATTACAGGTCGCGTTGCAGCGTTTAAAAGGGCTGACGCAGCGACCCACGCCAGGGCAGGCGCGTTCCCTGATTGAGCACTGGTCACCCTGGCGCAGCGCGGGAAGCCTGTTTTTATGGCATTACTATCGTGGTGCGCCGGAATGAGTTAAATTTTATTTAAGTATTAACCTAAATAAATTTGCTTTCATCTATTTGTAATAAATCATCTAATATACCTTCGACTCCCTGGCGTTGATTTGACTTTGACTTCCCTAAACCTACAATGAGCGGAAACCGCCAAGGTTTTTAAGTGGCACAAGGTATGCCGAAGCCGTGTTCCGCCATAACAACAATTAATCGGCCCGAAAAGCAAAGGAGAAAATCATGAAAGTATTAGGTAAGCTCGCTATTGCGTCACTGGTCGCCGCGTCATTCAGCACGGCACCGGTACTCGCAGCAGAGCAGCAATTTGTTACCATAGGTACCGGTGGCGTAACCGGTGTTTATTACCCTACCGGTGGTGCTATTTGCCGGCTGGTAAACAAGGGACGCAAGGAACACGGTGTACGTTGTTCAGTAGAATCAACCGGTGGATCGGTATACAACATTAATACCATTCGCGGTGGTGAACTGGACATGGGCGTCGCCCAGTCTGACTGGCAGTACCATGCCTATAACGGTACTGGAAAGCAGGCGTTTATAGATGCTGGTCCCTATAAGGAACTCAGAGCCGTATTCTCGGTACACCCGGAACCTATTAGTATCATTGCGCGCAAAGATGCCAATATCAAGACCATCGATGACCTGGTAAACAAGCGTGTCAATATTGGTAACCCGGGATCGGGTACCGAAGCAACCTGGGGTGTCGTCTGGAAAGCCATGGGTAAAACCAATGGCGATCTTAAACTGGTCTCGCAGATGAAGTCTTCCGAGACTCCTGGCGCATTATGCGATAACAAGATCGACGCGTTTTTCTGGTTGGTCGGAAACCCCGCAGCCCTGAACAAGGAGGCAACTACCACCTGTGACGCTAATTTTGTTGCAGTCAAGGGTCCCGCGGTAGATAAGCTGGTAAAAGAGAATTCATTCTACGGCACTACCGTAATTCCCGGCGGCATGTATCGTGGTAACCCGGATGATGTGGCTACTTTCGGTGTACTGGCTACTTTTGTATCGTCTACTGCCACTTCGGCTGACACCATTTATGCGGTCGTAAAAGGGGTATTCGATAACTTTGAAGCATTCAAAAAGTTACACCCGGCATTTGCTCATCTGAATGAAAAAGACATGATCAGCAAAGGCATTTCTGCGCCATTACACGACGGTGCTGTTCGCTACTATAAAGAACGCGGCTGGATGTAGTCTGTACGACGGCTAGTAGAAGTTCTGGCAAGGGGGCCTGGCCCCCTTGCTTATTTAACTCAAGCTGCAAAGTGAACTGTGCGATTCAGATTGAGTTAAATAAGCAAAATTGATCCCCATTATTATAAAGGAACCGCTGTTGCCCAAAATTAACTAAAAGGTATCCTGAATAATAATTATCGCCTAAATGAGGAGTGGCAGCAGTGGTCGAAGAAACGAATAAATCTCAAGCCTCGGAAGCTGAACTGGAGGCGATGATAGCCGCCACCGATACCGGTGCACGTAGCCCCAAGGGTAATGTCGGCAAACTTATTTTATCAACCGCGTTTTGCTGGGCTGTATTTCAACTCTGGATTGCTTCGCCCTTGCCCTATCTGGATGTATTCTCCTCCTGGCTGCCGGTACTCAATAATACCGATACCCGATCAATTCATCTTGCGTTTGCAATTTCGCTGGCTTTTCTGGCCTATCCCGCGTTAAAAAGCTCGCCCCGTGAAAGAATTCCGATTCAGGACTGGATATTGGCTTTCACCGGAATTGTTGTGACCATGTACCTGTCTATTTTTGCGGTTGAACTGGGGGAGCGACCCGGACTACCAACCACAACGGACCTGGTCATTGCCGGTATCGGTCTGGTACTGGTACTGGAAGCGGCGAGACGTGCCCTGGGACCGCCGTTGATGGTAATCGCGGGAATATTTCTCAGCTATGTGTTTTTTGGTCACCTGGCCCCGGACATTATTGCCTGGAAAGGCGCTTCTTTCGGTAAAGCCATGTCGCATATGTGGATTACCCAGGAAGGTGTTTTTGGTGTGGCACTGGGTGTATCGGCATCGATGGTGTTCCTGTTTGTACTGTTCGGTTCGATGCTTGAAAAAGCCGGCGCCGGTAACTATTTCATCTGGGTTGCTTTTTCGCTACTCGGTCATATGAAAGGTGGCCCGGCAAAGGCAGCCGTGGTCTCATCTGCTCTGACCGGCCTGGTTTCCGGATCGTCGATTGCCAACGTGGTAACCACTGGCACCTTTACTATACCGTTGATGAAGCGTGTGGGTTTCTCAGCAGAAAAGGCGGGTGCGGTAGAGGTCGCGTCTTCGACCAATGGCCAGCTGACACCGCCAGTGATGGGCGCCGCGGCATTCCTGATGATCGAGTTTGTTGGTATCTCTTATATAGAAGTCATCAAACACGCCTTCCTGCCTGCAGTCATCGCTTATATTGCGCTGGTTTACATCGTCCACCTGGAGGCATCGAAGGCTGGCCTGGAAGGTCTGAAGAGGACTGTACAAAATACCCTGCTGCGTAACCTGTTCGTATATGCCACGGTAATTCTCGGCATTATTATACTGTCGGGTATCTGCTTTTACGGATTCGGCTGGTTAAAAGAGGTGGGTGGTGATTTCACCTTCTGGATCGCGTCTGTGATCGTTTTGATAACCTATGTAGCCCTGGCCAGGTATTCGACCAATTTTCCAGATCTTGGGCGCAGTGACAAGATCGATGAGTTACCGGTACCAGGTCCCATTGTAAAATCCGGTCTGTACTTTTTATTACCAGTTGCGGTATTAATCTGGTGTCTGACGGTTGAACGTCTGTCGCCCGGATTGTCGGCTTTTTATGCCACCATATTCATGGCAATCGTATTGCTGACGCATAAACCGCTGAAGGCCATGTTTCGCGGTGAGAGCCAGCTCGGCGAGTATTTCAGGGAATGTCGCGAGGATTTTGTCGACGGCATGGTCTCCGGTGCCCGGAATATGATCGGTATCGGTGTAGCGACTGCCTGTGCAGGTATTATCCTTGGCACAGTCACGCTGACCGGTATTGGCCTGGTACTGGCCGAGTTCGTCGAGTTCATCTCGGCCGGTAACTTGATCCTGATGTTGGTGTTTACCGCAGTTATTAGCCTGATACTGGGCATGGGTTTACCGACCACGGCAAACTACATCGTGGTTTCCTCATTGATGGCCCCTGTAATCGTCTCGGTCGGTGCCAGCAATGGTTTGATCGTACCATTGATCGCGGTCCATTTATTTGTGTTCTATTTCGGCATACTCGCGGACGATACACCGCCGGTGGGCCTGGCCGCCTACGCGGCGGCAGCGATCTCTGGAGGTGACCCAATTAAAACCGGTATCCAGGGATTCACCTACGACATACGTACCGGTGTGCTACCTTTTATGTTCATCTTCAACACCGAATTGCTGATGATAGGCATCACCGGTCCGATCCATTTGATTGTCGTGGTCAGCTCGGCGTTGGTAGCAATGCTGTTGTTTGCCGCGGCGACACAGGGATTCTTCATCACCCACAGTAAAAAATGGGAATCGGCCGCGTTGTTACTGATCACCTTTACGCTGTTCCGTCCGGGATTCTTCATGGATATGATTTACGATCCACTGGTCAAGGTAGAGGCCAGTCAAATCTATGAAGTCGCCGAACAACAGCCAGATAATGGATTGCTAAGGGTCCACGTCATGGGCGAAACCCTGGAAGGCGACCTGGTGGACAAGGTGGTTATGCTACCGGTTGGCAAACTCGGGCCAGGCAAGGACCGCATAGAAATGGCGGCAGGGCTCGAACTACGAGAGGAAGACGGCAAGATTCTGGTAGATAATATAGTATTCGGTAGCGCTGCCGACAAACAGAAGATTGATTTTGACTGGGAAATTGTCGACGTGCAGAAAAAAGCCGATACACCGGATAAGCGCTGGTTCTATATACCAGCACTTGCGCTGTTATTCCTGGTCTGGAAAGTCCAGACGACTCGCCGTGATCAGGATAAAATAACGCCGGTGGGGGAACCAAGTCATGTATAAGAATATTCTCTATTCAGTAGATCTGGAACATGCGGCCGAAGCTGAAAAAGCCCTTAAGATTGCAATTGACGAGGCCAGGCGATCGAAGGCAAAACTCACCGTGATGACGGTCGCACCGGGTTTTGGAATGCCTATCGTTGCTTCTTTTTTTGATGAGCAGGCGGTGGCAAATGCATTGAAAGAAGTTGCCCGCCACCTCAGGCAATACGTGGATGACAATATTCCTAACGATATAAATACCAATCCGATCGTGGTTGAGGGGAATCCTGCAGAGCAAATACTAAAACAGGCCAAAACCGACGATGTCGACCTGATCGTAATTGCCTCGCATAACAGTCAGATCGAGAATTTGGTGTTGGGTTCCTGCGCCGCCAAGGTCGTGCGGCATGCGCAATGTACTGTAACGGTAGTTAAATAGGCCGAAATAACCCTCCAGTTATATCAATACCGACACCACCTTGTCGGGATGGCAGATATTTTATTGATACTTGATTTCGAGTTAATTTCAGTGTGACTCCGCTCCTGATCGGGCTGGTATTGCTCGCGGCCTTGTTGCATGCGAGCTGGAATGCGATGGCTAAATCCGGTGGCACGCCGGAGTATAGTATCGCTTCCTATCAGCTCATCGGCGCACTGATTTGCCTGCCTTTCCTGTTCCTTGTACCGATACCGCTGGTCGAAAGCTGGCCGATGATCTTACTGTCGGTAATCTGGCATAATTTTTACTATTTCACCCTCGCGAGATCGTACCGTGCAGGTGATTTATCGCAAATGTACCCGTTGTTTCGCGGCCTGGCGCCGGTACTGGTTGCAATCGGTGCTGCTTTCTTTGCGCGCGAATGGTTATCACCTGGTTCGATGCTGGGTATCGGCCTGATCAGTTTCGGACTGGTCAGCATTACGTTACTGGGAGGACAGTTTGGTAAGATATCACCACTGGCGTTGCGCTGGGGTTTGGCTACCTCGGTTTTGATTGCGGCCTATACAGTGACCGATGGTCTGGGGGTGCGAGCGGCAGGTAATAGTATCAGCTATATCCTGTGGCTGTTTGTTTTCGAACCATTTCCAATTTGTCTTGTTTTACTGGCTAGCGATCGTGCTGGCTGGTTCAATTACATTGCCAGCAAAAAGGGCAAGATAGTTGTTGGAGGCCTGGCATCCAGTACCGCCTACGCGCTGGTAATATTTGCCATGGGTCTAGGATCGATGGCAATGGTCTCTTCGTTGCGCGAAACCAGTGTTATATTTGCTGCCCTGATTGGAACACTGGTATTTCGGGAATCGTTTGGTCGGCAGCGAATATTCGCAGCGGTGCTGGTTGCCTGTGGAATAATCCTGATTCGTTGGTTGGCCTAAGCTCTCAGTGGTTCTATAGGGAGCCTTTTGTAGTTCTCCGCTGTGTTTCATAAGGTCATATACAACCATTTGACTGGGGGCAACATGCGAGTAACATGGCCTTATAATTCTAATATTCGGTCAATTGTACCCGCTGGTCGGGAACGGGAGAGCACGATGAAGAATAATATCCCCAGAGCGTTCAGGATTCAAAACCAGATCTCAGTAACGGGACAATTGTTACTGGCTGTTGTACTTTTCCTGGGCTCCTTTTCGACATCCTCCGCGCTTGAACTTCTGCTCGGCACCAGTCAGTCCGGTACTTTCGATCATCATACGGGCCGGGCAATCTGCCGGATGATTAACAGCCTGGCTGATGGGCTGGAATGCAGGGTCAAGCCCGCTGACGAAGCCGGTCATGCCGACGTAGCGGTGCACAATTTGACCAATATTCGCAGTGGTTCACTGGATCTCGGCATCGTCGATTCCACCAAGCAGGCCAATGCCTTTAATCAGAGCGGGCGATTTCAGTTTACCGACATTCGTTACGACAACCTGCGTAGTATTTTCTCTTTGAATAGTATCCCGTTCACGCTGATCTCCTACCAGGGCTCGGGAATTAATTCCTTCGACGATCTCCGGGGTAAAACTGTGAACATCGGCAACCAGGGTTCATCGCAGCGCGAGATCATGAACTCCCTGATGGCGGCAAAAAAGTGGTCGAACAAGGAATTCACCCTGGTGGAGCAAATACCCACGTCGCGGTCCCAGGATTCGATGGCTTTGTGCCATCGCAACGTGGATGCCATCGTCCGGGTAAACGTGCATCCCGATTCTTCGATTCAGCAGGTCGTAAGACTGTGCAAAGGGGAACTTGTCAGTATTTCAGGGCCGGATATTAGGCAGTTCATCGAGCAGAATCCGGCTTATCAGGCGATCAGCATACCGGCGGGAACCTACGCATCCAATCCCGGACCGATAACAACCCTGGGCGTAAAAGCTACACTGATCACGGCCGAAGAGATGGATGAGGAATCTGTCTATACCATTGTCAAGACGTTGTTTGAAAACCTGGATCGCCTGAAAAGAACCCACCCGTCTTTCGCCTTGCTGACCCCGGCAGGAATGCGCACCGACAGCCTGACAGCACCGCTGCACCGGGGCGCCATCAAGTACTATCGCGAGAAGGGCTGGATCCAATAACGACGCGTACAACTCGGTTGAATCTACCGAGTTATGAAAGCCTTGGCGGGCGACAAAGTTCATCAAAGTCATTTCCCGGGAACAAAAAAATCCGACAGCCAGGGAAGCCCGCTAACCTAATACTGTTCATGTTATAGTCACGCCCATCTAGTCCCGAAGTGAATCGAAATGCTAACCAGTGCCTTCCCGACAGTTGAACTCAGTCATAAGCCAACTCCGCTCGAAAGATTGCATAATCTGAGTGCCGATTATGGAACCAATATCTGGGTTAAACGCGATGACTGTACCGGCCTTGCCTTCGGCGGTAACAAGGCTCGACAACTCGAGTACTACATCGGTCATGCGATGTCACTGGGTGCAGACACGTTGCTGACGACCGGTGCGGTTCAGTCAAATCATGCGCGTATGACTGTGGCTGCCGCACGTAAAATGAATATGGAAGTCGAGATTCAGCTAGAACATCGCGTTGAGCGGGATCAGGTGGAATATCAGAAATCTGGAAATCCCTTTCTGATTAGGCTGATGGGTGCAAAAATACACTATTATTCGGTGGGTGAGGATGAAGGTGGTGCAGATCAGGCAATGATCGAGCGCGCCGAGGTTTTAAAATCAAAAGGTAAAAAACCTTATGTCATTCCTCTATCCAACGCGAGCACGCCCTACGGGGCATTGGGCTATGTTGAAGCGGCCGAGGAAATATTGGCACAGCTGGCATCGATGAAAATAATGCCGGTCGGGATTTTCCTGCCCACGGGTAGCGCATCGACGCATGCTGGATTATTACTCGGCTTGCGCGCATCTGGCTGCAGTATACCGGTGAGTGGAATCTGTGTGCGACGAGATGCGCAAAGTCAACAACAAAGGGTGTTAACCAAAATCCAGTCGGTGAAAAACTTGCTGGGTCTCGATCTTGATCTTGATGATGACGAAGTATTATGTGACGACCGGTTTCTCGCACCGGGTTATGGTCAATTGAATGAGCTAACGTCTGTTGCTATCAAATTACTGGCAAGCAGAGAAGGTATTTTTCTAGATCCGACTTATACGGGTAAGGCATTTGCGGCTTTGATCGATTGCCTTGAGAACGGTATCTACGGGATGGATGATCATCTGGTATTTGTGCATACCGGCGGTACGCCTTCGCTGTTTGGCTATCCCGAACTGGTCGCCGAGTAACCGCGTCCATTTATTATTAATCGAGTTCTTATTAGTCT
>Ga0164320_10000579_pt1 | contig 12388 bp, 12 predicted proteins | sample GuaBasSediGuay11_FD_113736 | JGI IMG/M metagenome (GOLD analysis project Ga0164320, IMG submission 113736) | Subseafloor sediment microbial communities from Guaymas Basin, Gulf of California, Mexico - Guay11, Core 4567-28, 0-3 cm | ecosystem: Environmental > Aquatic > Marine > Hydrothermal...
AATCCAGTGAATTGTACCTGTTGAAGTAAACCTGGCCCAACTACCGGGACAATTGGCCAATCTGATGACTCTATGCCATATTGGAGGCCTGTCCAATCACACTCTGAATAAATGGTTTCGCTACTGCAATTAGACTGGCCGTTGGTGATCGCGATAGTGTCGATCATGTTATTTGCCGGGCTGGTACACGGCACCCTGGGTCTTGGCTTTCCTATGGTGGCAACGCCTATGCTCGCGGTTTTCTTCGATGTTCGCGCGGCAATATTGATAACCCTGTTACCGACAGTTGCGGTCAACCTGGCAAGCATCTGGAATAGCCGGGGGTCCCTTGATAGCATCGACCGGTTCTCACCGCTAATCGGGTTTGTCCTGGCCGGTTCGCTGGCCGGTGCCTATGTATTGGCTATTGCCGACCCAGCGCCCTTCAGGCTCGCACTGGCCGCGTTGATATTGCTGTACTTGTGGACCAACATTTCCGGGCGCCTGCCACGCCAGTGGTTAACCACCAATGTGATGCTGGCGATGGCCCTGTTTGGTTTTTCGGCAGGCTTCGCCGGCGGCACAACAAACGTAATGGTTGCAATATTGATCATATTTTTTCTGTCTCTGGAAGTACCGCGCTCGAGTATGGTGCCGGTGCTAAACGCCTGTTTTTTGACCGGCAAGGTATCCCAGATTGCCGTGCTATCACTGGCTGGCCTGGTTAGCTTAAGCCTGTTGTATGAAACACTGCCATTGGCGCTGGTCGCGGTGCTTGCCTTGCAGTTCGGGCAGCGAATTCGCGAAACAATCGCGCTTGGCATTTACCGCAGGATACTTCATGGATTACTGGTACTTTTGGCCATCATTTTAATCGCTCAGTTCTGGATAGCATGAGCCTCAATCAACAGATGGAACTTGTTTTAGTCATCTGCTGTCCTTATCTTTACTGATCTGCATCCGTTTCACTGTATGCCCCGGGGGCCAACACCATGTCGATCGAACTCATCAGTTTTAAAACCTGCCCATTTGTACAACGTGCCGCAATCACTCTCGGTTACAAGGAAGTCGAGCACAAGGTCACATTTATCGACCTCGCCGATCCGCCCGACTGGTTTCTGGAAATATCACCATTGGCGAAGGTACCGGTTCTCAGGGTAGATGGTGAAATCCTGTTCGAGTCGGCCGTTATTAATGAGTACCTCGACGATATCACCGGCGGTGAGCTGCAACCAAAAGACTCGCTAGCGCGAGCCAAAAACCGTGCCTGGATCGAATTTTCTTCAAATATGCTGGGTAACACCTACATGATGAAAACCGCGGCCGAAAAAGACAAATATGAAAAATATCGTGACCAGCTGGTGTCTCAATTCCGGCGCCTCGAGAACCGGTTAGGCGATGGCCCCTGGTTCAATGGTGAGGATTTTTCGCTGGCCGATACCGCCTTCGCACCATTGTTCGCACACGACGCCGTCGCAAACTATCGCTTCTCGGTGATCGATGCTGCAACGATGCCAAAGCTCGACGCCTGGTCTAAACGCCTGCTGGCACTACCGGCGGTAAAAAACTCGGTGGTTGCCGAGTTCGAAGAAATTTACCTCACCGCCCTCGAAACCAACAATAGTTATATCTGGCAAAGTCGAGCGGCCTGAATATTAAGCCTCAGTCCCGGAAATCAGCCCGAGGACAATTGGGTTTTCTGTATGCTCTCGCGCCCGCTCATTGCAGACCACCAATCACTTAGGCGCGAATTATTTTGCAGAAACGGGTCGCTATCGGGCGTGCTTTGAAAATAATCAAAAATTGGCGCCAGGTGAATATCAGCCAATGTCACTCGATCGTTGACCAGAAATTTAGCATCGGCACGTAAACCGGAAATCGTGCCCATGCATTTTTCTATCTCCGGCATTGCCTCGGCAATTGCTGCCTCATCGCTCTCCTCACCGAGCATCGGCATTACGATTCGCTGTATGACCAACTGTCCAACGGTACAGGGATAGGTATAACTGTCTATAATACTGAGGATCTGGTTCATTCGGGCACGGTGCTTTGCAGATCCTGGTTGCAGCGATGGCCCGTCAAATTCCTCGTCGATATAACGCATGATGGCGGCGACTTCGTAAAGCTCGAAACCACCATGTTCGAAAGCCGGAACCTTGGCGAAAGGGTGGCGCTCGACCTGCTCTGCCGGCATTGGCCCCTGTAAAAAATCTACCTCGACGAGATCATAATCCACGCCTTTCTCTTCCAGGGCCAAACGCACACTGCGTGTGTAGGTGCTGTATACAGGACCGTACAAGATTGGTTTGCTCATTTCATTTCTCCAGGTTCAACGAATTCATATCACCCGGAACGAAATCAGCGTATAGAAATCTACTCGCGGGTTGAATTCGTATTGACCCCGGAATCATAACCCCAATCAGGGGCGTTTACGAATGAGACGCCAGGTTGACAGGTTTCCCATTGAAAAAAGCTTCGAGGTTATCGATCGCCATATCAATAATTGCAGCACTCGCTTCCGGCGTGTTGTAAGCCACGTGCGGTGTCAGCACGACGTTCTCGAGTCTGGTAAAGGGATGGCCCCGGGCTAAAGGTTCCTGGCTGAATACATCGATACCCGCCGCCGCAACATGGCCTGATTCGAGAAGCTCGATCAATGCAGTCTCGTCCAGAATTTGCGCGCGTGCGGTATTGACGATGACGACACCCGGTCTGGTTTTTCCGAGTCGCCCGGCGGTGATCATACCCTCGGTATCCGGGGTGGCCGGCAAATGAAATGAGATCAGGTCACTCTCGGCGAGAAGATCATCCAGTGAGTAGAATTCGATGCCGTAACGCACCGCGCGTTGAGTATCCGGATTATGCGTCCAGGCGATAACACGCATGCCAAATGCCCTGGCTAGCGGCAGTGTTGCCTGCGCGATAGGACCAAATCCAACCAGGCCAAGTGTTTTACCCCGGAGATCGAATCCCTGTAGCCCGGTGTTCCACGCCCCGGCGCGGGTTTCACGGTCGAGCCGTACTATATTGCGAGTCGCGGCTAACATCAGTGCCATCGTGTGTTCGGCAATAGTCTCGGCTGCAGACAGAGTATGGGTCACAGCAATACCCTGCTGTGCCGCCTTTTTCAGGTCAATAAAGGTGGATACGCCAAGTCCGACAAAGGACACGATTTTGACACTGTTTAACGCGCCCAGCACATCATTATTGAAACCCCAACCAGACAGAACAGCATTCGCTCTGCCAATGCGATGAATAAACGCTTCGGTCGAAGGGCGATCACCATAGTAGATACTGAATTTGCCAAGACTTTCAAGGCGCGCGAGGCGTTCACCGGTGAACACCGAAGCCAGGTTCTCCTCGGCATCCGGATATACAATCTGATTGTCCTGTAGCATTCTCGCCCCTGTTTATCTAACTGCCTCGATGCTAGCAGACACAGCACCTGTTAGGACAAAAATTTATCACCCCTGGCTTTACAAAAGATAGTTTTGGGATGGGGTATGTTACAGCCCGTCACTATGATTTATAATTTAATCGGTTTCACCCGGCTATGGGTGTTGGCAAAATTTCAGCCCGGGTTTCCGGGACAGGAGAGTGAAGATGATTTTAGCCGATTTGTTACGTGATAAGAGCCACGATGTGATCAAGATAAAAGCCAATGACTGTATCGCCGATGCAGCGATTGCGCTGACGGAAAATAAAATTGGCGCGCTGCTGGTACAGGACGACTCTGGAACAATAGTCGGAATTTTGTCCGAACGCGATATTGTCGGTGGTATGGGTCCGCATGGTGCTGACCTGCACGATGTGCCAGTATCGGAATTGATGACTGCCGACCTGATTAAATGTGCGCCCGAAGATACTGTTTTAGAGGCCATGGCAATGATGACCGATCGGCGAATCCGGCACTTACCGGTATTCAAAGGCGATGAACTAATGGGAGTCATCAGTGTAGGTGACCTGGTTAAATGCCGTATTTCAGAAGTCCAGGCTGAAGCGGAAGCAATGCGCCAGTACATTTCATCGTAACCAGACCGCGCTGAAAACGGTGCAGCCGGTCGAGGGCCAGGCCCTTAGAATAAATCTGGACCGCCTTCTCGGGCGCATCAACCAGCTTGCAGAAATTGGCGCCATCGAAGGGGGTGGTGTATGCCGAATCGCGCTTAGCGATGAAGACCGGCGGGGCAGGGATCTCGTTGTAGGCTGGATGCAGGAGCTGGGTCTCGAAGTATCAATCGATCGTATCGGAAATGTCATTGGCCTGCGACAGGGAACCGGACCTGGCAATCCGGTGCTTACCGGCTCGCATATCGATACGGTTGCAACCGGTGGGCGTTACGACGGCAATCTGGGCGTTCTCGCCGGACTCGAAGTGATTGAAACGTTGAATCAGGCTGACCTCACTACACGAAAACCGATCGGCGTTGGCTTTTTTACCAATGAAGAAGGCGTGCGATTTACACCCGATATGATGGGTAGTGCCGTACACCAGGGTTTATTCGATGTCGATGAAATGCTCAAGGTGGTCGGCACCGACGGTTCGATACTGGGCGAGGAACTAGTTAAAACCGGTTATGCCGGGGATACCCCGACCGGTAGTTTTGATGCCGAATGTTTTATCGAGCTGCATATCGAACAGGGTCCGATTCTCGAAATCGAAGGCTACGAAATAGGTGCGGTGGAAAGCGTTCAGGGGATTTCCTGGACTGAATACCGGCTTACTGGAGTCGCCAATCACGCCGGCACCACACCGATGCATCTCCGACACGATGCCGGTTACGTGGCGGCAGCAATTTCTGTAGAGGCCCGCCGCCTGGCCGATGAAATGGGTGGTGACCAGGTTGCGACTGTTGGTGTTAGTGCACTCGACCCCGGTCTGATCAACGTCATAGCCAGGGATGCGTTGGTAACGGTTGATCTACGCAATACCAGTGAATCAAAACTGCAGCAGGCCGAAAACACGATGTCTGAATTTGTAACGAAGATCTGTAACACCGAGGGCCTGAGCTTTGCCAGCCGTTCGCTGGCGCGGTTCACACCGGTGAAGTTTGACCCTGGAATGATCTCGCTGGTCACCGATACAGCAACTTCACTGGATTATAAAACCAGGAGAGTGCCCTCCGGGGCAGGCCACGATGCGCAAATGTTTGCACCCAATTGCCCGACTGCAATGATATTTGTGCCCAGTCGTGATGGCATTAGCCACAACGTGGCTGAATTTACCGAGGATGAGCATATTCGCGCCGGGGCCGATGTATTACTACAGATAATGTTGAACAAGAGCGCTTAGTGACCCGGGCAGAAGCTCTCCGGTATGAAACATCTACGGAAAATCTGGTCAAAGCCTCGCTGCTTAGTTACGATTGCCCGACTTCGATCGACTCCTGGTATAAACCTGAATGACCTCCCCTGAAAACGCCTCTTCGGGCCGACAGTACTTTGCTTTCAAGGAACACTTGAAAGGCGTTTTTGTCGGCAGCGAAGAACGCTTTGCCCCGGTCGATGGTATGCGCGCTATCACCATGCTGAATGTCGTGCTGTTCCACTGCCTGTTCGGATTTACCAAGATGTACGACGATGAAAAAAACTACCAGTTCGTTGATAATCTTCCCGGTTACCTGAACTGGGTCTGGCAGGTACGTGGTTCCGATTGTCTTTTCCTGGTGTCCGGGTTTCTGATGGGAATAACCCTGATACGTGAGTATCAAAGGGACAGCTCGATCGACGTGATGCGATTCTACAAGCGCAGGGTAATGCGTATCTACCCGCTATTCCTGGTTGCCCTGCTGATCTATACGATGGTCGACTTTGACAGGAATATTCAATATTTATGGTCAAACCTGCTTTTCATCACCAACTTTTCGCCGGAATACAGAAACATTGTGCCGGTCGGCTGGTCACTGGCAGTACAAATGCAGTTTTACCTGGTCTCGCCCTTCATCGTTATGGCGATATATCTGAGCAAGCACCGTTTACTGTTGTTTATCCTGCTAATTGTCGCGGTGCAAATATTGCGCTATGTCGTCGTCTTCACCCATCCGCAACTCAACGACCAGCCACAGTATTTCTATTACCTCGATATGTCTGAAACCCGGCTGCAGGCCGATCTATTATATTACAATCTGCATACCCGGTTTGGGCCCTTCGCCTTTGGATTGCTGATAGCCTATATCGGGCTAACCAAAGGCAAAGAAATCATTGCCTTTTCCGAGCGCTTTCCATCGACAAACCTGGTCGGATACCTGGTGGCTTTTTTATTGATGTGGTGGGCGAGCTATATTGCGATTCACGATCCGGCAGACCCCTATTATCAGAACCTGAGCGAGCTTAGGAATTTAAACTATATCGCGACTAATAAGAACCTGTTTGTCTCCGGATTTGCGGTGCTTATGTTTTTTGCCATTTACGGTTCGAAAACACTCAACCCGATCAAATGGTTTGTATCACGAAAATTCTGGTTTCCGGTCACGCAGCTTATTTTACCGATTTATTTTTTCCACTTTATTTTTCTGGTGCTCTCGGCGGTTCTCATATTTGGAACCACCGACGCAGATGTCATACCCGTGGTATCCGCATATCACATTTTTGCAGTATTCTTTCTGACCGTTTTATTCACCTTTATATTCTCGGTATTCTTCCACGTGTTCGTCGAACAACCCTTTATAAAGATGAGGAATTGACGACGCCCTGGCAAAGCCTTTTCAATATTGCTCACGCCCTTGCAGCTCGGTGAATGGCGTCATGATAGTTTGCTGAAACGCCTTGCGCGCCGACAGGCGTTGATACCAGGCCATCAGGTTCGCGGGTTTCTCGACCGCCATGCCCATTTCAAAATAGCGGTATAAACTGGTTGCGGCCGGAATATCTCCCATCGAAAATGTCTCCCCGGCGAGGTAATCATGATGCTCCAGGTGCTTGTCCAGCATGGCAAAGTGTTGTTCGCAGCGGAGTTTTGATTGCTCGATTTGACCACTGTCGCGCTTGTTTTGGGGTTTTCGATAAAACCCCCAGAACAGGCCCATAAAGTCAGGCTGCAAGGTCGCCAGTTCCCAATCCATCCACCGGTCGGCATAGCTGCGCTGGAGCGGATTATCTAGCCAAAGCAGGTTCTTACCATAGGCGGCGCACAGGTAGCGAACAATGGTGTTAGATTCCCAGACCACCGAACCATCGTCTACCAGAACCGGAATTCGCGCACGGGGATTGAGTTGCAGAAACTCCGGCGTTTCCAGGTCACCCACCTGGCTGCCGACATCCTGGTGTTTGTATTCAATATTTAACTCATCGAGAGTCCAGAGCACCTTCTGCACATTGTACGAATTTTTTCTGCCCCAGAGTTCGATCATGGTGATTCTCGATTGAATAAATCTTGATGTTTAAAAATTGGGAGGTTAGCTGATTTTAGTCAGCCCCTTGCGAAATTTTGTCGGCGAGAATCCGCTCCAGCGTTGAAAAGCACGGCTGAAATGAGCCGGGTCTGAATAACCCAAAGACTCTGAAATCTCCTTTATCGACATTTGCGTGTCCTGTAATTTTTGTTTTGCATGAATAAACTTCGCCCGATTCAGCAGGTCGTTAAACTTTAAACCCTTGTCTTTTAGTCGTCGTTGCAGGGTACGAACCGAATTATCTGCAACCTCGGCGATATCTTCAATACTGGTGTTTTTTGTCACCGAATAGGTCTTAATTATCTGGTCTATGGCATCGTCAAAACCAGTATACAAATCAGCCTGAATGTTATCGTCTGTTTTTAAGCTTAGCGGAATATCCATGTGAACCGGTAGCCGAAGTAAATTGGGTGGTATAGAAATAGCCGAGTTCGGTTGTAAGAATAAAATTTCACTTTTTGTTAACAACGGGCATGCTTCGCTAATTTCAATTTCGGGCATTTCCAGTCGAACCATTTGCGGTCGCCATTGGATACTGGTTGCTAATTGCACCAGCTGAATCATGCTGGTAATTCTATACAGTTCCATCTGTATATCGCCCTTGTAAAAAAGGGTGTTGGTATAACAAAAGCTGAAATATGTGCCCTCGTCTACCAGCGTGAATAACACGGAAGAGCTTTGACTACTCGCAATCTCGCAAAATTTTTCGAGCAGGTGGTTTAGATCAGCACTCGCCTGAATTAACGGGCCTAATGATAAAACCCTGTGCCAGGGCGTTAACTGGGCAACCTGTGATCCAAAGTCAGGAATACCTTCGCTAATCGCGACAGTTTTCACCAGATGGTAAAGCGGTTTTACCGGTAGCAGGCTTTCGGGGTCGCTTACTTCGGTGGGTAGACCAACCTTGTTAAAATAATAATCAGGCGATACACCACAGCTTTCCATCGCTGTTTTAAACTGCGAGTGAAAGGCCGCCTTCACCAGATGAATATCGCTGTTTCCCATCGCCAGGGCCGTGCTGCTTTTCCGATTAAATACTTAAGCCGTCATCACTAAATAGTAAATCAATTTTGTCGTGAAATGGCAAGGGTCTTGGCGTTTCTGCGTGGCAATTCCGGGGGCAGTATACTTAATTCTAAACAATTCCCCAGATTCCCGGGAAGCAGAAGAATAAGTATACTGTCCCCGGAATTGTAGAATGCGACGAATGAACCCGCACAAGCTCTTTAAAACCTGAATATACCAGAGGATAAATTTATGACTGCTATCAACGAACTCAACAGGCTTAGTAACCAGGTGTTTATCAACGGTGAATTTCGCGACAGTGCAACCACCGATAGCCTCGAGATCATTGACCCGGCAACCGAGCAGACCGCTGGTCAAATGCCTAATGCAACCGCGACCGAGGTCGACGAGGCCATCGCTGTCGCCAATGCGAGCCAAAAGGCCTGGAATAGAGTCAATGCCCTGTCTCGCGCCGAATTGATGCATCAAATTGCGGCCAACATGCGCGAGTCACGGGGCGTGTTGGGTGAAATGGTGACTCGGGAAATGGGCAAGCCCTACAAGGAAACCACCGACGAGGTGGACTGGTCGGCATCCGCGATTGATTACTACGCCGAAGTCGCACGCCACGATTACGGTAAGGTGGTCGGTCCCGCGGTGGATGACCAGTTTCATTTCACGCTGAAAGAACCGATGGGGGTAGTTGTCATTATCCTGCCATTTAATTTCCCGTTTTGCCTGTTGTGCTGGTCTGCGGCCGCGGCACTGGCCACCGGTAACGCGGTAATTGTCAAACCCTCTGAAAACACGGCGTTATCCACACTAAAGTTCATGGAAACCTTCGCGCCTTTACCCGATGGGCTGATTCAGTGCCTGCCCGGAGGTGGCGACGTGGGCCGACAACTGGTGGAAAGCACCGATACCCACATGGTAGCGTTTACCGGCAGCGTGCCGACAGGTCAGCTTGTCGCCAGGGCCTGTGCCGATCAGTTCAAGCCCTGTCTGATCGAAGCTTCCGGTAACGACCCGTTTCTGGTCATGCCATCGGCGTCAATGGAGATGGCAGCACGTGGTGCAGCTTTTGCTGCCTATCTCAATTGCGGCCAGGTGTGTACTTCGGCCGAGCGAATATTCGTGCACCAGGACATACATGACGAATTTGTCAGGAAACTGGTCTCTAACGCCCAGGCCCTGCGTATTGGCAATGGGCTGGACAAGATAGATATGGGACCAATGGTGAGTGCCCGGGAACGCGATCGGTTCGAGGGGATACTGCAACAGGCTATCGATCAGGGCGCCAAAATCGCCACTGGTGGTGGTCGGCCGAAAGCACAAAAAACGGGGTGGTTTATCGAACCTACGGTGTTAACCGAAGTTAGCCCTGATATGGATATCATGAATGAAGAAAGTTTTGGTCCGTCGGCTCCTGTCTGCAGGGTATCGGGCCTGGATGAGGCCATTGAACTGGCCAACAAATCCAGGTTTGGACTGGGCTCAACCATTTATACATCCGATCTCAACGAGGCCATGCGCGCGGTTAACGGAATCGAGACCGGGATGGTGTGGGTTAATGCGCCTTTGCTCGACAATGACGCCGGCCCTTTCGGAGGCCGTAAGATGACTGGAATGGGCCGGCAACTGGGTGCCGAGGGTCTCGATACTTTTCGCCACACCAAACTCGCGATGATCGATCCGGGTGCCAATGACCAGGACTTCTGGTGGTTTCCTTACAAGGACGAGGAAGCCTACCCGGGTAAGTAGTCGTCCGAGACTTAAATTCGATCCGGCCTTTCCAGATGCCTGTCTGTAGGCGCTTGCCCGGGATTAATCATCGTCGTAACGAGGATCGCGTTCGCTCATTTGGAAATTTCCTGGTGTTCGAACCCTTCGAGCGAGATCTGTTCGCGCCGAAAAGGCATATCCGGATCCTGCGGGGGTGCGTCCATTTCGCGCGCGACGCGGTGGCCTTCGTACACCGCGCTTGCAATCGTCGACGGACAAAGGCAATCGCCTATCGCAGTTACCGAAGCGATACCCGAATCGGCAAGCCGCTCAGGGGTTTCGGTTAAATCCCGGTAAAGCTGATTATTGGGTTGGCGCGCCGCGACCATGACTACTGTCGATGCTGCTACGGCGCTGATCTGCTCTGAGTAAATACAGGAGATTTCGATATCATCAGCACCGACCCGGGTAATGTTATGCGCGGTGATAACCTTGATGCCGAGTTCGAGTACTCGTGCCTGAATTTTATGTTGCTCGAGCGTATTGTAGGTCCCGGGTGAAACTTCGGGAGTCGTGGTCACAAGGGTAACATCGTGCCCATCGAGCCTTAGCTTTTCGGCGATCAAGGCACCCATGTAAAAATGGTCATCGTCAAACACGACGATCGGATCACCCAGCATTTGGCCGGAAAATACCTGTTCCGGTGACACCACATGTTGCTGATCCGAACCCGGAACAGATTGCAAGTTGCTAATCCCGACACCATCGCTACGCCAGTGCGCACCGGTAGCCAGTATCACCTGACGATGATCAAGCTCGAGTATTTCGTCGGTGCTAAGCCTGTTGTCGAAATAAACTTGCACATTTTCCATTTGCTGGATGCGTCCAACACGCCAGTCGCGTACCCGGGCCCAGGCGGCCAGTCCCGGCAGGCGGGACTCGATGGAGACGCGCCCACCTGGCTCGGTTTGCGCTTCGGCGAGCGTAACCTCGTATCCGCGTTGGCCCAGCGCCCGCGCCGCTTCGAGGCCGGCTGGCCCGGCTCCAACGACAAGAACGCTGTCGTCAGATCCTTTTGGGGGTATAAATTCAGGGTGCCAGTTTCGGCGCCATTCTTCGCCGACGCTGGGGTTTTGCGTACAACGCATCGGCGTAAAGCTTAGCTGCCCCGAAACACAGGTATTGCATCCGATACATTCTCGAATTTCGTCGCTGCGACCCTGTTCTATTTTTTGCGGTAAAAAAGGATCCGCGATCGATGGCCGCGCCGCTCCGATCATGTCGAGAACACCGCGATTGATCTGACTGACCATTGCATCGGGCGATGTAAAACGTCCAACCCCGACTACGGGTTTGCTGGTCACGCTTTTAACGAATTTTACGTATTGCTCCTGGAATCCTTCTTCGCTGAATCGTGACGTCTGCGAGTCGTTATCCCAGTCGCTAAGGTTGACGTCCCACAGGTCGGGCAACTCGGCCAGCATTTCGATGATCTCGCGCCCTTCGCCTTCGCTGGTGATGCCTTCGGGTCCGAGCAGTTCTTCGACCGCAAAGCGAATTGCAACCGCGCAACGATCACCCACGGCATCCTTGGTTTCTTCGAGTACTTCACGCAACAGGCGGACCCGGTTTTCGAGGCTGCCGCCATACTCGTCGGTCCGTTGATTGTGGCGGATACACAGAAAATGCTTGAGCAGCGTCGTATCGTGTGCTGCGTACACATATACGATGTCGGCATCGGCGCTTTTTGCGCGTAACGCGGCGTTGCGATGCCAGCGTCGAAACTCGCGGATATCGTTTTTGCTCATGCCGCGGGTATGACTAGGCTGGCCCAGGACTGCGACCTGGTCCGACGGACCAATCGGCGGAATTCGCGTATACAGGTTCTGCACGCCTACACCGTTGTGCGCGAGTTGAACCCCGGCAAGTGCGCCGTGGCGGTGTACCACGTCGACCATCAGGCCCAGGCATTTAACATCGTACCCATCCCACAGACGTGCCTGGGGTTCGGGTGAGTAGTCCGAACTCGGGTGGATCATGCACTCTTCGGTACAAATGACCGCCCAGCCACCTTCGGCCTTGGCTTCGCGCATTTTTGCGTGGCTTTGTGGCGAATTAAAACCCATGCCGTTGCAGTGTGGTACCTGGTAAAACCGGTTTTTAGCCGTGACTGGCCCGATCTGAACAGGTTCGAAGAGCACGTCGTAGCGCGAATCCCGGGTCATGATGACATCTCCTTGCCATTTAACACTGGCGTTTGCGGTTTTATAAGGGTGTAAGTAATTAGCTTA
>Ga0164320_10000580_pt1 | contig 12381 bp, 6 predicted proteins | sample GuaBasSediGuay11_FD_113736 | JGI IMG/M metagenome (GOLD analysis project Ga0164320, IMG submission 113736) | Subseafloor sediment microbial communities from Guaymas Basin, Gulf of California, Mexico - Guay11, Core 4567-28, 0-3 cm | ecosystem: Environmental > Aquatic > Marine > Hydrothermal vents...
GGATGAGGAAGACTTGCTTGGCAAATCAGATCAGGAATTAATTGAGATCCGGCGGCATAAAATGGGCATGGTATTCCAAAGTTTTGGTTTACTGCCTCACCTGACAGTACTCCAGAATGTTGCTTTTCCACTTAAAATTCAGGGTATCTCTCCCGAGGAGCGTGATCGAAAGGCATTGGAAATGATCGAATTGGTTGGCCTCCAGGGACGCGAGCAAAGTTTCCCGAGAGAGCTTTCCGGTGGCCAGCAACAACGCGTGGGAATTGCGCGCAGCCTGGCGGTTGAGCCTGAAATCTGGTTTCTGGATGAGCCTTTTAGTGCCCTGGACCCCCTGATTCGAAAACAAATGCAGGATGAATTTCTGCGCATACAAAAATTGCTACACAAGACAATCGTATTCATTACCCACGATTTTCTGGAAGCCCTGCGGCTCGCGGACCGAATCGCCATTATGAAGGACGGTTGGGTAGTGCAAATCGGCTCCCCCGCCGATGTGATCATGAATCCAGCCAGTGATTACGTGACAAAATTCACCCAGGATGCACCTCGAATCAAGTTCATTACCGTGGGGGATATTGTTGAACCTCTGGATGGCGAACCAACTGCGAATAGCACGGTCCCCGCCAGCATGACTCTCGACGACCTCTTGCCTCACCTCGCCAAACAAAATCAGAGAGTTGCTGTGGCTGACGAATCAGGAAAATTGATTGGCTGTGTCTCTGCGCAAGGCGTGGTGAAGGCGCTGGCAGCCAACGCCGGGGAGGACCCGCTTTGACAGTCGTCTCTGTTAACAACAATTCAGCAAAAAATCCGCTGCACGCTATCACGCGACAACAAATCGCATGGGGAATAGTGGCAGTGCTGGTTGTATTTAGTTTTTTGTTTCGCTATCAACCCTGGATAGTGGAATATCCCACCCAACTAGTCATCCCACTAGACAGATGGGTTAACCAGGGAATGGACTGGATAATCGAAAATTTTCGCTGGTTTTTCCAGGCCATCACCTGGTTGCTCACCTGGCCAATGAATTGGGTGCGAGGCCTGCTGCAGTGGTTGCCCTGGCCGGCCACGATTGCGGCATTTTCTTTTCTGGCCTTCATCGCCGGCAACTGGCGATTGGCCGTTTTTACCAGTATTGCACTACTCTACATTGCCGTGGTCGGCTACTGGGAAGAAGGCATGAACACCCTGGCACTGGTTTTTGTGTCGGTGCCCATTGCTGTGGGATCTGGCTTGATTTTAGGCATCTGGGCTTACAAATCGCCGCGGGTAGATCGCATCCTGCAGCCGACCCTGGATCTTATGCAAACAGTGCCCAATTTCGCTTACCTGATTCCGATTCTGTTCTTGTTTGGTTTCGGCCCGGTCATTGGCTTGATCGCAAGCGCCATTTACGCCTGTCCGCCTATGGTACGCAATGTAATTTTGGGCATGCAACGAATTCCCACCGATATCGTCGAATCCGGCAAAATGGCCGGCGCGACAAAACGTCAACTATTATGGTGGGTAGAGCTACCCAGTGCTTTACCAACCATCATGATTGGTGTCAACCAGGCGACAATGGCAGCCTTCAGCATGGTCATTATTGCGGCCATCATCGGCAGTTCTGCCGATATCGGCTGGGAAGTACTGAGTACCATGCGCAGGGCTCAATTTGGGCAGAGTCTGCTGGCAGGCGTAGTCATTGCACTGATGGCAATGGTCATGGATCGCATTAGCCTCGGTTTTACCGACCGACAGCGTCTGCTGCATGCCAGAGAGGCATCTTTCTGGCACCGTCATCGTCACCTGGGATGGGCGCTGATAACGATAGGTTTGTTCATCATTTTGGCGGAAATGTTCCCGAGTCTACGGAATTATCCCAAAACCTGGGTTATCTACCCGGCTAGCCAGATCAATGACGCACTCACCTATGTCATTACTAATTACCACCATGTTACTACGGCTATTAAAAACACGGTGCTATTTTACTTTTTGTTGCCGCTCAGAATTGGCCTGGAATCGACCGTGGCTCCCTTCAGCTGGGGTTTCGAATTAACCCAACGATTCATATTTGGCTATGCCGTACTGGTCACCGTTTTCACTCTGCTGGCAGCTCGGTTTCGAGGCAGCAGTACCGCATCGTGGGTTGTCGTAATGGGTGGGATCTATTATTTCGGATTTTCGAGTATTCCCTGGCCAGCCTTCATTCTTGCGGTGACAGTGCTAGGCTGGCAGGTCGGGGGCTGGCGAGTTGGGTTATTTGCACTTGGCGGGTTGCTCTTCATTTTGATGACGGGTGTCTGGCCGCAAGCGATGCTTTCCGTTTATCTTTGCGGTGCGGCAGTCCTGATTTCCATCATTGTTGGTGGCTCGCTGGGTATCTGGGCGTCGACTAATGACCGTGTATCTGCCTTCCTCAGGCCCATCAATGACACACTGCAAACTATGCCGCTGTTTGTATTCCTGATTCCAGTTCTGATGTTTTTCCAGGTTGGGGAGTTTACCGCCCTGTTCGCCATTCTCGCTTACTCGATTGTACCCTCCATTCGCTATACCGAGCACGGCCTCCGGCGTGTGCCGCACGAAGTGATAGAAGCCGCTAAATCGATGGGCTGCACGCCTCGCCAAATGCTCTGGCAGGTGAAAATGCCGTTTGCCCTGCCGGAGATTATGTTGGGACTCAATCAAACCATCATGTTTGCCCTGGCAATGCTGGTAATTGCCGCTCTGGTTGGCACCAAAGGGCTCGGGCAAATGGTCTACATTGCTCTCACAAAAGCTGATTTCGGCCTGGGCCTGATCTCGGGGCTGAGCATGGCCATGATTGCGATGATTTCTGATCGTATCATTCGCGCCTGGAGTGCCAAAAAGGAAGCAGCACTAGGCATGGTGAAAAATCATTGAGTGCGATCAATTCACCGTTAGTCCAGGCCGGAAATTTTGGCCAATACTAGTCCCTCCGGGATTATCTGAATTTCATCACCGTTTGATACCTGGTTCATTAGAGGCAGGGATATCTCGATTACCGGCACATCAAGGTTATACAGTCGGTTCGCCACCATCACGCCGACACTTATTTTGAGGTCTGTTTTAGCCAGCACAAATGCGGCGGGTCCATTGCCATTTCGAAGCGACTCTGCGATAGCCCCGGGTGTACCTGCAGAGCCTCGACTTTCCGGGATGAACATCACTGAACCCGTCGTACGCGTTCCAAACTGGGGATGGTGTACATCGATAATTTTTCCGTTGCGCGGATCAAATCCGCCCCAGAAACTGAGCGGTTCGTCGAGTAACAACGCCAAACCGCTCGCACTTCCCGCCACCAGTACCTTGCCTTGAGCGCTATTGCCCGGCTGGGTCAAGATGTTGCCCAACTATCCAGTAATACTTCGCCGGCAACCGCCGACTCAACACATTCCGCGAGACTACCCAGTACCACCTGTACCGGCAGCATACCGGGTGCATAATAGGCCCACTTGGCTGCATTGGTCATCACCTTACCCTCTAAACCATTGACCGCGGGTGAAAAATAAGTGCAGGTATCGGTGATAATTTTTACCCCGGCTGTTTCCAGCAGGCCGATCCAGCCCTGAGATTCGGCCTGCGTATAAACATATCGACTGGTGGTTAAATAAAATACCAGTTTTTTATTTATACAGCGCCCCTGTAACAAACCCACAAGACGTTCAAATTCAGTGTAGGAAAAATGGGGAGTCCCCAATGCTATACCCTGCAGCGGCTGGGTCGAATCGGTGCCCAGCTCTTCTCGGGCGGACTGTAAATCTGCGACACCCAGGCTCACTGTTTTTTCAGGCGCCTGGTTCTGACAGGCGTCATCGAGAGTTGCCGCTTCGGGTGTGATACCCACCGCATGAAATAACGGCACACTACCGGAAGAGCTACCGGCCGCACTGATTGCCTTCAGGTCGTCCTCGTCGGTTGAGTCAGGTAAACCACTGATCACCGGCACCAGGCTGCCGCAGTGTCGACCAACCAGGTGGCCCAGTAGGTGATAGAAAATATCACTGGCCCGAATTTGCCGGGGGATATCATCAAGTGTAAACAATACTCTGGATCTTCGCCCCTCGTCACAATGCAGGCCAGTCAGTGGCACCTTGCCTACCAGGGCCGCGCAAACATCGAAAAAATCACCATATTTATTGGTACGCGCACCGATCACCGAATTATAAAAACTCACCGCGTTCGATTCTGAACCAACGATATGATCACCGAGTTTCGGACGCCCGGGTAATTGATAAGGTGCGCAAGTCCAGACCGCTTTACAACCGAGCTGGACATAGGCCTCCATCAATTGCCGGGCTTCGTCCACCTCGTTGCTGGCAAATGGGTCACGTATCGAAAAATCATCCAGCGCAACCAGGCCCGTGTTAGTCCAGGTTGGGACTGCCAGTTGGGCTTTGTGTTGAAGTAGAAACAGGGCAAAGTCCAGGTGCGCACGGCCACTGTAAAAACACGAATCGATATGGGCAAAACTAATTTCGATCAAAGATTTGGCACTTTCGATATTGGCCGCGGCAACTATTGTTTGCATCGCAAACTGCATCGCCTTGCCCTGCTTGCCGTCGAGCAAATTCTGATCCCTGCTATCCAGGTGTAGTCCTGGCATCACTAGTGCTCCTCAATCAACCTTTTCCCCGCAGTCTACTCGATTCGATTGGTGATCGTGTGGTAAATTTATTTCATTGTTTCAGCGCGGGTATTTCTGGCTGCAATTTTGTCACCAGGGGTTTAATATATCCTCACCCGTCCATACATAATGGACTCGAAACTTGGCTTAACAATTCACTTTACCAGGGAATGAATGTGTCAGAAAAAGAGCAATCCAGCCGTAAGCCTCGACTAGCGCTTCGTATATTTATCGTGTTGTTGCTATTGATGGCGATGACCGCTGCCCTCGGTTATAAAAAATTTATGCAGATCCAGGTCATGATGGCCCAGGGCAGTATCCAGCCACCACCGATTAGCGTTACCGTGGCGGTAGCAAAAACGGCTAACTGGAACAAACGAATTAAGGCTATTGGCACCCTGTTCGCTTCCCAGGGCGTAGATATTTCCAGTGAGGTCGCGGGAATCGTAACATCGATTAACTTCGTTTCAGGTCAGGAGGTCAAAACTGGCAAGCTATTGATCGAACTCGACAGCCGCTCCGAGCTCGCATCCCTGAATTCCGCAAAGGCCCAGTACGAGGCTGACAACAGTCAATATCAGCGTTTGCTCCAACTGAAAGATAAGAAATTTGTAACCAAAAATGCGCTCGACGAACAGGTGGCCCTGGTAGACATTGCTAAATCTCAGATTGGCATTACCGAGGCAGCGCTTTCGAAGAAAAGTATCGGTGCTCCTTTTTCCGGCAAGCTTGGTATTCGCCAGATCGACCTGGGCGAATACATTGCGCCCGGCATTAGTATCGTAACACTGCAATCGATTGATCGGTTACTGCTCGACTTTACCTTACCGGAAAGTAACTTCAGGGACCTGAATGTCGGGCAATTAGTAAGCTTCAAAGTTCGTTCCTACCCCGAACGTAAGTTTTCCGGCACGGTGACCGCCTGGAATCCGCTGCTCGATGAAAATACCCGCAATGTTTCGATTCGCGCTGAAGTGGACAACAAAGAACGGCAACTGGCACCTGGCATGTTTGCCGAGATAGAAGTTGAAAACGGGCAGAAGCTCACCGTGTTAACTGTTCCCGAAACCGCAATTTTTTATAATATCTATGGTGAAGCGGTTTACGTGCTGGAGAAACCGGAAGCCAGCGATTCTGATCCAGGCCCCGGGTATATCCTCGCGGCTCGGCAGGTTCGAGTCACCTATCGTGTGGGGGGCATTGCCGGGGTTAGCGAGGGACTCAAGGCCGGTGACCAGGTAGTCACTTCCGGACAACTCAAGTTGTTTCCGAGTCTGAAGGTAGCTATCGTCGACGATGTTGCAGAGTACCAGGCGACCACACCGATCGTTCAATAGGGTACCCGATAACATGCTAACCGATCTATTCATCAGGCGACCCGTATTGTCGATGGTAATCAGTGTGATGATTGTGCTACTGGGTGCACAGGCATTTTTCGACACCCAGGTGCGCCAGTATCCTGAACTGGAAACCTCGGTGATCAGCATTACCACCGCCTACCCGGGCGCCAGCGCCGAACTGATCCAGGGATTCATCAGCACCCCGATTCAACAGGCGGTATCGAGCACCGAGGGTATCGATTATCTGCGTTCCAGCAGCAGCAACAGTGTTTCCACGGTCGAAGTCCACATGAAACTTGGCATCGACGCAGACATCGCACTCACCGAGGTCAGTACCAAGGTATCTTCGATCCGCGAAGAACTACCGGCAGAGGCGCAGGATCCAGTCATAGCGAAGACATCGGCTAGCGGTTTTGCGCTAGCTTATTATGGTTTTTACAGCGAGACCCTGTCCGATGTTGAAGTCACCGACTATTTACTACGTACTATTCAACCAGCGTTGTCGACGATAAAGGGTGTCGCCCAGGCCGAAATACTGGGCGGAAAAACCTATTCGATGCGGATCTGGATGGATCCGATCCGGATGGCTGCCCTCAAGGTCTCAGCGGCAGATATTGTCAATGCGATTGGTGCACAAAACTACCAGTCAGCCGCCGGACAAACGCGGGGCAACCTGGTCCAGACCAACGTAAACGCGATTACCGATTCTGCCGACCCCGAGGTATTCAAGCGCTTTATCATTCGCGATGAGGGTGCCAACGCGGTAAGACTGGGCGACGTCGCCGAGGTTGCCCTCGGTGCGGAAAACTATGACAGCCTGGTCATGTTCGATGGCGTGCCATCGATATATATCGGCATTCTGGGCACTTCGGATGGCAATCCACTGACGACCATCAAACTGGTGACGGCCGCACTCGATAAAATCAAAAACTCGTTTCCACCCGGGTTGAAGGTTGCTATCGCCTACGACTCAACCGAATTTATTCGGGCCTCTATCAACGAAGTAATCATGACATTGTTACAGGCATCGGTAATCGTAATCCTGGTGATATTCATTTTTCTCGGTTCCTTCCGTACCACTTTGATACCACTGGTTACGATCCCTCTGTCGATTATCGGCGTGCTGTTTTACCTGCAGATAATGTCTTTTTCGATCAATTTACTGACCCTGCTGGCAATGGTAATGGCGATCGGGATGCTGGTCGATGACGCAATCCTGGTGGTGGAGAATATATATCGCCATATCGGTGAAGGCTTGCGGCCGTTTCAGGCGGCGCTGGTCGGCGCTCGCGAGATCGCTAAACCGGTGATCTCGACGACTATTGTGCTAAGCGTGGTATATACACCAATCGGTTTACTGGGTGGCTTAACCGGGGTGCTGTTCAAGGAATTCGCATTCACGCTGGTTGGCACCATTATTATCTCGACCATCATCGCCCTGACATTGTCGCCGATGATGTGTTCGCGCGTACTCAAGCCCACCGTTGCCAACAACGCCTACGCCCGCTTCATCACCGGTGTATTCGAACGCTGGCAGCATCGCTACGAGACATTTCTGGCCGAATCCCTTAAAACCCGCTCGGTTACAATCCTGTTCGTCGTCGGAATACTGGCGATGCTGATCTCAATGTTTCAATTTATACAGATTGAGCTTGCACCCGAAGAAGACCAGGGCGTCATCTTCACTTTTTCGAAAGCGCCCGATCACGCCAGTCTCGATTACCTGAATAAATACACCGCACCCTATATCGATATCTATCGCCAGTTTGAAGACGAATACGAATCGTCGTTTATGGCCAATGGGTTTGGCGGGCCGACCGTGTCGTTCGCCGGTATGTTGCTCAGGCCCTGGGAAGAGCGAACCCTGACATCGAATGAAATGATCCCGGTCATTCAACGGCAGCTCGACCAGCAGCCGGGGCTACAGAGTTTTGCCTTCAACCCGCCATCGTTGCCCGGTGCCAGCGGTAATACGGCGGTAGAATTTATTATCAAGACACAGGAGGGCTACGACCGCCTCTACGGTGTGGTACAGCAGGTTCTTGCCAAAGCCCGTGAATCGGGCCAGTTTTTCTTCATCAAAAGCGATTTTAATTTCAGCAAGCCCGAGATCAAAATCTCCGTAGATCGTGAACGCGCCGAGTCGATGGGCGTATCGATGCGCGATATCGGTCAGACCCTCGGTGCCATATTGGCCGAAGGGTACGTGAGCCGGTTCAACCTCGCCGGTCGCAGTTACAAAATTATTCCACAGGCGCGCCAGGCCGATCGCGAGAACGCTGACATCATCAGCCAGTACTATGTGTATTCAGACCGCGGCGACCAGATTAGCCTGTCGACACTGGTCGATGTTGAATACACCTCGGTGCCCGCCGAACTGGTACAGTTTCAACAGCAAAATGCGGCCAAGATTGATGCGGTACCGGGCGTACCTCTCGGACAGGCCTTACAAACCCTGCGCGATATCACTGAGCAGGTCGCTCCCGCCGGATACGCCTTCGACTACCAGGGACAGTCACGTCAGTTAATACAGGAAGGTTCGGTACTAGCGCTCGCATTTGGATTTGCAATCGTGGTCGTATTTTTAGTGCTGGCAGCTCAATACGAAAGCTTTCGAGACCCGTTTATCATTCTTACCACCGTACCTCTGGCGCTGTTCGGTGCCCTGATACCGATGTTCCTCGGCCAGGTAAGCTTGAATATTTATAGCCAGGTTGGACTGATCACTCTGATTGGCTTGATCAGTAAACACGGTATATTGATTGTCGAATTTGCCAATGAATTTCAAATCAATGAAAAACTGAGCCCTGTAGATGCGGTGATAAAAGCGTCTTCGATCCGACTGCGTCCGATATTGATGACCTCCTTCTCCACCATCATCGGCATTATGCCACTGGTAGTCGCCAGTGGTGCCGGTGCTGCGAGCCGCCAGGCAATCGGCATTACCATCGTTGCCGGTTTCGCTATTGGCACTATGTTTACACTTTTCGTGTTGCCGGTTTTTTATACTTATTTTGCCAGTGATCGACGTATCGAGACTGACCAGCAAGCCGTCGAAATACTTCAACCGGTAAATCGATAGACCCCTCAGCCAAGAGTAATTGTAATCGAGTGTAACCAGGGTCATGTTCGGGTCCTCGAACAGGCGTCAAGATTTGGTCAAAAATAGCAGCGCCGGCGGTTTAATATGCTATATAAATTGGGACTCGACACACTTCGCATTCACTCGATTACTTTACAGGCTCTTCTTTGGATCAGCATCGCAGACTTTATTTTTCCCTGTTCATTACTACCTGTTTCCTGGTGGCCCTATTGTCATCACAAAACAGCACGGTGCGCTGGCTCGATGCACAGATGTTTAGCCTCGCCAGTAACCTGTTACCAACACAATCCAGGTCTAACGAATTTCGTGTTATCCAGCTCGATGAAGCCCGTCTACAAAAACCTGAAGGCGTAAGGGAACTGCGCTCGCTACTGCGAAAATTGAAAAAATCAAACCCGGCAGAAATTCTCTGGCTAAGCGATAATTTTCCACAAATGGATTTTGCCCAGGCAGGCAATAGCAACAAGTGGAAATCAACCCAGGGCGAACGCAATAAACTGGCCTGGGTACTGGAAGACCAGAAAATATTTTTAACTCAATATAGCAACTCGCCGAAACAACATAAAAATATTTCCTACAAAGAATCATCCACCTTGCAGGACGACTGGCGCCGATACATTCCGTCGGTATTTTTACCCCAGGTTCAGACATTCAGATTAACCAATACGCAAATCCCCTACCGGGTTTATCCGTTTAATCCCGACTCATCGGATGAGCAGGCTCTGATCTGGTATGACGCGGAAAGAAAACAATCATTACCAGACCTAAGCCTGGCCGTTTTTAGCCGTTACCGAAATAGTCGCAGCCTGGACTGGGACGGCGCAGGGCAAATTGATCTGGGTAACACACTGATATTGACCAGTCTGGCGGGAAAGGTGTTTAATTATTTTTCAAACCTGACCGGGCGACACACCGATATCGACCCGTTGCCGCTTAAATTGGCGAGCAATAAGTCGAGAACATACTATCAAAATAAACTGGTTCTGATGGGCCAGGATATCAAGCGTCTGCAGATTTTGGCCGACTCGCTGAGCAGCCTGGAAGTGGGTGCCACTTACCGAATTCCTCCTGTAAGCTGGTGGCTGCTACCATCATTATTAGCACTGGTCGCTGTTTACCTGTTGTGGTTACTACCAGTGCTGTCTAAACAAAGTGGTTTATTCCTGGGTGCCTTTTTAATACTGGGCATAATTTCGGTACAACCCGTATTGCTGATATTACAGGGTATCTGGTTACCATCGATCAGTTTGCTATTACTGATGTTAGTTGGCCATCTGGCGGTCTATGTTTATGTCTCCGGTCAATCGATCCTGGAAGAGCTGCTGCGCAAGGAACATGACGCCTGGTACCAGCTGGGTCATTATCAATTTGAGAGAAATGAGTACGACATCGCTATCACCAGTTTATTAAAATGTAATGGTGACAAAGGGGCACTGGCAGATCTCTACGAAATCGGTTTAAAGTTGGAACGTAAACGGCAGTATGACCGTGCATTCGAAATCTTTTCTGAAATCAGTAGTCGACGCAAAAACTATAAAGATGTAGAAAAGCGACTCAAGAGCCATGGTGAAATTTCATCCCGGGTAGCTAATACGACATCACCACCGCAGGGCCAGAAATCGTTATTGATGTCACAGGTTGAGTTACCTGAATTTGGTCGATACGCGATAGAAAAGGAATTAGGCCGTGGGGCCATGGGCGTGGTTTACCTGAGTAAAGACCCGAAGATCAACCGCAAGGTTGCTATCAAAACCCTCGACTACTCGCAGTTCTCTGTCGCTGAACTGAAAGATGTCAAGGCTCGTTTTTTTCGCGAAGCGGAAGCCGCAGGGCGGCTTAGCCATCACAACATAGTTACCGTATACGACATGGGTGAGGAGGAAGACTTCGCTTTTATCGCGATGGACTATGTCACCGGCTTCCCTCTGTCAAAGTATCTTAAGCCTGAAAAGCTGCTACCGGTGGATGAAGTCTACCGTGTCATTAAAACAGTTGCAGAGGCACTGGATTACGCACACAAGCAAAAGATCGTTCATCGGGATATCAAACCCGGTAACATTATGTACAACCCGAAAAATAAACAGCTAAAAATTACCGATTTTGGCATTGCCCGAATTACCGATTCCGTAAAAACGCGAACCGGTAGCTTTCTGGGTAGCCCCTCCTACATGGCACCGGAGCAGATTACTGGATCGAAGGTGGATGGCAGAGCCGATATTTATTCGCTCGGCGTCAGTTTTTATCAGTTACTCACGGGGCAGCTACCCTTTAGTGCCGACAACCTGGGTAACCTGGCCTATAAAATAGCCAATCAAAAACACAAGCCGATAAAAGAACTGCGCTCGGATTTGCCCGCCAGCGCAACGCGGATCATCAATAAGGCATTGCAAAAGGAACCTGGTAATCGTTTCGCTACCGGCATGGATATGGCGAAATCAATCAAACGCGAAATGGCGGCATAAACCGGAGCCAGGGATCATCTGTATGGATGGTGATACCTGCCCATTTTTAATTTGAATTATCGGTAATTAATTACTACCAAATATCACCCTATTAGGCTAGATTCGTCTATATATAACACTGTAGAAAAAGCTAATTAAAATTCATCACTTCAGGCCACAGGAGAGCTTTCATGATTAATGCCAAGACCATCGGTTTCACCATCGCTTTTGCCATCGTTGGCACTTTATTGTTGATAACCGGTTAACACAGGGAGAGTTAAGGCCTTTGACTAAAGGGCGTGATCGAACGGGTGCAATCGCGATCAAAATCAGCCAATCTGAAATAATGATCGCTCCGATATTTATTTTAAAATAAATTACACTAGAACCAGGAACAGCACGACCAGGGAACTGCAGCATTCGTGATGCGGACTACATCAATATCAACTAACCTTCCCGAAATCAACTGGCCTAACGCAGCTAAACACCAACATGAACCTGTTTCATGTCGGTTTTTTTATAGTAAGATGCCCCCGAATTATCAGGAATCGAACACTATGCGGCGACAGTATGACTCTCTAGCGTTATTGCTAATCGTTTTTCTAACTGCTAATACCGCCGACGCCAACACATTCGAAGTCACCCCTACTCTCTAGTTTTTCAATTACCAGGAATTCGATCAAAATAATGCGCTGCTGAACATTGAGGAAGGCGTGATACCCGGTATCAAGCTATCCTACGGAGACGTTGGAAAAAAAGACTCTATCAAATTTAACGCCTCTTTTTATGGTGGTAGCGTCGACTACGATGGCCTAACCCAGCTTGGCATGCCCCACCAAACCGAAACCAACGAGCAGCTCGCCAGGA
>Ga0164320_10000581_pt1 | contig 12354 bp, 9 predicted proteins | sample GuaBasSediGuay11_FD_113736 | JGI IMG/M metagenome (GOLD analysis project Ga0164320, IMG submission 113736) | Subseafloor sediment microbial communities from Guaymas Basin, Gulf of California, Mexico - Guay11, Core 4567-28, 0-3 cm | ecosystem: Environmental > Aquatic > Marine > Hydrothermal vents...
CTCAACGCTGCTGGTGCTAAGCCTCATTGAGCAAAACCGCTTGTTCGAATCAGTAGCCGACAAAAACAATGCGCCAAAACTTGCGCGAGTGTTGCGGGCCTTTGAGCCGATACTGCTGCAACTTGCCGCTACAGACATTGCTCCCGAGGATGCTGAGGCCCTTCGAGCACAACTCTCGTTTGAATTGAACGTGATGCTAACGAAGCTGGCACGCGAGGCGTCAAATGAGACACATACAACCTGAATTAGGAAAGAAGATATGAAAACTCTGGCAAAATTTATAGTAGTTACCGCGGCGTTGTTGTTATCGATGCCAAGCACTGCTCAATCGGATGTTAATGATGTTTCAGAAGAGCTGAAACTTGCAGCCCTTGAGGCGCTGATCGCGGCTCCGGCCGACAAAGCACTACCCCTCGTGACGAAAGTGCTGGAAGGAAATCACAGCGACGAAGTCAAAGAGCGTGCGTTGTTCATTCTCAGCCAGATCGATGAGCCTGAGGCGCAAGCGACTTTGCTCAGAATTGCTCGTGATGGCGAGGGTGAGTTAGGCGCCGAAGCGGTTCGAATGATTGGCATCGGTGGCAATGACGAGTCCCTCGCTAGCCTCGCCTCCATTTACGAGAGCGGCGATAGCGAAACGCGGGAAGCAGTCCTTGAGGCCTACATGATCGCAGGTGACAAGCGCTCGGTTTTCAATATTGCCGTTACTGCCGAAGGTCGTGATTTTGAAGAAGCTCTCGACATGCTCACGGTCATGGGCGCTTTTGAAGAACTCCGTGAGCTGCGCGGCAAGAAGGGTGTGTCGGAGGCATTGATTAATGCTTACGCGATATCCGGTGACTTCGAGTCATTGCGCGAACTGGCACTTGATGGAAGCGATGCTGAGCGACAAACACAGGCCATCGAAGCGATGGGAATTGTCGGTGGTGAGCAAGTCGATACCACCCTTGTCGAGATATACCGTAATGCCAGCTCTGAGGACGTTCGTGAATCCGCACTTCACGGTATGTTGATTTCAGGTCACGACGCCGGGATCCTGGAATTGTACCGTGCGTCGGAAGACCCCTCTGAGAAAAAGGAATTGCTTCAAATGCTGGTTATGACCGGCAGCGACGAGGTGTGGAATATAATCGACTCCGCGCTCGACGGTGATCAGTAATGAGATTGTCAAAGTTATTGATGGTCGGCGTCCTTCTGGGCGCCGTCGCCTGGAGCGGCAACTCTGCTGCCGGGATTCTGCCCGCGGGGGCCGATGGCTGGCATACGTGGCAGGTCGACGAGCCGTCAGCATCTACCGAGATGTGCTGCATCAGCTGGAAGCACGGCGACCAGTCACGCGGGGGTTGCAACCTCGACGGGAGCAATATCAGTTTCTCAGACAGTGGCGATTGTGCTGCTGCACCCGGAACCATCCAGGTTTACGTACAACTGCAAAACGGCACTCCCAGGACTATTCGCGTACTGAGCTCGAATTGTCCGGTCACGACCCAGGCAACTGTCACAGACCATGGCTTGATTTCAGTAGCTGAAAATATGGACTGGTTTCGCGGCATCATTGAAGACAAAGGTATTGCTGACGATGTGCGTGAAGAAGCACTATTTGCACTGGTCATCTCCCGCTCCGATGCTGCATATGCGTATCTGGACAAATTACTGTCCAGCAGGTAAAGCGGTAAGAGCGCCCTGCACTGGTGCTTGATGATAGTCTGTCCCGAATTATTTAATGGGGCACGCAAGAATGACGACGACCGACAAGCCAATCATCGCCGAGAAAAAACCAGCTAAAGCAAACCTGAAGGCTGGAGAAAAGTACTTCTGGTGTGCATGCGGTCGCTCGTCCTCACAACCATTTTGTGACGGTTCACACCGCGGAACGGGGATGACACCCATTGCGGTGTCAGTAGATGAAGATACGGAGGCATTTCTTTGTCAGTGCAAGTCAACAGGTAACCCGCCGTACTGTGATGGCAGCCATACAAAGCTCGGATCTGCCAAGCCCGGAGATGTTGCACCGCAGGCGCAGTCCGATGGTCCGCCGAAAGCTACGCCAACCCCCGAAGAACCAACCGTCGCTCGTATTCATGCGATGGCACGCGATGGACTCACCAAGACGGGTCATCATGGCGAGATGGGTGCCATGGGTGTGCCGCTGACAGAGTTGCCGCGTTGGGATGACATTCAATTTGTAACGGCGCAATTCGCGACCAAACCTCTGATGGACGATGCGGCCGTCGGCACTGACCTTATCATTGGACCGCGAGCTGATAAGCCGCTGCAACTGGATATTCCTCTGTTCGTATCGGACATGAGTTTCGGTGCGTTGTCTGAGGAAGCTAAAGTCTCGCTCGCCAAGGGAGCACAGCTTGCGGGAACCAGCATATGTTCCGGCGAGGGCGGCATGTTGCCCGAGGAACAAGCTGAGAACTCTCGATACTTTTACGAGCTTGCATCCGCCGAGTTCGGTTGGGACTTGTCGCTGGTCGAACAGGTTCAGGCCTTTCATTTTAAGGGGGGACAGGGTGCCAAAACCGGCACCGGTGGTCATTTACCCGGCAATAAGGTCACTGAAAAAATCGCTGCTGTGCGCGGACTGGAGGTCGGTGAAGATGCGATCTCTCCACCCACGTTTGGCTCAATGAAGTCGGCAAAAGATTTCAGGAAACTTGCAGATGAAGTACGTGAACGCAGCGGCGGAATTCCGATTGGATTCAAGCTATCGGCGCAGCATATCGAGGACGATATCGACTTCGCTCTCGATGCAAGCGCCGACTACATCATTCTGGATGGCCGTGGCGGTGGCACAGGTGCTGCTCCACTGTTGTTCAGGAATAATATCAGTGTGCCAACCATCCCGGCGCTGGCGCGGGCCCGGCGCCATCTCGACAAGAGGTCGGGGCGCGACGTCACTCTTATAATTACCGGTGGACTGCGCGTCCCGGAAGATTTTGCCAAAGCAATGGCAATGGGCGCCGACGGCATAGCTATCTCGAACTCGGCACTGCATGCGGTCGGCTGCATCGCCGCACGCATGTGCAACACCAATAATTGCCCAGCCGGCATAGCCACGCAGAAACCGGAGTTACGTGCTCTGCTTGATGTCGATGCTGCGGCTACGAGGCTTGCAACATTCTTCGATACGTCGGTACAGCTGATGCAGATTCTCGCAAGAGCGTGCGGACACGATCACCTGTCTATGCTGACCCAGTCTGATTTGACGACATGGAAAAAGGGAATGTCCAGATTAAGTGGCATTACATTCGGCGGCGTTGGCTAGAAAGTAAGACTAAAGGTCGCCCCGCCGGCGTCGTTACTACTCAAACGAATAAAGCCACCATGAGCGATCATGACCTGTCGCGCCAGCGCCAGACCGACGCCGGACCCCGACTCCTTGGTCGTAAAGAACGGCACGAATATCTTCTTGGCAATCGCATCCGGTACACCCGGGCCGTTATCGCTAACTTCTATAACTACGTTACTGCGCTTATTCAAGCGGCCTTGCAGAACAATTTTTGGTGTCTTGATATTCACCGTGCTCTGCCAGGCATTTCGCAACAGGTTCAGTAACACCGGCTCAAGAAGATCCCGGTCGGCATAGACATCAAGCTCCGTCGGCATGACATCTATTGAGAAATCGATCCGGCTGTCTGGCCACTCCGCTCTCGCGAGTTTACCGACCGATTCGAAAAGATCACCGAGTCGAACGCGCCTTTTCTCTGGTGGCGCCATGCGGGATATCTGACGATAGCTATCGACAAACTGCATCAAGCTATCCGAACGACGTGCGACTGTTGTAATCGCGTCGCGCAAGTCTTCCAGGTCCTCGCCAAGCGACTCCCCAGCCTTATCTTTCTGCACAACATCATCAACAAATTCGACAGCCGTCTTCGCAAGTGACGTAACCGGCGTAATTGAATTCATGATTTCATGTGTCAGCACACGCACCAGTTCCAACCATGCCTGCGCCTGCGTTGCATCGAGTTCGGACTGGATATCCTGGAGTGAAATCAGGCGTTCGCTGTTGCCCGAAATAATAATCTCCGTTGTAGCGAGCGTCAGGTGGTATTCAATGTTCTCAACGTCAAAAGTAACTAACTGTCGATCGCCCGGCACAGTCGTGGCAACCGATTCCGCAAATCGGAAGCCAAATTTTCTGAGGTCTCTTAATGTCGTTACATGTTCTGCCCCAAACAAACGACGGGCTGCGTTATTTTGCAAGGTAATGGCATCATCACTGTGCAGCGTCAGCAACGGCACCGGGATATGTTCTATGAGCGCTCGTAGTCGACGAACCTCCATTTCATGGTCCGTGCTGCGTTCACGCATGCGTTCGATGATTTCTGTGAACGCATCACCGAGCACCTTAAAGCCTGCGCCATCTTTTTCGAAGTCAAAGCGCTGCGAGTAATCGGCATATTTCGCCGCGTCGAGAAACCTTGCTACCTCGCGATTAGTTCGACTGACGAACTTCCACAGCTCGGTTATGAGCATCAGCAGCACGGCCGTGGCTATTATCGTCGCGCTATGAAGCCCCGGACGCAGCAATAGCCAGATCACGATGGCCATCAGGCCGCCGACCAGAGACAGTCGAAAGGCCAGCAGAATAGTAAAGCGTCTAAAGATCATGCTTTTCCATACGACGATAAAGCGATGCCCTGGTCAAACCGAGTTCGTTGGCTGCTCTGGAGATGTTGAATCCATGTTTGCGCAACGCCTTTTGAATCGTGTCTTTCTCCATGTAATCAAGATTCAGGATCGTCGGCACGACGCCAATGCTCTGCTGTTCTCTTAATGAGTCGCTGTAGTCGAGCTGAAGATCAGTAGGTTCGATTAGCTCGCCTTCGGAAAGGATGATCGCTCGCTCTACCGCATGGCGTAGTGCACGAATATTCCCTGGCCACTCGTATTCATGTAATGCCTTCCGAGCATCGGATGAAAATGTTCGTATCGCACCACCGTACTTCTGTGAATAGACCGTGGCGTAGTGGTCCGCAATCGGCAGGATGTCGTCCCTGCGATCACGCAGTGGTGGCACCGTAATTTCCACTGTGTTCAACCGGAACAATAAATCCTGGCGAAAGTGATCTTCATTCTTGAGGTTTGCCGGCGGGACGTTTGTTGCAGCAACCACTCGCACATCGATGTCTTGTGACTCATCAGACCCAACTGGAGTCACTTTGCGCTGTTCCAGCACTCGCATCAGCTTTGCCTGCAGATGCAGTGGCAGATTTCCGATTTCGTCCAGAAATATCGTGCCGCCGTCAGCCGCTTGAAAACGTCCCAGCCTGTCTTCGCTCGCGTCTGTAAATGCACCCTTCTTATGACCGAATAATTCCGACTCGAACAGCGACTCACTGATCGACCCCATATCGACCGTCAGAAAAACATTGTCAGATCGTCGGGACTGGCGATGTAATTCGCGGGCGATGAGTTCCTTGCCGGTACCGTTCTCGCCAAGAATCAGCACATTGGCATCGGTCGGCCCGGCACGCTCCACGATATCCATTACTTTCCTGGCTTCAGCTGAATCACCAATAATCTGGCTGCCCGCGGTGGCCGTTTGCTTGAGCAATACCTTATTGGTCTGCCGCAGAGTTTGCGTTTCCTTGCGGCTGCGGCGGAGCTGAACTGCCGTTGATACCGTGGCGACGACCTTTTCGTTTTGCCAGGGCTTGGCGATGAAATCAGTCGCGCCGCGCTTCATAGCTTCTACAGCAGTGTTCAGACTGCCATGGGCCGTAATCATTACGACGACGATCTGTGGATCAATCTGCAGAATCTTCTCGAGCCAGATCTGCCCTTCTTTTCCACTCGACTCGCCCGGCCCGAAATTCATGTCCAGTAACACGACATCGAAGTCGTGGTCGGCGAGCAGTCTGGGTATTTCCTGTGGATTACTGCAGGTCGTGATACTCGCGAACGCACGCCTCAGCAACAGGCGGCTCGCCGTCAGTATGTCCTCGTCATCGTCGACGATAAGGATATTGCCGGTTTTGCTGACTTTTGCGTTCATAGAGTGTTCGAAATCGTACACTTACTGTCCGCCAGCGTACAGTCACAAGCGTCTCCGATTTCTTGTTTTCAATAGAAACAATGACTTATGAGTTGGCACGCAACTTGCTATTTAACAAGCATGGATAAGATCAGACAGCTCAAGAACCAAACCCAGCCTGCGGGCATGGGCATTTCCGGTCAGGGTATGGATCGCAAGGTTCAGAAGAAAACACCGCTGACGACCAAGGTGGGCTATGCAGCGGCCGCCCTGCTCCTCGTCGCTTTTGCCTGGTGGTTTGTTGACACTCTGTTGGGCGGACGCAGCCTGAGCGTTAACTCGCAGCGAATTATTGTGTCACCAGTCACTGTTGGCACGTTCGAAGATTTCATTCCGTTGCGCGGCCGACTGGTACCGAGTAGCACAGTCTACCTTGACGCGATCGAAGGTGGCCGTGTCGAAGAAATCCTGGTTGAGGACGGTACGGTCGTGGCAGCCGGCGACCTTATCGCGGTACTTTCAAATACCAGCCTGCAACTCGAAGTTTTGGGCCGTGAGGCTGCAGTTACCGAGCAACTCAACAACATGCGCACGATTGAATTGCAGCTTGAGCAGAACCGGCTTTCCCATAAACGCAATCTCGTAGAAATCGACTATCAGATCATTCGCCTGAACCGGGCTGTCGCACGACAACGAGATTTGGTTTCCAAAGATCTTGCCTCACGTTCAAGTATTGAAGAACTTGAAGACGAGTTGACCTATTTCAATAATCGGCGGGAGATCACGCTTGAGAGTCAGGCCACTGATACGCGCATGCAGCAACAGCAACTAAATCAGTTGCGAGAAGCCGGAGCGCAGTTACAGGCAGGCCTCGGTTTTGCGAAAAAGAACCTTGACGATCTGAACGTCCGCGCACCACTGCTGGGTAAGCTTTCCGGTTTCAATATTGAGATTGGACAATCTATCGCTCGCGGTGGCCGACTTGGACAAATAGATGATCCGGATGGCTACAAGCTCAACGTTAACATTGACGAATACTATCTGGGTCGGGTTGATCTGCAGCAATCCGCTATTGCCGAACATCGCGGCACGGATATCGATCTGCAAATTTCGAAGATTTACCCGCAAGTTAATGCCGGTCAGTTTGAGGTCGATATGGCGCTTGCTGAAGAGCCGACGGGTCTGCGACGCGGCCAGACAATGCAAGTACGGCTCACCTTAGGCGACAATTCCGACGCAATACTGATCCCGAACGGCTCCTTCTACCAGGATACCGGCGGCAATTGGGTATTCGTTGTATCAGCCGATGGCAGCGAAGCCGTAAGGCGCCCGGTGAGTCTCGGCCGCCGCAATACAGAATTCATAGAAGTACTCGACGGGCTGGAGCCCGGCGAGAAAGTAGTTACGTCACCTTACACAAGTTACACCGATATGGACCGACTGGCGATCGAAGCCAATTGAACAACATCAGGGGAACAGCAATGCTCAAGCTTCACAATATGTACAAGGTATACAGCACCGATGAGGTCGAAACTGTCGCCCTTAATGGCGTCAATCTCGAAATCGAACAGGGCGACTTCGTTGCGATTATGGGTCCTTCCGGCTGTGGGAAATCAACTCTGCTAAATATCGTCGGCATGTTGGACAACGCATCGGAAGGCGACTATTTTTTCTTCGATGAGAACATTGCCGGGTATTCAGAGTCCCAACGGAGTGAAATTCGTAAGCAAAACGTCGGCTTCATCTTTCAGAACTTTAATTTGATCGAAGAGCTTAGCGTTGCTGAGAATATCGAGCTTGCGCTGTTGTACCACGACATGCCATCTGCGGAGCGAAAGAAGCGTGTTGCTAATGTTATGGACCGTATGGGAATCGCGCACCGTGCCAAGCATATGCCCGGCCAACTCTCTGGCGGGCAACAGCAACGCGTTGCGGTTGCTCGTGCCGTCGTGGGTGATCAGCCTCTCATTCTCGCGGACGAGCCGACCGGAAACCTTGACTCAGTTCATGGCCAGGAAGTTATGGAATTGCTGCGCTCGCTAAATAAGGAGGGCACGACGATCGTTATGGTGACCCACTCGCCCGCTCACGCTGACTACGCACATCGGACCGTGAATCTGTTTGACGGACACATCGTCACAGAAAATACACGCGCTGCTTAACGGGGAACATCATGCTCTGGAATAACATTATTGTTGCTCTTCGGAACCTGCGAAAGAACAAGGCGTTCGCGGCGATCAACATCTCTGGCCTCGCAATTGGGCTAACAATTTATGTATTCGGCGGGCTGTTGGTCGAATATGAAAACACCCACGACCGGTCTTTCGCGAACGTCGATCGCATCTATACGATTGGCGGCACGGCGGCCCCGGACCTGAACGTTGGCGTAGACAAGTTCAATTCAACCTTCATGGCCGTCGCCCCGCTGATCAAAGCGGAACTCACCGACATTGATGCCGTCGCGCGAACCAGAAATAACGAATACCTGTTGACCATGGGTCCCGATAGCTTCTACGAGGGAGTACGTTTCGCTGACCCGGAATTGCTAACAATATTCGACTTCATTTACCTTCACGGCGATTCAACTGCGCTGGATGATCCCACCGGCCTGCTGATAACAGAGACGACAGCGATCAAGTATTTCGGTAGAACCGACGTCATTGGTGAGGTCGTAACATTCGACAATGAATTCGACTTTTCGATTACGGCTGTAATTGAAGATCCGCCGCTTAACTCACATTTCAATTCACTCATCATCGCCGACCAGGGATTTGGAGTTGTTGCCCCGTTTCGAGCACTGAATACATTGCGCGATTACGATGCAGATGTCGGTGACTGGAACAATCTCTCCCTGGGCGATATGACCTATGTCATGCTACCGGAGTCACTTGATCAGGCTTGGTTACAGACGCAGGCAAATCGAATCTTCGACACTCTGGTTCCCGAGGATGAGGGAGAGGCACTTGCCAGCTTCGATGTCCATCCCTTGTCATATGCCAATGTTGCCATCTGGGACATGATTGGTATGCCCGTTATATCCACCATCGCTCTTCTGAGCATGCTGGTGCTGCTTGTTGCCTGCGTTAACTACACGAACCTTGCGACTGCTCAATCGTTGGGCCGGACCCGTGAAGTCGGCATGCGCAAGACGATGGGCGCTACGCAAACGCAGTTACTCACGCAGTTTCTTGTAGAAAGTCTGGTCATCGCCGCGATCGCAATGGTTTTTGCGATCGCCATACTGGAAATTATCATCCCATTGTTTAACAACGCGGCTAACAAGAACCTGACTCTTGATTATGTGGCGACGATGCCCTGGCTACTGCTAACGACCGCTCTTGTCGGACTGTTTGCTGGCGTGTATCCAGCATGGTTAATCACCAAAACGAATCCGATTGAAGCACTCCGCGATATCGCTCGAAAAGGCAAGAAGGGCTCATTGGTCAGATCATTCATGATCGGAGCACAGTTCGCGATCTCTGCGTTCATGCTGGCGATGGTAACAATCGTCTTTCTGCAGAACGAGAAAGTGAAGGAAGCCAGCTACATTTTTCCACGCTCCGAAATCTACACGCTCGACCGCTTGAATGTCGAAGGCATAAGTGACCGCCTTGAGACCTTGCGCCATGAACTCGAAGCATTGCCAAACGTGGACACAGTTGCTTACTCATCACAGGTACCTTACGAACAGAACAACTCGCAAAACTCATTAACGCCGGTCCCCGGTGATGAAGCCGCCAACATCATCTTCATGAATATGCGTATGTCGCCCGAGTTTTTGGATGCCTACGACATACCACTTCTGGAGGGCAGAAACCTCAGCCGAGACATTACGAACGACGTGCGGGCTGAAGAGACGGAATCGCTGAACATTCTCATTAACGAGATGTCGGCAGCCAAGATGGGCTTTGATAAGCCGATTGATGCTCTGAACCAACGCCTTTACTCAACCTCCGAAGAAGCGACAGTGCGAGAATACGTAATCGTTGGCGTTGTACCGACGCAAAACATTGTTGGATTTTTCAACGAGGAGAAACCGTGGATATTTCAGTATTCTCCAACATCTCTCAGAATCGGGTCTGTCCGCATCACTGGTGGCAACATGATGGACAGCGTCGAGAGCATTGAAGACGTCTGGGACCGCGTAATTCCCGACTACCCAATGCAGGGAAGCTTCCTCGACGAGACCTTCGATGGCGTCTACAACGTACTCAAGTACATGAACCTGGCGCTGGGAATATTCGCATTCGTTGCCATGTCGCTCGCTTTGATCGGCCTGTTCGGATTGGCTGCATTCATGGCAACACAGCGAACCAAAGAAATCGGCGTACGCAAGGTCCTCGGAGCCAGTGCTACGCAAATCGCACGTCTCCTGGTCTGGCAGTTCTCGACACCTGTACTTTGGGCGCTGCTGGTTGCCTTGCCCGGCGCATACTTCGCAACACAGGGTTATCTCAATTTCTTCGCTGATCGAATTGAGTCGCCGATTCCGATTCTGATCATCTCCGGGCTCCTGGCGGTGATGCTCGCCTGGTTGACTATCGCTGGCCATGCGATTCGAATCGCGAGGTCCAACCCGATTTTAGCGCTGCGATACGAGTAACGATATTTTACAGCGACGGTAGTATAGTCGGTGCCAATGAAACGGACACTGACTATACTGCTGGCGATTGCGCTTCTCGCATCGTGCTCAGCACCCTCTGAATTCGTCATAACAATAATCGGCACGAACGATGTACATGGGCAGCTGATTCAATCGGAAGAGCGCGGCGGACTCGTCACGATGTCTGGTTATGTGGGCGCTGTTCGAGACGCACGTGAACAGGATGGCGGCGGCGTACTTTTGATCGACGCCGGCGACATGTGGCAGGGAACACTGGAGTCCAACCTGTCTGAAGGTGCAGCAATGATCAGTGCCTACAACGCACTGGGATACACAGCTGCCGCCATAGGCAATCATGAATTCGACTTCGGGCCAATTGGTCCGAAGGCGATTCCTGTAAGCGACGAGGACGATCCGGTAGAAGCGCTGAAACAACGTGCCACGGAAGCCGATTTCCCCCTGCTTGCGGCAAACTTGATCGACGCCGACACTGGCGCTCGTGTCGATTGGCAAAACGTACAGCCATCCGTCCTTGTCGATGTAAACGGGATTAAGGTTGGCATTATCGGTGTCACCACATCGAATGCCTTACGAAGAACCATTGCGGCAAATGTTCGCGAGCTCCGTATTGCGCCGTTAGCGCCCGTGATCAGGGAAGAAGCCAATAAGCTACGTAGCGAGGGTGCCAAGCTCATCATTGTTACCGCGCACGCCGGTGGCATGTGTACTGAGTTTGACGACCCCAATGACCTGTCATCTTGCGTCGGAACTGCTGAAATATTTGAAGTTGCAAGAGCACTTCCGGCTGGACTTGTTGACCACATCATCGCCGGGCACGTGCATCAGGGTGTTGCTCATATCGTTAATGGCATCGCAATTACTTCCAGTTACTCAAATACGCGTGCTTTCAGTCGTGTAGATTTTGGCGTCGACCGATCAACCGGAAATGTAATCAGCAGGCGCGTGTATCCTCCGCATCCAGTGGTTGCCGGCGCCGAATACGAAGGACAGGTTGTTCAGGCAAATGCCGATGTCGTGACGATTGCCAAACGCGCCAGGCAGCTCGCGAAAGATCAAAAGGAAGCGAAGATCGGAATTCACCTTGAGACTCCGTTTACGCTCAGCGGTAATCCGGAATCCACGCTCGGTAATCTCTTTACCGACGCTCTGCTGGCAGAATCCGATGTCGATATCGTCATTCACAATGTTGCCGGTGGATTGCGCCAAAATCTTCCGGCTGGAGAACTGACCTTTGGCGACGTTTACCAGCTATCACCCTTCGAGAACCGACTGGTGATTCTAAATCTCAGCGGAGCGGATCTCCGGCAAATCATCGCCGAGCAAGTACACCGCAGAATTCGCATCGGTTTCTCCGGCATGCGCGTCGCCGTTGCCTGCAACAGCACCAACATGACCGTGGCAATGCATTTCACCGATGGACGAAAAATATTGGATAGCGACTCGGTGACTGTAGCTGTCAATGACTACATCGCTTTGGGCGGAGACGACATACTCACATCGGTCATTCCCGAGGGCGGCTATGCCATCGATGACAGCCTGCCGTTGACCCGCGATGTTTTCATCGATTGGCTGAGTGATAAGGGCGGCAGCATCAATGCCGAGGATTTCGACACGACGGACAACTCCAAATGGATTCGCCCAGAGAATCCAGACCCTGAATGCCGACTACATTGACTGTGGCACTACAGTAAACGTAGCCGCACGCGTAGCACCAACGAAGAAGATCAAATCGTAGCCGTAC
>Ga0164320_10000582_pt1 | contig 12353 bp, 10 predicted proteins | sample GuaBasSediGuay11_FD_113736 | JGI IMG/M metagenome (GOLD analysis project Ga0164320, IMG submission 113736) | Subseafloor sediment microbial communities from Guaymas Basin, Gulf of California, Mexico - Guay11, Core 4567-28, 0-3 cm | ecosystem: Environmental > Aquatic > Marine > Hydrothermal...
TCGTCGTGGTCTTTCCATGCGAGCCGGCAATGGCGATACCGTCTTTGAGCCGCATCAGCTCACCGAGCATCTCCGCCCGGGGGATCACCGGCACCCCTGCGCTACGGGCCGCAACCCGCTCGGGGCTAGCCGGGGGGACCGCCGACGAAAAGACGACGACATCCGCGTGGGTCACCTGCGCGGCCTCGTGGCCCACGTAGATCTTCGCGCCCTTCTCAGCGAGGCGGCGCGTGTATTCGTTGTCGTGGAGGTCGGACCCCGTCACTTCGAAGCCGGAGTCGAGGAGCACCTCTGCGATGCCGCTCATCCCGACCCCGCCGACGCCTACGAAATGAACGGACCGAATTCTGCCGCGAAACATGCTCGCTTACTCCCACACGGCTCCATCAACGACAACCGGGCGGCGCGGGCGATGGGTCGCGGGGCGCAAAGCAACTTCGGAGCCGCCGAGGCGAAGCATCGGCGACATCGCAAGCCCACAATAGCGCACGCCCGGCGGCGGCTCACTCTCGGGCGCCGCCATGGGTTCTCCCCTGGGCTCCGCGCCTCCGAGCCATCCCATCATATCGTCGACGATGGCTGCCGCGGCATCGGGTCTGCCGTGAGATCGCGCCGCGCGCGCCATCGCTTGGCGCCTAGCGGGATCGTCTAGCAGGTTCCCGATGAGCTCCCCCAACGCATCGACTTGGAGGTCCGCCTCTCGAATGCAGATCGACCCACCCTGCTCTTCGAGCGCTTTCGCATTCTTGGCTTGATGATCATCAGCAGCGAACGGGAACGGAATCAGGATGGATGGACGACCAATGGCGCAGAGCTCGGCCAAGGTCGTGGCGCCTGCGCGGGCGACGACCAACGCCGCGTTCGAATAAGCGCGCGCCATCTCATCGATGAAGGTCACGACCTTGGCGCGGATACCGAGCGCCCGATAGGTCGCCTCGACCTCCTCGCGCATCGACTCCCCCGCCTGATGCACGACTTGGAGGTCACGATGGGCAAGGCCCGCCTGAGCGAGCGAGCGTGGGACATCTTCGTTCAGCTTCTGGGCGCCCTGCGATCCGCCGAGGACGAGCACCGCGCGCGCGCGGGACTCGAATCCCTCGGGATCCGCGATCGCGAGTCGCGCGTGCTCGACGAACTCGCGCCGAACCGGATTGCCCGTCAGTCGCGACTTGTTCTTCCCGAACACCTCTTCGGTCTGCTCGAAGGCGATGTAAGCGCGGTCGACGAAGCGGGCAAGGAGTCGATTGGTCATCCCGACGTAGGCATTCTGCTCGAGAACCGCGGTCGGGCGCCCCGACAGCGATGCGGACATCAGCACCGGACCCGACGCGTAGCCGCCAACGCCCAACACCAAGTCCGGCTCGAAGTCGCGCATGAGGGCGGACGCTTCCTTCATCGCCGTCGGAATGCGCGCGAGGCTCTTGAAACGTGCGCTCACTCCCTGACCTTTGAGGGGAGTCACTTTCAGCAGCTCCAAGGCCTCGCCACGCCCCGGAAGAATGCGCGCTTCGATGCCACGTGCGGTGCCCACGAACTTCACCTCGAGCCCGGGGACCCGTTCCCGAAGCTCCTCGACGACGGCCAGCCCGGGAAAGAGATGTCCTCCCGTGCCACCGCCGGCAACCATGATGCGTTGGATCATCATGCACCTCCCCTGGCCGTTCGTAGCCTCGGCTGGGGTTTCGTCGGTTTGATGAGCGCCGGGGCTTCCCCCGTCCGCGATACGCCGTAACGCGAGGTGTTGAGGATGATGCCGGCCGCGGCAGCGTTCACGAGGAGTGACGAACCACCGTAGCTAACGAAAGGAAGCGCCAGGCCCTTGGTGGGTAGGAGCCCCATGGCGACCGCCAGATTGGTGAATGCCTGAAGGCCGATGAACAGGGTCATGCCTACCGCGAGGTAGCCGGCGTACTCGTCCTGCGCGCGCCATGCGGCCCGAAGGCCGCGAAAAACCACCCATCCGAAAGCGGCGCAAAGGAGCACGATTCCGATGAAGCCAAGCTCTTCGCCGATGATCGCGCTAATGAAATCGGTGTGCGCCTCCGGCAAGAACAACAATTTCTGGCGGCCGTCGCCCAAACCGACGCCCGTCCAGCCGCCGGAGCCAAAGCTCATCAGCGATTCCGTGATCTGGTACCCGGCGCCCTGCCTGTGCTCGAACGGCTCGAGGAACGCTTGGATGCGGCGCATTCGATAGGGCGACGATGCGATGGCGGCGTACCCGACCGGGATGGCCAACAGCACACAGCCCAGCAGGTAGCCCGCCTTCGCGCCCGCGGCGAAAAGCACGACGAACGTCAGGAGCGCGATCATCACCGCGCTGCCGAAGTCGGGTTGCGCCAGGCACAGGAGCATCAAGAGGCCAGCGACGAGCACATGCGGGAGGAACCCGATAGAGAACGTTCGCATTTGGTTGGACTTCTTCGCCAACGAGTGGGCGAGCCACATGATCATGGCAAGCTTCGCCAGCTCGGCGGGTTGCACGTTTACGGGTCCCACCGTGAGCCAACGCGTCGCGCCGCCTGCACTGCGTCCGAATCCCAGAGCGACGGCGACCATCAGCACGATGGACATCAGCAGGAGGGGATATGTGGAGCGCCGGAGCAAGCCGATGTTGAGACGAGCAGAGACGACGAGGACGACAAACGCGGCGGCAGCGAAAATCGTTTGTCGGACAACGAAGTGGTGGCCGTCGCCGAACATGTTGTTCGCGTAGACCGCGCTCGCGCTGTAGACCATCACGACGCCGAACGCGATCAGGCCCACGAGCGTCGCAGCGAGCGTCACGTCGACGGGGCCTGGCTCCAACGGAGCTATTGATTTTGACGCGCGTGTCATGGTTGCTCTCCCAGGGTTTCGACGGCTCGTTGGAAGCGATCGCCACGCTCGGCGTACGAGCGGAACATATCGAAGCTCGAACAGGCCGGCGCGAGGAGCACCGTGTCGCCGGGCCGAGCCAGTGCAGCAGCGTGCGTGACCGCGTCGCTCATCGAGGACGCATGCCGGAACTCGACTGCAGAACCAGCGAACGCCCGCTCCAGCAGGGAGGCGGCCTCGCCGAGCACGACGACCGCCCGCCCCTCTTTGGACATGCGCTGCTGAAGTGGCTGGTAGCTGCCTCCTTTGTCGACGCCGCCAGCGATGAGAACGATTTTGCCTTTCGACGGCGTCAAACCGTCGATCGAGGCAACCGCGGCACCCACATTGGTGGCCTTCGAATCATCTATATACTCAACACCGTCGACGGAACGAACGTACTGCGTTCGGTGAGCCAGGCCCCTGAACTCACGGAGCACCGAAGCGATGTCGTCGTCGCGAACACCCAGCAAGCGCGCCGCAAGCGCAGCCGCGCAGGCGTTCGACACGTTGTGTGACCCTCGAATCCGCAGCTCGTCAACCGGCACACGGAGGCCACTCTGCAAATCCGCGAGCACACCGTCGACCACGCGAACGTCACCGGCACGGCCGCCGAACAGCACCACCGTCCCGTCGTCCTCGATGAGCTCCCGAAGATCGGCGGCGTCGGCCGGTAGCACCGCGAAGTCGTCGGCATCCTGACGCTCGAAGATACGGGCCTTGGCCGCCGCGTAGGCTTCGAACGACGGGTATCGGTCGAGGTGGTCGGGGGTGATGTTGAGCAAGATGGCGACGTGCGCCTTCATCTGCGACACGCGTTCGAGCTGGAAGCTCGAGAGCTCGACGATGACGAGGCCGCCCTTCGCTCCGGCGTCGGTGCCCGCAGCCTCGATCATGGGGCGGCCCAAATTGCCCCCAACAAACACCGGACGTTCGAGCCGGCGGCTCATCTCACCAATCAACGTGGTGACGGTGCTCTTGCCGTTGGTGCCGGTGATCGCGACGATGGGCGCCTCGATGAAGCGTGCTGCGAGCTCTATCTCGCTGACGACCGGCACACCATGTTGTTCGGCTCGATCGAGCTGCGCGAGCGGCGGTACGCCCGGCGAGACGACGATCAGCTCCAAGTCCTCGAAGGCGCTGTCGGGGTGCCCGCCTAGCACGAGCTGCGCCCCGAGCTCCTCGGCTTCGGTTGCCGCAGCACCCAACGCATCTCGGTCGCGCTGGTCGTTCACGACGACTCGCGCGCCGCGCCCGGCCATGAAGCGCACGACGGCCAGCCCGCTCTCGCCGAGCCCCACCACCATCGTGTTTTTCCCGGAGAGATCCAAAGTTACCTCAGCTTCAACGTGGCCAAGCTGAACACCGCCAGCACGATCGCGATAATCCAGAATCGAACGATGACCCGCGGCTCGGGCCAACCCTTCTTCTCAAAGTGATGGTGAATCGGCGCCATCAAAAAGATGCGCCTCCCCGTGAGGCGGAAGTATCCGACCTGGAGGATGACGCTCACTGCTTCGACGACGAAGATCCCACAGAGAATCACGGAGAGGAGCTCGTTCTTGGTCAGAACCGCTAGCGCACCAAGGCCGCCGCCGAGAGCGAGGGAGCCCACGTCACCCATGAAGACCTGAGCGGGGTATGTGTTGTACCAAAGGAACCCGAATCCGACGCCAACCATGGACGCCGCAAAGATGCTGAGCTCGCCGGCGCTCTCGATGTGAGGGATGTCGAGGTATCCGGCAACGACGTTGCCGAACAGGGTCAGACCCGCAAGGTATGCAAGGATGGCGTAGGTGCCTGCCGAGATCATGACCGGACCGATGGCCAGACCATCGAGGCCGTCCGTCAGGTTCACCGCGTTCGATGTGCCGACCATGACGAACGAGGAGAAGATGACGTAGAGCCAGGGTGGCAGCTCGATCGGGTATTTCGAGAACGCGAAGAACGGAGCGGCGAGCCGGTGCCGGATTTCCAGCCAATCGCTCGGCAGGCCGGCTTCACCGTAGTAGAGCCAGCTGCAGACGAGAATCGCGGTGCCGAACTGCAGAAGGAGCTTGTACCGGCCCGACAGACCCCGGGTCGAACGCGTGCGGATCTTGGACGTATCGTCGATGTAGCCGACGACGCCGTAAGCCACCGTGATCAAGGTGACGACCCAGACCATCGAATTGGAAGGGTCCGCCCACAATACCGTGGACAGCACGAGTGCCAGCAACATGAGAGCGCCGCCCATGGTGGGCGTCCCGGCCTTGGACAAATGCGTCTCCGGGCCGTCCGTACGAACGACCTGGCCGATCTGCTTGCGCTGCAATCGACGAATGAACCAAGGATAAAGCCCAAAAGTCAGCAAAAGCGACGTCATCGTCGCCATGAGGAAACGGAACGGGACGTACCGAAGAACGTTGAGAAACGATAACGACTCGTGCGTGTGCAGCGGATAGAGCAAGTAGTAGATCATCGTCCCTTCCCTTCCAGAAGGGGAGCGATCACGCGTTCCATCTCCATCGACCGCGAACCTTTCACCAAGATGACGGCGTTCAACGGAAGGCGACCGGAAAGCTCTCCACATTCAGCAGCATCTTCGAACCAAAGGGTGTCAACACCGCGAGCGTTCGCCGTCGCAACCGCCTCGCGCATCGCCTCGCCGCAGCCCACGAACAGAAACACACCGGCATCGGAGACGAGTTCACCAACCTGTTGGTGCGCCTCCTCGCTGTGGCCTCCCAGCTCCTTCATATCGCCGAGCACAGCGACCAACGGCGCCTCGCGCTTGGCTGCAATCGCGCGGGCAGCATTCAGCGCCACCTCGAGCGATGCGGGATTCGCATTGTAAGAGTCGTCGATGATGAGGCGGTCACCGCTCCCCACGCGGGGTTGCATGCGGCCAGGCGAAGGCGCAACTCCTGCCATTCCGCGAGCAGCAGCCTCGATCGACGCTTCCAAACCGAAGACGATTGCTAGAGCGCCCGCCGCATTGAGAACCGCTCCCTCCCCCAACAACCGCATCGCGATCTGGACGTCCCGACCGCGAACTTGAAACTGGGCCCGGGTACCGTGCGCGTCGACATCCCAGCCGATGACGCGTACGTCGTTGCCCGCAGTACGGCCGTAGAAGAGCCTGCGTTTGGCACCCACGACTGAGGCGCGCTTCTTCAGCGGCGGGTCATCCCCGTACGCGACGGCTACGCCGTCCGGAGCGATGGCATGTAAGAGCGAGACTTTCTCATCCGCCACGGCTTCCACTGAACCGAGTCCCTCGGTGTGCGCCATGCTCGCCCGCGTTACGATGCCTATGTCGGGCGCCGCAATCTCGGCCAATCGCGCGATCTCGCCCGGCTCGCTCGTTCCCATCTCGATGACGGCCGTGTCGACTGTCTCGTCGAGCTGGAAGAGCGTCATGGGAACACCGATTCGATTGTTGAGGTTGCCCGCGGTCTTGAGCACTCGGTGACCCGATGATTGCAGGGCGGCGGCGACAAGGTCTTTCGTGGTCGTCTTGCCCACGGAGCCGGTGATTCCAACGACCTTTCCGTTCCATGCGGCGCGGTGGACCTTCGCAAGGTCGCCAAGGGCGAGTAGCGTGTCCGCCACCTCTACCGCGCTCACGTGGCCGGGAAGCGACGCTCCACGCTCCACAATCACCGCCGCAGCTCCTGCATCCACCGCCTGCGTCACGAACTCGCGCGCGTCGAATCGCTCGCCACGCAACGCCACGAACAGGTTGCCGGGCTCGACGGCACGGGAATCCGTCGCCACACCGCGTACCCCTTCCCATGCTGGTCCGCCCGCAGCGCCCTGCGTCGCAGAGACCACCTCATCTCGACCAAACCGCGCTTGATTCGTGGGGATCGGGGTGGCCATCACACTCTGCCCGCCACGCTTGCAATCGCGGCTCGAGCTTCTTCCCGATCGTCGAAGTGCGTTCGCTCGGTCCCGATAATTTGGTAGATTTCGTGACCCTTGCCCGCCAGGAGCACGGTATCGCCGGGAGCGGCCGCTCCAATGGCAGCTTCGATCGCCTCTCTGCGATCGATCAGCGCGCAGTACCCGGCGCTCGCGTCCGGAAGCGCGCCTGGCTCGATACGCGCGCCGCCAACCTGCTTGGCGCCCGCTTCGACTTCGTCGAGGATGCGCTGAGGGTCCTCGGTTCGCGGATTGTCGCTCGTCAAAACGCAGAGGTCCGCGCGTTGAACACCGACCCGCCCCATTTCGGGCCGCTTTCCCCTGTCGCGGTCGCCGCCCGCACCAAACACGACGATCAAACGGTTTGGGGTCAGGGCGCGCATCGTCTCTAGGACCCTTCGCAAGGCATCGGGCGTGTGCGCGTAGTCCACGAGCACGGCCACATCATGGGGGTGTGCAATCCGCTCGAGCCGGCCGGGGCTTCCCGCCGCGGATTCCCAAGCCTTCGCGACCACGTTCAGCTCCAAACCGAGTGCGTACGCACAGCCGAGCGCGACGAGGAGATTCTCGAGGTTGTGTTCTCCGAGCATGGGGCTTCGGAGCTCAACCGAGCCCGCTGGGGTCTGAACTCTGGCGTGGATTCCATCCCGCGTCGCGGACCATTCGATGGCCACGACCTCGGCGTCACTTCCCTGCCGGCGTGAGCAGCGGATGACCGGACCGGGCAGTCGGGCGGCGACCTCTGCGCCGTACGGATCGTCGACATGAATCACGGCGTGCTTGGGCGCGAGCTCGGTAAAGAGGCGCGCCTTGGCCTCGCCGTAGAGCTCCATGCTTTCGTGGAAGTCCAGATGGTCGCGGGAAAGATTCGTAAAGGCCGCGACCTCGAAATCGAGCGCGTCGACGCGATGCATCGCCAGGCCATGGCTCGAGACCTCGAGCACCAGATGCGTGGCCCCCGCATCGAGCGCTTGCCGCGCGAAGCGTGATATATCGTCGGCCTCGGGCGTCGTATGAAGGGATGGGCGTTCGGCGCCCGCGACCATGAGCCCCGTCGTCCCTACCAGCGCGGGCGTGGCCGATACTCCGTCGAGGGCCTGCTTGACGAGATAAGCGGTCGTCGTCTTGCCGTTGGTGCCCGTAATCCCAACCGTGTGCAGAACGCTGGTCGGTCCCCCATAGACGAGCTCGGCAGCGCGGCCAAGACCAATGCGCGCGTCTGGCACCGTGAGCTGTGGAATACCGAGAGCCAAGGGCTGCTCCGCCATGACGGCGACGGCCCCTCGCTCCAACGCGTCGCTCACGAAGCTCACCCCATCGTGAGTTTCACCCGGCACCGCGACGAACAAGTCTCCGCCGGTCACCTGGCGAGAGTCGTGCTGGACGCCTCCTACGGCCTGCGTCGCCGAACCTGCGATTCGGCCCCCGACGCCGCTGCTCTGGAGTTCCGCTAGTGTCATGCCTCGGCTCGCTTCAGGGGGCATTCGGCCTCCGGGATACCGCCGCTGTCAGCGTTCTCGGGCGCGCGTTCGGGGCGACGGCATCCGTGTCGAATCGCCGTCGCTCCAACTGGAGTTGAACCACCGACCCGTGAGGCACGGCCTTGCCGGGAGCAGGTTCTTGAGAGACCACGACGCCCGAGCCTTGGACCTGGCCGACCAACGACTCGGCGTGCAGAGCAATGACCGCCTGCCGCAACGGAAGCGAACGCACGTCTGGCACCGCGCTCTCGCCCTTGTCGACCGCTTCCTTCTCGGGGGCGGGCTCTGCTTCGGCCACCGCGATTCGCTGTTCCTTCTTCTTCGCCAGAACGGCCTGCCTGCCTGCCGGCGCAATCCCCATGTGCCGCAGCGTGACCTCGGCGATACGCCTGAAGACGGGGCCTGCCACCGTCCCGCCGTAGTGCGCGATCACCGGCTCATCGATGACGACCGAAATCACGACGGCGGGGCGCTCCGCGGGAGCGAACCCGATGAACGACGCCAACCACTTGTCCTTGGCATAGCCCCCGTGAACGTAGTCCGCCTTCTGCGCGGTCCCGGTCTTGCCCGCGACGAGATAGCCGTCAACCGCTGCTTCGATCGCGGTACCGCCCGGCTCCGTCACCGCCGTCAGCATCTGTCCCACCAGCTTGGCCACACGTCGCGGGACCACTTGCCGGCGAACCCGCGGTTTGTTCTCTTCGACGGTCGCGCCGTGCCCATCGGTCATCCGGCGGACCAGCATGGGTTGCATCAACCGGCCTCCGTTGGCGATCGCGCTCATCGCCGCGGCAAGCTGGACGTTCGTGACGCTCATGCCCTGACCGAACGACACCGCTGCCGTGTCGATCTCGTACCAACGACGGTAGTGACGAAGAATGCCGGCCGTTTCGCCGGGCACGCCCAATGCCGCCGGTTCGCCAAAGCCGAAACGCCGAAACCCGCGGTAGAGAGCCTTCTTCCCGAGGTCTAGCGCGATCTTCGCGATACCGATGTTACTGGAGTACGCGAGGATCTGAGTGGGAGTCAGCCATTCGTAGGGATGTGCGTCGTGAAGGAGACGCCCGCCCAGGCGCGTGCCCCCGTTCTCACAGTTGATCGACTGATTGGGTTTGACCGCGCCGGCCGCCAACGCCACCGCCATGGTGAAGGGCTTCACGGTAGATCCGGGCTCGAAACGGTCCACGACAGCACGGTTACGCCGGTGAGCGGCGATATGTCTGGACGGCTCGTTGGGATTGAAAGGTGGGTAGTTCGCCAGTGCCAAGATCTCGCCGGTCGACGGATCCATCACGACGACGCTTCCCCCGCGCGCCTCGAACGTGCGTACCCCCAGCGCGAGCTCCCGCTCTGCGATATGCTGGATCGCCTTGTCGATGGTGAGGACGACGCTTTGGCCTTGGATCGTCCGGTCGTCTTCCATGCCGTCCGCGAAAACCACGTGACCGCGTCGATCGCGAATCGCTTCAACGCGTCGATCCGAACCTCGCAGCTGCTTCTCGTAAGCCAGCTCGATTCCCTCGATGCCTCGGCCGTCGATGTCCGCGAAACCCACGAGGTGAGCCGCGAGGTGGCGGTTGGGGTAGTAGCGTCTCGCCTCGGCCGTCAACTCGACGCCCGGAATGTCGAGCTCACGGATGCGCGTCGCTTCGTGGGGGGTAACCCGACGCTCGATCCACACGAAGTACCGGTCGGCCGCAAGTCTCTTCGCCAGCCGGTCCGAGTCGACGTCGAGAATCTTCGCGATGCGTTTCGCAACGGTGCGCGGGTCTTGCTCCATTGCTTTCAGCCGGCGGGGATTGGCGTAGACGCTGTCGACGTCGACGCTGACCGCGAGCTCCGCCCCATGCCGATCATAAATCGCACCCCGTCTCGGAGAGACTCGAAGATGCCGAAGGTATTGGTCTTCAGCCATTTCACGCAGACGATCGCCGGATGCGATCTGGATGTGAAAAGCGCGAACGATGACCAGCATCGCCACCAAGGTCACACACACGCCGAGCAACGCGATTCGAGCCCGAAACCAGCGCTGCCGTCGATTCTTCACCGCACCCTCCCCGCGGCCGCGCGACGGGACTTCTCCTTCATGGTCACGATGCGGGTCGGCTTCGGCATCTCCATGCCGAGAGTCCCGCGCGCGATGGTTTCGATGCGCCCGCTCTGCCGAAGCGTCGCGGCTTCGATCGAGAGCAACCGACGATCCTGGAGGAGCTCGCGTTGCCGTCCGCGCTCCTCACTCACCTGGTATCCGAGGCGAACCGTTTCGAACCGAATGGAGAGGTGAACGACGAACGCGCCGGCTGTCGCAAGAACCGCGACGCACCACAAAGGCAGAAAGCGTCCCTTCATGCGGCCACCTCCAGGCGCCGGGCTGCGCGAAGTTTGGCGCTGCGCGACCTGCGGTTGTTGGCCCGCTCGTCGTCGGAGGCCATGATCGGGCGTTTCGTCAGGGGCGAGAGATGCTCGCTGTCACGGAACGTGTGCTTCACGATTCGATCTTCCAGGGAGTGAAAGCTGATCACTGCAACGACTCCCCCAATTCGCAACACGCTTGGGAGTTGCTCGAGCAAGGCTTCGAGCTCAGCCAGCTCCTCGTTCACCGCGATACGAAGGCCTTGAAAGGTCTTGGTTGCCGGGTCGATGCGTCCACGTCGGCCGCCAGTTGCGCGATGCACCGCGCGCCGTAGGTCGGCCGTGGTTTCGAGATCGCCTTCCTCGTATGCCCGTCGCAACGACCGCGCAATCTTCCGCGATCGATGCTCCTCGCCGTATCTGTAGATCAGGTTGGCCAGCTCCTCGGCGTCACAGCGGCTAATCAAATCGAGCGCGCTTTCCCCTTCGGTCGGGTCCATGCGCATGTCGATCGGCCCTTCTTTTGCAAGGGAAAAACCCCGCTCTTCCTGATCGAGCTGCGCCGAGCTGACCCCGAGGTCAGCAATGATGCCGTCGACGTGCTCGATACCGAGCGAAGTCAGCACGTCGCGAAGGTCACTCATCCTCGCTTTGCGAAGCGTCGCGCGTCCGCCGAACTCGGCAAGTACTGCGCCTGCAGCCTCGAGGGCGTTTGGGTCGCGGTCCGTTCCAATCAAGCGGCCGTCGGGCGCACTTCGCTCCAGGATCGCTCGCGCGTGCCCTCCTCCACCGAGGGTCACGTCCGCGTAGATACCGCCGGCTACTGGCGCGAGCTGCTCGAGAACCTCGTCGAGCAGAACCGAGGTGTGCTCGAACGCACTCACAACCCGAGCTCCGCGAGTCGTCTGGCGATCCCCAAACGGCGCTCCTCATCACTGAGAACGTCCTTGCGAAGCTCCTCGAAGCGCTCCTTCGCCCAAAGCTCGATGTAGCTTCCCATTCCGGCCCAAAGCGCGTCTCGCTTGAGGCGCGCGTGCTTGCGGAGCGTCGCCGGAATCAGAAGCCGCCCGACCTTGTCCACCTCACACTCGACAGCGCCGGACACATAGATGCGCTTCAGTGTCACCACATCCGCATCGAACTGTGGAAGCTCCGCCAGGCGCTGCTCGAACGCCAGCCACTCGGCCATCGGATATGCGACGAGACAGGTGTCCAACCCGGTCGTCAGCACCAGCTTCGAACCGCCGTGCGCCGTCATCACTTCACGGAAGCGAGACGGCACCGAGGTGCGACCTTTGGCATCGATGCTGTGCTCGTAGCGACCTCGGAACAATCTAACCCTCTCGTCCTAGTTGGCACCCGATTGGCACTTGATCCCACAAGTTCCCACCAAGGCTGGAAACTAAGGCCCAGGCTTGTCCGATGTCAACTTCTTTCTGCAAGCCAAGTGATAGAATTCAAAAGGCTTTTCGCCCTCTTGAGGAAGGCCCCCAAGGGGCGGATCGCGGCTGGGAACTCCCCACCCTATCCACAGGAACGCCCGAGCCCCCCCGACCCTTCCTCCCAGGGACCCGCTCGCCGTTTCGCACGAACGTTCCCAGCGCACGAACGTTCCCAGGGACGGGATGGAATGGGCGTTTCTAGGGGGGGTTGGGGTGTTTCGGTCTGTTTTGGCGTGTTGGGGGGCGTGCTATTCTCGTTGTCGGTGGTTCCCATCGCCTAAGCGTGAGCAAGCGTTGAGGACGCGTGGGGAGGAGA
>Ga0164320_10000583_pt1 | contig 12330 bp, 10 predicted proteins | sample GuaBasSediGuay11_FD_113736 | JGI IMG/M metagenome (GOLD analysis project Ga0164320, IMG submission 113736) | Subseafloor sediment microbial communities from Guaymas Basin, Gulf of California, Mexico - Guay11, Core 4567-28, 0-3 cm | ecosystem: Environmental > Aquatic > Marine > Hydrothermal...
GCCGGTGCCCCTGCAATGCCGGATATGGGTGGCATGGGTGGCATGGGCGGCATGATGTAAGCCATCGTCCAAACCTAGTGTAGGAGCGGCTTTAGCCGCGAAAAAGGCCAGCCTCGTGCGGGCCTTTTCTTATAAGAATGGTTCCAAAGACCGACGGTCAGACTATACTCAGGATAACGCTCGTGGGCGTTCCACGATTTAAGGGGGAAATCATGAACAAATCACTACGGTTCAGGCCGTCGGCTATCTGTACGGCCGTCGCCATTACTTTGGCGCTGACCAGTCCAGCCGCTTTTTCTCAGGATACTGAAGAAGAGTTGATCGAGGAGGTCATCACTACCGGTACACGCAGGCAAGGCCAGTCGCCGACTGAAACAATGTCGCCGATTGATGTGCTGGCGGGAACCGCGATCAGCAACCAGGCGACCTTCGATCTGACCGATGGTCTGACCAAGATCGCACCGTCGCTGAACACGCAACGCTTCCCAATCGCTGACGGTACGGCGTTCATCCGGCCGGTATCATTGCGTAACCTGTCGCCGGACCAGACACTGGTGCTCGTCAATGGTACGCGGCGCCACCGTTCGCCTCTTGTCAATTTACAGCTTGCCCCACTGGGCACGGTGAATCAGGGTGCGCAGGCCGTCGACTTCTCGGCCCTGCCAGCCATGGCGATCAAGCGCATTGAAGTGTTGCGCGACGGCGCGTCAGCACAGTACGGCTCAGATGCTATCGCCGGCGTGGTGAATGTCATCCTGAAAGACGCCAATGAGGGAATCTCAATATCGGCTCAAACCGGCGAGTACTTCGAAGGCGATGGCACACGCACGACGATTGCGGCCAACGGCGGATTCAGTCTTGGCGACAACGGTTTTCTGAACGTGACTATTGAGAGCTCGACGGCGGACACGACCTCGCGTGGCGTGCAACGCGCCGACTGTCAGCCGGTTATCGATTTCGTTGGAGAGGGCGTCGTGCCATTGGACGACCTGTGCCAGCGCTGGGGCGATCCGGATGTCGAGACCCTCAAGTTCTTCTTGAACGCGGGAATCGACATCAACGACAGCACGGAGATTTACGGCAATGCCAGCTTCTCCGACAACGACACGATCTCCGATTTCTTCTACCGCCATCCGGTTTTGGATCCTGCCGCGGGGGTTAATGGTCGCAACACGTTGATTATCGACGGCGATGGCGACTTTTTGCCCGATCCGGCACCAGCAGCCATGGTCAATAGAATTATTGCTGACGGTGGAGATCCTGCGGACTATCTGACCCCGGATGGGGTTGGCGGTTGGCTGCTCCTGAACCCGATCTATACGCAATTCCCGGGTGGCTACAATCCGGACTTCGGCGCGGCCATCAGTGATATGGCGTTTGTTTTCGGTGCGCGCGGCGAAACGGGCGGGGGCTTAAGCTGGGACATTCGTGGGCGTATAGCCGAGAGCGAGGCGGACTACACATTGTCCGAGAGCATTAACCCCAGCCTGGGCGCCTTGTCACCAACGAGCTTCAAGCCGGGCAAACTGACCCAGGAAGAGACGGGTATCAACGCGGATTTCGTACAGACCTTTGATGTTGGTAACCTCGCATCGCCGCTAAACTTTGCCTTCGGTGCCGAATGGCGCGAAGAAACGTACAAGATCGGCGCCGGCGATCCGGCCTCGAGAAACGCAGGCCCCGCGTTCGAGTTTGGTGTGGGCTCCGACGGCTTCCAGGGCTTCCCGACCGCTTCTGCCGGCAGCTTCGATAGCGCGAGCATTGCCGCTTATGTCGATATAGAAGCCGATGTCACGGACAGATTCACCGTTGGTGTCGCTGTCCGTTACGAAGACTACGACGAATTCGGCAGTACGACAGACTGGAAGTTGTCGGGACGCGTCGATGTTAATGAGCAGTTCGCATTGCGCGCGACGGCCAGCACTGGATTCCGCGCACCAACACCGGGCCAGGTCAATACGCTCAACACAACGACGAGTGCCGATACCGCCGGCAATCTGATTCCGAGCGGGACCTATCCGGTTGGAAGCACTGTAGCAATGGTACTCGGATCGCAGCCGCTAGAGCCCGAAGAGTCTACGAGCTTTACTATAGGTGCGATTTGGGCGCCGGCCGATAATGTCAGCGTCACGCTCGACTACTATGACATCTCGATCGACGACAGACTCGCGCTGTTTAACACGACGATCACCGCTCAGAATGTAGTCGATCTCATCTTGGCAGGGGTAGACCCAATAGAAGCCAATTTATTGCTTGGCGGCCTGGCAAATTATTTCGCAAACGCATTTGATTCTGACGTATCGGGATTTGATCTTGCCGTCACGGCGGACTTTGAGGTGGGTTCCGGCAACCTGATCATGGACCTGCGCCACAACCAGAACGAGCAGGATGTGCCGAAAGTAGCAGCGGGCACGATCAACGAATCGCGTGTCTTTGACCTCGAGCACCAGGTTCCTGACAGCAGGACGATGCTGACGTTCGATTACGATTCCGGTAGTGCCTTCAGCGGCTACGTGCGTGTCAACAGCTATGGCAGCTGGAAGTCGACGGGCGGCCTCTTCAGTGCGGGCGATGCATCGGACGTCTCAAATTATGGTTCTGAAATATTGGTTGATCTCGAAGCGAGCTACCGCTTCAACGACATGATTCGGTTGAGCGTCGGTGCCGAGAATGTCTTCGACGTAGAACCAGACAAAGAGGGAGACGGCACACTGGCGTTCCTCGGCGCAAATACGTCGATAACCTCACCCTTCGGCAACAACGGCGGCTTCTGGTACGCGAGGCTCCAGGCCGACTTCTAAGAGCCAACGGTAGGAGCGGCTTTAGCCGCGACAACAAGCCCGGCTTCGGCCGGGCTTGTTTGTGGTTTCGCATCACGAGGATCAAGTCTGTATTTGTACCGATTCAGCAAACTGCAGAAGGTTGAAACAATTACCTTGCCGTGAAATGGAACCGGAAGAAAAGTGGACTGAGTTATGCGCATGGAGGTGCTGGACCACCTCTTCTGGGCTTAACTATGAGTGGCGTTCTCGACAACGCCGTTGAAAACTGGCCGGATCAGGATGCTGTAGTCGTGTCCGAACAGGGCGTGCGCTGGAGCTGGAAGGAGCTTCGTCAACGCGCCCGGAAACTGGCCGCCGGCCTGCTGGCGACCGGCCTCGAACCCGGCGATCGACTAGGAATGCTGGCGCCCAATCGCGCCGAATGGCTATTGGCCCAGTTCGGTAGCGCTTACGCCGGCCTCATCCTCGTCAACATCAACCCCGCCTATCGGCTATCCGAACTCGAATATGCACTCAACAAGGTCGGTTGCCGCGGCCTGATTACCGAAACCCGATTCAAGAGCAGCAATTACATCGAGATGGTGCAAACGCTGTACCCCGATCGTGTGCCGGATCTGCGAACGGTTATACACCTGGGTGATGAAGACATACCCGACATGCTCAGTCTGGACCACGTTCTGAGCCTTGCCGACGACAAGTCGCTGCAGATACTCGATGCCATCGCACAACGGGCCGATTTCGATGCACCGATAAACATTCAGTTCACGAGCGGCACCACCGGGGCACCAAAAGCGGCCACATTGACGCACCACAACATGATCAACAACGCTGCCATGTCAGCCGCAATACTCAAGTTCACTGAGAAAGACCGGCTGTGTATTCCGGTGCCGATGTACCACTGCTTTGCGATGGTGCTTGGGACCTTGCTATGCGCAACGAGCGGAGCCACCGTGGTGTTCCCGGGTGCTGCGTTTGAAGCGAAGGCAACGATGCAGGCAATCGAAGACGAGGCCTGTACGGCATTGCACGGTGTACCGACGATGTTCATCGCCATGCTCGACGACCCGGATTTCGAAAAATATGATCTGACATCATTGCGAACCGGGATTATGGCGGGAGCGCCGTGCCCGATCGAACTCATGCGCCAGGTCATCGACGACATGCACATGAGTGAAATCACGATCGGCTACGGCATGACCGAGACGGGACCACTTTCAACGCAGACCTCCCCGGATGACCCAATAGACTTGCGCGTCGGAACCGTTGGCCGGGTACTGCCGCACACCGAGGTGAAAATCGTCGACGAGAACGATCAGATTGTCGCGTTAAGCGAGCCCGGCGAGCTGTGCGTGCGTGGCTACAATGTGATGCTCGGCTACTGGGGCGATGACGATCAAGGTGAGTGGATGCACACCGGGGATATCGCGACGATGGATGAAGACGCCTATGTGCGCATCGTCGGTCGCAGCAAGGACATGTTGATACGCGGTGGAGAGAACGTCTATCCGCGTGAAATCGAAGACTTTCTCTACACCAATCCGAAAGTTGACCAGGTCGAAGTCGTCGGTGTACCGGACGAGAAATTCGGCGAGGAAATCGCCGCTTGCATAAAACTGGCCGAGGGTGAACAGGCAACCGTAGACGAAATCCGCGATTTCTGTCGCGGCGAACTATCGCACTTCAAAATTCCTCGTTACGTTCGCTTCGTCGATGAATTCCCGATGACGGTCACCGGCAAGGTACAGAAATTCATAATGCGCGAGCAAATAGCTAATGAACTCGAGCAAACCAATAGAACCTCACAACCCATGGGAGCAGTGAGATGACTACATCCGCGTTTCGTTTCTGTGATGATCTTGGTCCCAAGAGCATCCTGCACATATACGAGCCGGCGATTGGCCTCAAGGCGATAGCCGTCGTCGACAACACAGCGGCCGGCACCGCCATTGGCGGCGTGCGCATGGCGTCGGATGTATCCCTGGACGAGTGTTTCCGGTTGGCGCGCGGCATGACGCTCAAGAATGCCGCGGCCGGTCTCCCACACGGTGGCGGTAAATCGGTCATCTTCGGTGACCCGACGATGGCGCCGTCCAGCAAGGAGCAGATAATCCGCGCCTTTGCACGGAGCGTGAAGCAACTAACGGATTACGTTCCCGGTCCCGATATGGGCACCAACGAAGCTGCTATGGCGCTCATCAGGGACGAGGGCGGACGCAGTATCGGGCTGCCGAAAGTCCTTGGCGGAATCCCATTGGACGAAATAGGCGCAACCGCTTACGGCGTTGTCGCAAGTGCGGACGTTGCCAAAGACCAGCTGGGCATCGACCTCAAAGGCGCGCGCATCGCGATGCAGGGATTTGGCGCCGTTGGCAAGCATGCCGCCCGCTTCTTTGTAGAGCGTGGATCCATACTGGTTGCTGCGGCCGATTACAGCGGCGCGGTGCACGATGCGGGCGGTCTCGATATCGAGGCCCTGACCAGCCACGTCGAAGCAGGGGGCCGCATCGCCGATTTCGAAGGCGGTGAGCGGCTGCAGCGCGAAGCAATTATCAGTGTCGATTGCGACATCCTGGTTCCGGCGGCAAGGCCGGACGTCATTCGTGCCGACAACCAGGCGACCGTCAAGGCAAAACTCATCGTTCCTGGCGCCAACATCGGTATCACCGAGCGGGCTGAAGCGATGCTGCATCGTCGCGGTGTGCTCTGCGTACCGGACTTTATCGCCAATGCCGGCGGCGTTATCTGTGGTGCTGTTGAGTTCGCCGGTGGTACCGAGGCACAGGTCTTCCCGATGATTGATGAGAAGATCCGTGGCAACACGGCCGAAGTACTGGAGCGCATGAAGCACGAGCGCGTTTTGCCGCGCGAGGCTGCAGTGGCAATGGCAAGGGAGCGGCTGGACGAGGCGATGAAGTACCGGCGCTTCAGTTCCGGGTGGTCGGTTCAGGCCCCAAGGCCGGACGCCGAACTGCGCGCCGTTAGCTGAATCCATTTACCCACAACAGCTGGGGAGATTTCAATCCGGGGTTTCCCCAATGTTGGTCGTGGACGGGGAGGAATATATCTAGTGGGCTGGCAGGAAACTGCCAGTGCTAGAAGGGGAAGGAGGTGTTTGCATGTCAATGCTGCATAAGTTCGAACCCCGCAAGAGGGTTGTTGACGTAAGACGGACCGCGCCTCTCACCCACAGCATGGAGGAGTTCTTCGAGGACTTCCCATCGCGCCACACCGTTAAAGTCGCGTAAGGCGACAAACGGGTGTGACAGAACCGGGGCGACTGCGAGCCGCCCCGGTTTTTTAATGCCTGACTTTTTTCCAGGTGCGGTAACCGAGCAACAGCGCGAGTATCACGGCGTAGACCCACGCGTCGCTTGTGTCTTTCTTGACCTGCCACCAGTAGTGCCACACCCCCAGCACACCCACCGCGTAGACGCTGTAGTGCAGTTTGTCCCAGGCTCGTCGCATGCGCCGGCGCATGCCGTTGGTCGATGTCACGGCCATCGCCATTAGCAACAGCAGTGCTGCAAAGCCGATCGTAATGAACGGTCGCTCAGTCAGATCTTCAAGAATGGCAGCCCATTGAAATGCCGGGTCAACCGCCAGCCCGCGATCGAGCAGTAGCCAGGTCAAAAAGTGCATGAGGGCGTAGAAAAACGTAAATAACCCCAGCATACGCCGGAAACGAGTCAGCCAGTTCCAGCCCGTAATTTGACGCAGTGGTGTGACGGCCAGTGTGATCATGATCAGGCGTATCGCCCAGTTGCCGAATCGATCGAGAATGTCTTCGACTGGATTCGCACTGAGTTGCCCCGTAATAGCAAACGCATCACCGACAACAAGCGCCGCAGGTAACAGGCACAACAGGAAGACCAGCGGCTTGCCGACAAACCGGACTTTTTGCAGGGTGTTCACCTTCGACTAGAAGTTCTTGCGCAGATCGAGGCCGTCGTAAAGGTGGGCGACCTGTTCGCCATAGCCATTGAACATCCGGGTCGGTTTCCTCGGTGCAAACAAACCGCCGCCAATCGCTCGCTCACTTGCCTGACTCCAGCGCGGATGGTCAACCTCAGGATTGACGTTGGCATAGAAGCCATACTCGTTCGCTGCCGCTATATTCCAACTGACTGGCGGTTGTTTCTCGGTAAAGCTGATGCGAACGATGCCCTTGATGCCCTTGAAACCATACTTCCAGGGAACGACGAGCCGTATTGGTGCGCCATTCTGGTTCGGCAGCGTTTCTCCATAAACGCCAACAGCGAGAATGGCCAGCGGGTTGGTTGCCTCGGCGATGGTGAGGCCCTCTTTGTAGGGCCATTCAAGTACCCGGCGTCGCTGACCGGGCATGCGCACCGGGTCATTGAGCGTTTCAAAGGCGACGTATTTGGCGCTCGATGTTGGCTGGAAATGTTTCACCACGTCGGCAAGCGATATCCCGACCCACGGAATGACCATCGACCACGCCTCGACACAGCGCATGCGGTAGATGCGCTCTTCGAGGTCGAACGGTTTCATGAAGTCTTCGAAATGAAACGTGCCGGTCTTTTCGGCATGACCGTCGACCGTGATCGACCAGGGTCGCGGCTCAAACTGCCCTGCATTGCGGTAAGGGTCTTCCTTTCCCGTACCGAATTCGTAGTAGTTGTTGTAGGTCGTGACGTCCTCGTAGCTGTTGGGCGCCTCTATCGTGCTAAATGCGCTCTTGCCGACATCCGGCAGCTTTGCCCGCTCACCCTCCGGAACGACGGCGCCGAACGCTGTGCCCGCGAGCACTGATGCCCCGGCGATACTGCCGGCGCGAATGAAATCGCGTCGATTCAGGTAGTTCTGCTCGCTTGTAATCTCAGATGGGCAGATATCGGCAGGTATCTTGATCAGCATTAGTGCTCCTCGAGAGGCGTCAGCTCACATAGACTCGTTCCAGACCCCGAATATTGCACAAAATCCGGCTAACCGTAAGCGCTGCTCTAGTCGCTCTGCTGCAGGATGCGGGTCTGCAGCTGCAGGTAGAGCGCCGCAGACAAACCGGATACGCCAAACAGCATCGACATTACGACAATCTGATATTTGGCAGCGATCAACGGCGAGATACCGGAGAGGATCTGGCCGGTCATCATTCCCGGCAGCGCTACGACGCCAACGGCAAACAGCGAGTTGATGATCGGGATCAGGGCGGCGCTCAACGCGATCCGTCGGGCCTCGCTGACAGAGATATTACGACCGATCTCCGACTCGAATCTTTCAGCCGCCAGGCTGACGGAGTTCATCGCGCCGGCAAACACCATGCCGGCGAGGGGCACGACGTAGCGGGGGTTAAACCAGGGTTCGACAGCGATGACGACCTGGGTTACCAGCGCCAGAACCAGAATGCCGCCGACGGATATCGCGATCAGCGCATTTCGGAATACGTGTGTCTGTTTGCGGGCAACGGGTCGGATGGCAATCCAGCTTGCGGCGATGAGCATCACGATCAGCACGGCACCGATGATGGCCGCATGTTCTGCCTCGAAGATGTAGACGAGTACATAGCCAATCAACAGCAGCTGAATCAGCATCCGCCCGGTCGCGTAAATTGCCGTGGCCGGGCCGGCAGACCACCGCAGCATGATGACGATGACTACGGCGACTGGCAGCAAGCCGAGCGCCAGGCCCTGTAGGGAAATTTCTTCGACCACGGTATGCACCTGTGAGGAGTTTCGCGGATTTCAGTAGACTGTGCCCGAAATGCGCAGCAATATCCTTATCGTCTACTACGCCGCTACGGCTGTGTTCCTGACACTGGACTTCGGCTTCGGCATCAACCTGCGCGCGGCGTTCCTCGAGAACATGCCCGGCCTGCGGCTCAGTTACTATGCTGTGCTGTTTGCCTGTTTTGCACTCATTATCTGGCGCCCGGGCTGGACGACGATCGTCGGGGTTGTGGAGTCGCTGGCGACGCTAATCGCGCTGATCTTTAACATGGCGTTGCGCTCTATGGTGGTGACCGACACCATGCTCGAGACCGGCACGGGCTTTGTGACCATGCCCGAGATCGTCAACTTTATTATCGTAGGCGGGGCGGCGTATGTGTCTTATGCACAGGGTGTGCGATCCCTTGTAGGAGGGCCTTCAGGCCCGAAAAAACCGAACCACCTGTAGGAGGGCCTTTAGGCACGAACTACCCAATTTGGCCACGCCCTCAGTCACATCGCGGCTGGCAGCATTGCCGCATGACCCATCGATTTTCGCATGCGAAGGACCTCCGCAAAGGGCGGTACTCAGAGGAGAACAGGGCCTACTTTATTACGTCGTGCTGCCAAGGCCGAAAGAAGTTGTTCCTGTGTATTGAACCCGCCCTGATCGTAATGGAGGAGGTCCGCCTGCAGGAGGGCGAGGGCGAAAGCCTGGCAGGCTGGCTTGGTCGAGCAATTCGATCAATACCCATTTTGGGAATCTGTATATCACGACAAAGGCCATCGGGCCTGAAGGCCCTCCTACAGGTCGGCCTCCATCTAGCGCGTTAGCCAGTCGACTAAGATCTGATTAACCTCGGCGGGCCTCTCCTGCTGGGTCCAGTGGCCGCAATTCAGCATTTGAATTTCAAGATCCGGGACAAACGGCTTCATACTCTCGACATGTTCGGGTGATATCAGCACATCGTTCTCGGCGCCGATGAACAACGTCGGTACATTGACGACTTGCGGCACGCCTTCCATCGATTTCCAGTTGCGGCTCCAGTTGCGATACCAGTTGATGGGCCCGGTGAATCCACTGCGTTCGAATGCGGACACGAAATAAGCGCGCTCCTCAGCGCTCAGTAACGGCTCGCCGCTGGCCTCGGTTTTGGCGATTGTCTGAAGCAGACTCAGAACACGTTTTTCCTGCGGGAGTTTTTCGAACTCCGCACGACTGACCTGGTTCTTGCGCATCAGCATATCGAAGAAATGACCGGTGTCTGCAGCGAACGCCTGATCAGCTTTATCCGCGTCCTGGAAATTGACGATGTAGAAGTCGTCGCCGAGCCTCTGCCGTGCCAGTTCGATGGGGTCGGCCGGTGTCCGGGGCCAGAAAGGAATATTCAGCACCGCCATACGTTCGATTCGCTGCGGTTGCAGCAGCGCCATGTGCCACAAGACCAGGGCGCCCCAGTCATGGCCAACGAAGGTTGCGCGCTCAAGCTCCAGGGCATCGAGCAGTCCACATAGGTCACCAATCAATTTCTGGATGCGATAGTCCCCGACGTTCAGCGGCGCGCCAGTCTTGCCGTAGCCGCGCTGGTCCGGGGCGATAGCCCGAAAACCAGCCGCGGCAATGGCGGGTAGTTGGAAGCGCCACGAGAAGCCGAGCTCGGGAAAGCCATGCACGAAGACAACGGGATTGCCTTCTCCCATCTCGTGCACGGCCATACGAATGCCGTTGGTGTCGATGAAGTGCGGTTCGGGGAACATTTCGGGGTATTCTCACAAAATGCGCGACAGGTTGCTCAAACTTCGTGAGGAGCTACAGGCTATAGCGGCCACCGGTGACGAGTCCGCCGCGGTGGTCGAACTTGACCAGTCCAAAGTCGGCCGGCTGTCCCGCATGGACGCCATGCAGGCGCAGGCTATGGCGAAAGCGTCGGGGCAGCGGCGTGAGGCGATGCTCCGAAACATCGAGGCGGCGTTGAAGCGAATCGACGATGGTGACTACGGTCTGTGCCGGGATTGCGACGAGCCCATCAATCCGAAGCGGCTCGAATTTGATCCGACGGCCCTGAGGTGTATCGAGTGCGAGAGCAAACGCGAGGGTTCATAGATTTCGCTTGTAATTACGGTCACTTACGGCTAATTTCCTTCGCAAGACGCTGATGGGGACAAACTGGCGACCGCCGCAAGGCTATCGCGAATCCGGGTGGTACCGTGATGAGAATTCATCGCCCCGGGCGCAGGTGATGCGCCCGGGGCGTTTTTGTTCGGAGAATGGATTTTGAGTTTTAAAGAAGTGACTGGTCGCTACGACGGGCCTGCCCTCGAAAACGAGGTGTTGGAGTTCTGGCGTGAGCACGATACGTTTGCGAAGACGCTGCATCAGAACGAGGGTGGGCCGCAGTTCAGCTTCAATGAAGGTCCGCCGACCGCGAACGGTAAACCGGGCATTCACCACGTGCTTGCACGCAGCTTTAAGGATGCGTTCCCGCGTTACAAAACGATGCGTGGCTATTACGTGCCGAGAAAAGCCGGTTGGGATACGCACGGCCTGCCTGTTGAGCACGAGATCGAAAAAGAGCTCGGCATCTTCGACAAGAAAGAAATTGAGGAGAAGGTCGGTATCGCCGAGTTCACCAAGCGCTGCCGTGACTCGGTCATGCGCTACATCGGCGACTGGGAGAAGATGACCGAGCGCATGGGTTTCTGGGTCAATCTCGACGAGGCCTACTACACACTCAACAACTCCTATATCGAGTCGGTCTGGTACCTCTTAAGGGACATCTGGGACAAGGACCTGATCTACCGCGGCTACAAGGTCGTGCCATACGATCCGCGCATCGGTGCCACGCTGTCGTCGCACGAACTCGCGCAGGGCTACCAGGACACCGAGGATCCCTCGGTCACTATCCGCTTCCGGGTCGTGGGCGAGGAAAACACATCGATCCTTGTCTGGACGACAACCCCCTGGACACTGCCGTCAAACCTCGCGCTCGCTGTGGGTGCAGACATCGACTACAGCTACTGTGAAGTCGACGACGAGACCTTGATCGTTGCAGAAGCATTGCGCGAGTCTGTCATGCGCGATCTGGAACACACGGTCACCAAGACCGTCAAAGGCAGCGAGCTGCTTGGTACTCGGTACGAGCGCCTGTTCGACTATCTCGAGGTGGACTCCGATGCCGCGTTCCAGGTTTATGCGGCTGACTTCGTTAGCACCGAGAGCGGTACCGGCATCGTCCACATAGCGCCTGCATACGGCGTCGATGACCTGGCCTTCGGGCAGTTGCACGGCTTACCCGTAGTGCACAGCGTCGGCCTCGACGGTCATTTCGTCGCGGAAGTCGAACCCGTCGCTGGAATGTTCTTCAAGGATGCCGACAAGCCACTGATCCGGAATCTCAAGGACCGCGGCCTCATGTTCCGCTCCGAACGCATCACTCACAGCTACCCGTTTGGCTGGCGCACCAAAGACCCGATCATCTACTACGCCAAAAACGCCTGGTACATTCGCACGTCGAAGTTTCGCGAGCGCATGGTCGATCTCAACAACACGATCAAATGGGTGCCCGAACATATTCGCGAGGGACGATTTGGCAACTGGCTGGAAAACAACGTCGACTGGGCGCTGTCCCGTGAGCGCTTCTGGGGAACTCCATTACCGGTATGGACTGACGGGCAAGGTGATTACGTTTGTATTGGTTCGGTAGGAGAACTCGAAGAACTCACTGGCAGGGTCCTCGCCGAACTCGACCTGCATCGCCCCGCGATCGACGACATCACGTTCGAGAAGGACGGCAAGACCTGGCAGCGTGTCCCCGAGGTGATCGACTGCTGGTTCGACTCCGGGGCCATGTCTTACGCGCAATGGCACTACCCTTTCGAAA
>Ga0164320_10000584_pt1 | contig 12255 bp, 13 predicted proteins | sample GuaBasSediGuay11_FD_113736 | JGI IMG/M metagenome (GOLD analysis project Ga0164320, IMG submission 113736) | Subseafloor sediment microbial communities from Guaymas Basin, Gulf of California, Mexico - Guay11, Core 4567-28, 0-3 cm | ecosystem: Environmental > Aquatic > Marine > Hydrothermal...
AATCGGCTTCTCGAGGTCATTTAAACACCTGATACAGAAACGACCGGTCGGGCTGACAGATTACATGGCTGGTCAATCAAGGACATCGCTTATCTCTCCGGAATCAGTCCCCTGGGCGAAAAGCGCATCACCACCAGTAAAATCCCGCCCATCAGAATCAGCCGCGTATAGGCCGCGCTCGCGATCAGGTGTTGCTTGAGCCAGTTGCCTTCGCCCATGTACAGGGTAATGGCCTGCATCAACCAGTTGCCAAGCGGCTCCGCTTCGATCCACAGAAACCAGATGACGAAGCCGCCGAGCACGGCGCCCCAGTTGTTGCCAGAGCCGCCGATGATGACCATGACCCAGATCAGGAAGGTATATCGCAGCGGAATATAACCAGACGGAGTCAATTGGCCGTCCAGCGTGGTCAACATCGCCCCGGCGACGCCGCAAACCGCACATCCGAACACAAATACCTGCAGGTGGCGCCAGGTGACATCCTTGCCCATCGCGCTGGCCGCTTCGCGGTTGTCACGAATCGCACGCATCATGCGTCCCCAGGGGGATTTGAGCGCACGTTCGGAAAACCACATGATGATCGCCAGCACAACCAGGAAAAGGGCCGCGTAACTGAGTTTCACCAGTATGCTCGCAGACGCCGCCACTTCGACGCCCAGCCATTCGGTAAGGCCAACAAACCAGTCTGAACCGATCAAGTCAATTTCGTAGGGCACCGGGCGCGGCAGGCCGGTAACATTCTTGACACCCCGGCTAAGCCATTCCTCGTACTTCACGATAGCGATGATAATTTCCGAGATACCCAGGGTCGCAATCGCGAGATAGTCGGAACGCAGGCCGAGCGCAATTTTGCCGATCAACCAGGCGGCTCCCGCGGCGACAAAGCCACCCAGCACCCACGAAAAAAGTATCGGCAACCCCATGCCGCCCAGGTAGCCGGTGTGCGCTGGATTGACCGATTCGATCCTGTCCACGGCCGGATCCAGCAGGCCGCGGATCAGGAAAAAACCAGCAATAACCGTAATCACGGTAACCCAGAATCTCAGGTAATCGGGGACGTAACGACGCACCAGTACGATCGCGGTTATGGTCGCCAGCAGGCTCAACAAGGCTGCTCCGATACCCGTACCGCCGGCATCCCAGGCCTCGGTAATCGGCGGCATCGAAACCAGCACGGCGGTCAGGCCGCCGAGCGCCGCGAAACCCATGATTCCGACGTTAAACAGACCGGCGTATCCCCATTGAATATTGACCCCCAGCGACATGATCGCGGAAATCAGACACAGGTTCAGAATGCCGAGCGCGACATTCCAGCTCTGGCCGATACCGACAGCAACCAGCAGCAAGGCCATAATTGCAAAGTAAAAAGCACCCTGCCGGGTCATATCACCTTACCCCTGATAATGCCGGTCGGCCTTATCAGTAACACGGCGACCAGGATAATAAACGAAACCGCAAACTTGTAGTCGGTCGACAATAACTGCACCAGACCTTCAGGAGCCCAGCTTTCGGGAGCCAGGTAAGTAATGAATTTCTTGTAGGCATAAGTAATCGTAACCTCGGAAAAGGCGATTACGAATCCGCCCAGTATCGCGCCGACAGGCTGGCCTACGCCGCCAACGATGGCCGCTGCGAAAACAGGCAGCAGCAACTGCATGTAGATAAACGGTTTAAAGGTCTTGTCCAGACCATAGAGAACACCGGCTATGGTCGCCAGGGTCGCGGCGATTATCCAGGTAATCATGACCACGCGCGCCGGGTCGATTCCGGAAAGCAGCGCAAGATCCTCGTTGTCCGAATAGGCCCGCATCGCTTTACCGGAACGAGTTTTCTGTAAAAACCAGAACAACGCCACGACCACCACAACCGCGATAACGACTGTCAGCAGCTGGCTCTGTTTGATCGCCAGACCCTCGTTCAACCCGGTCATTTGTTTGAATTCGCCTGCGCGAATCAGAAACCGGGCACCGTCGGCAAAGCTTTGATCATTAGGGCCGATAATGAATCTGATCAAGCCAGCCATAACAAACATCACACCGACCGAAACGATGGCGAGTATGATCGGGGCGGCTCGCTTGACGCGATAAAAGCGGTATACGGCCCGGTCGGTAACCAGCGCCATCGCGATCGCCGCCAGGATTCCGAACGGCAGCGCCAGCAAAGCCGTCGGCAGGGGTGCAATACCAACACCCATCGATTGCAGCAGCCAGGTACACAAAATCGTCACCATCGCACCGAACGCCATGAGTTCGCCATGAGCAAAATTGGCGAAACGCAAAATGCCGAAGATCAGGGTAACCCCGAGCGCGCCCAGCGCCAGCTGCGCACCGTAGGCTGTCGCCGGAACGATGACGAAGTTGGTTATCAGGACAAGCGCGTTAAGTACATCCGTCATGATGTCACCCACCCAGAAATGATCGTCTGACTTCGGGATCGGCCAGCAAAGCCTGCCCGGTATCTGTGAAACGGTTACAACCTTGCACCAGGACAAAGCCGTGATCGGCAATTTCAAGCGCCTGCCGGGCATTCTGTTCAACCATCAGAATGGCGATACCGGTCCTGGCAATCTCAAGGATTCGATCGAACAGTTCATCCATCACGATCGGCGAAACCCCGGCGGTTGGCTCGTCCAGCATCAACAGTTTGGGCTTCGTCATCAACGCCCGACCGACAGCGACCTGCTGACGCTGCCCGCCGGACAATTCACCCGCCGGTTGATCGCGTTTTTCTTTTAGTATCGGAAACAGATCGAATACCTGCTCGAGGTTTTCACCAATATCGTAGTCGCAGATATAAGCGCCCATCTCCAGGTTCTCCTGCACCGTCAGTGAAACAAATACATTGTGGTTTTGCGGTACGAATCCCATACCGATTGCGACCCGTTGCTGGGGCGCCAGTCCGGTAATATCCTCGCCGTCGAGGACAACCGTTCCCTGGTGCAAATCGAGCATGCCGAAGACCGCTTTCATCGCGGTCGATTTACCCGCACCATTGGGACCGACGACAACGGCTATCTCGCCTTTCTCGACGGTGATGTCGCAGTCGTGGATGATATCCGCGCCACCGTATCCGCCGCTCATGTTCAAGGCTGAAAGAAACTTCATGCCTGGGCGGACTCCGCTTTCGTCTTTTGCTTGCGACCAGTTCCGAGATAGGCCTCGATCACAGCCTCGTTAGCCTTGACCTCTGCCGCGCTACCCTGCGTCAACAACTTCCCTTCAGCCATGACGATGACCGGGTCACACAGCCGGCTGATGAAATCCATGTCGTGCTCGATCATGCAAAAAGTGTAACCCCGCTCCTGGTTGAGACGCTGAATCGAGGTACCGATGGTTTTCAACAGGGTTCGGTTAACGCCGGCGCCAACCTCATCGAGAAAAACGATCTTGGCGTCAACCATCATCGTTCGCCCGAGCTCCAGCAGTTTTTTCTGGCCGCCCGAGAGATTACCCGCGAGCTCGTTCTCGAGATGAGTGATTTCGAGGAAATCGATCACTTCGCGCGCCTTGTCGCGCACGCGGCTTTCGTGTTCTTCTACCAGCGAGTGGCGAAACCAGGTATCGCGCAAACGCTCGCCGGGTTGCCCGCCGGGCACCATCATCAGATTTTCCAGAACGGTCAGGCTGCCAAACTCGTGCGCAATCTGAAAGGTGCGTAATAGCCCTTTAGCGAACAGTTCATGCGGTTGCAGGCCAGTGATGTCTTCCCCATCCAGGTAGACCTTGCCAGATGTTGGCTGATAGGCCCCCGCGACGACATTGAACAGGGTCGTTTTACCGGCGCCGTTGGGGCCGATCAAACCGGTAATCGAGCCCTTTTCGATTTCAAGCGAAGTACCATCGACCGCACGGATGCCGCCGAAGTGCATATGAAGATCAACAACTGAAATCATTGAAGTCAAAACATCGACCAGAACCGCGAAGTTCTGGCCGATTTACCTGATTTCGATCGGGTCGTTTAGTGATAGCCAACGGTGGTGAATTTACCACCCTTGATCTCTACTTCGCGAAATGCACCCGCTGACTCGCCTGAACCAACCAGTTCAACCGCGGTGCCACCGACATAGTCGATTTCTCCGCCTGCAGCCAGAATTTTTAAAGCCTTGGCGAGTTCACCAGGGTAAATTTTCTTGCCCGGTGCGTTGGCGACCCGCATGACGTGGCTCTTGAACTTGGCGCTGTCACTCGATCCGGCTGACTGCATTGCCAGTAGAATCAGGGCCGAGGCATCGTAGCATTCGGGAACGTACGGATCGGTGCCATTAAATCCCTTGCCCGCAGAAACGTCGCCCATCATCTTGGCGCCCGGGCTATCGGTTCCCGGAACCGTGCCAAACGAACCATTGATGCTTTCGCCGAAGGCAGCGGCGAGCGAATCTCCGACCATGCCATCGGGCAACATGAATTTTTCGAATGCACCCGTATCCAGCGAAGCCTGGATAACACCTTTACCACCCTGATCAAGATAACCGGCCACGACCAGTAACTCACCACCACCGGATGAAAGGGCTCCCACTTCGGCCGAATAGTCGGCTTTACCGTCTTCATGCGCGGCGACAATGGTAACCTTTCCGCCTTTAGCTATAAACGCTGCCTTGAAACTGTCGGCAAGACCTTTGCCGTAATCATTGTTGGTGTAGGTTACCGCCACTTTCGAGTAACCCCTGGCAACGAGAACATTCGCCATGACTTCACCCTGACGGGCATCAGACGGCGCGGTGCGGAAAAACAGGTCATTGTCTGCAATGGTAGATAATGCCGGGGAAGTGGCGGATGGCGATATCATGACCACTCCATTTGCGATCGCGACATTGTTTAATACCGCGGTCGTTGCGCCAGAGCAGGTGGCGCCGTTTATCGCGGCCACTCCTTCCGAAGTTATCAGTCGTTCGGCAGCTGCCGTTGCGGCCGCAGCATCGATGCAGGTGCTGTCACCACGTACCGATACTACCTTCGTGCCGCCCAGAAACTGGCCGCTGTCCGACACTTCCTTGATCGCCAGTTCGCCACCCAGGGCCATCGGCGCCACCAGGGATTCGGTCGGTCCTGTAAAGCCCTGGAGCATACCGATTTTTACCGGATCGGCGGCCATTGTTGTCGTAGAAGTCGCTACCATTACGGCAGTTGCTAGAATTACATGTTTCATACCTTCGCTCTCCTCAAGTTACCAAGTGTTATTTTTTTAGCCCACTGTTGCCCGTCAGAATCAACGCAACAAATCCACGACGCTAAAGTATTCCTGGCGCCATGCACGCCGACGATTGTAGCTTCGATTGTTTTTTTTCGCAATTTCGAGTCCAGCCGTTGTAGCGCGAAATTTTCACGCTTGCACCGGGTAACGGAAAACATATTGTTTTACTGGCCTTTCTGGCCGATTTCAGGCATTTTTCACTGTCTTTTTACAGGACTGCGAAATATCCGACCATGGATACCGGAATAACCCCAGGTTCAGCACCTTCCAGTTGGCGCGATTTCCCGATCGAGCAGCAACCCGTTTACCCCGACCAGCAGCATCTGCAGGACGTCGAAAGCCAGCTATGCGCAATGCCGCCACTGGTGTTTGCGCAGGAAATTCGCAATCTCAAGCACAGCCTTGCCGATGTCAGCCGCGGCAAGGGTTTTCTGTTGCAGGGCGGAGACTGCGCCGAATCGTTTTCCGAGTTCAGCGCTAACAAGATCCGCGATACCTTCAGGGTGTTGCTGCAGATGGCCGTGGTGCTGACCTTTGCCGGACGCCGCCCGGTTACCAAGATCGCGCGCATGGCGGGGCAGTTCGCCAAACCCCGCTCGGCTGATTACGAAGAGGTCGACGGCGTCTCGCTACTCAGTTTTCGCGGCGATATCATCAACTCCGCCTCTACCGAGCCGAGCGACAGGATTGCCGACCCCGAACGCATGCTGCGGGCCTATCACCAGAGCGCCTCGACGCTCAACCTGTTACGCGCCTTTGCACAGGGCGGTTTTGCCGACCTGCACCAGGTGCATCGCTGGAACATGAGCTTCGTCGAAGCCAGCCCCAGCAAGCAGCGCTACCTGAAGCTGTCGGAACGCATCGAGGATGCGCTCGCCTTCATGGAGGTTTGCGGCGTCACCTCGCAAACCACACCGTCGATTCGTGAGACCCAGCTATACACCTCGCACGAAGCGCTGTTGCTGAACTACGAACAGGCGCTGTCGCGTATCGATTCGTTCACCGGAAAATGTTACAACTGCTCGGCGCATTTCGTCTGGATCGGTGAGCGTACGCGCCAGCTCGACCACGCCCATATCGAGTTTTTCAAGCACATCGAAAACCCGGTCGGCGTCAAGATTGGCGCGGCCACCAGCGCGGACGAATTGCTGCGCCTGATCGATGCGCTCAATCCGAATAACGAGCCCGGGCGCCTGACCCTGATTACGCGCATGGGCGCCGACAAGCTCGCCGAGAACCTGCCGCGGTTGATCCGCGCGGTGCAAAAGGAAGGCCGTGAGCTGGTGTGGTCCTCGGACCCGATGCACGGCAATACGGTCAAATCCAACAGCGGCTACAAGACCCGTCAATTCGACGATATCCTGCGCGAATTGCAGCAGTTTTTCGGCGTTCACCAGGCCGAGGGCAGCTACCCCGGAGGTATTCACCTGGAAATGACCGGCGAACACGTCACCGAGTGCACCGGCGGCGCTTACCAGATTTCCGATTCTGACCTGGCGACGCGTTACCTCACCAGCTGCGATCCGCGCCTGAACGCGGACCAGGTGCTCGAGCTGGCCTACCTGATCGCCGATGCGTTCATTCACGTCCAGCCCAAACCATCACCCTGAACACCACTGGAACAACAACATGAACGACTCCATTCGCGGTAAGCTGGCGCAGATTTTGAACGCCGGCCAGTTCGCCATGACTGCCGAAACCTCGCCACCCGACGCGGCCACGGCTGACGCCGTTCTGCAACGGGTCGACTGTCTCAAGGGCGTCGCCGACGCGGTCAACGTTACCGACGGCGCCAGCGCCAGGGTGCATATGTCGGCGCTGGTCGCGGCCGCGATCATGGCGCGCGAAGGCATCGATCCGGTGTTGCAACTCACTACGCGCGATCGCAACCGGCTCGCCCTGCAGGGTGATGTGCTCGGGGCATCGGCGCTCGGCATTCACAATTTCCTGTGCCTGACCGGCGACAAGATGGCGGCCGGCGATCAACCCGACGCCGCCGAGGTTTTCGAGATCGACAGTGGTGAACTGATGCGGCAGATGCGTGATATGCGCGACAATGCAAGCTTCCCGTCGGGACGCACCATCGAACCGGCGCCGAAGTTGTTTCTCGGTGCCGCCGAAATGCCGGCCGAACCCGGCGACAACTGGCCGGCGGCACGCCTGCAGGCCAAGATCGACAACGGTACACAATTTTTCCAGACCCAGTACTGCTTCGACCTGGAAAAGGTGAAACGCTACTGTCACGGGCTGGTCGACGGCGGATTTACCGAGCAGGCGTATTTCCTGATCGGCATCGGACCGCTGGCATCGGCGAGGTCGGCGCGCTGGATGAATGAAAACCTGTTCGGTGTCCAGGTCCCCGATGACATCATCACACGCCTCGAGGGCGCCGACGACCAGAAGGCCGAAGGCCGCGCGATTTGCGCCGAACTGCTGCAGGGATTTTCAGAAATCGAAGGCTGCGCCGGCGCGCACCTGATGGCGCCGCACCAGGAAGCCGCCTGCGCCCAGGTTATTCGCGAATCGGGGCTGCTCGAACTCAGGACTGGCTGAGGCGAATAACGCACCCGCCTTCGGCGGGCGCGATCACACGACCGGTTAAGAGGCTCGCGCTATCGCTGTGGTATTATGCGTGCAGCTTTTGTACTGTAAAGCCATGATTTCATCTAGCTACCTATCCCGCTTGCGGCGAAGCGCCCTGCTACTGCTCTTCGGCCTGGTCACGATAAACGCCGCGGCAGAACCATTTCGGGACATTGCACAGGCCCACCCCGGGATTCGTGTCGAACAACTGGTTACCGACCTCGGTATCCCCTGGGGCATGGCGTTCATCGACCAGCAACGTCTGCTGGTCAGCGAACGCAGCGGACGCTTGCGCCTGGTCGATCTGCAAAAACACTCAACAAGCATACTGGTCGGGTTGCCGGAAGTCGTCGCCGAGGGTCAGGGCGGCTTGCTCGACGTCGCGGTCGGACCCGATTTCGAACGCGATGGCTGGCTTTATTTCACCTACAGCAAACGCCGTAACTCGCATGCCGCAACCACGCTGGCGCGCGCCCGCCTCGAGGGTTTGCGGCTGGTCGACTGGCAGGACCTGCTGGTCACCGATTCGGCCACGTCGCGCAGCCGTCACTTCGGCAGTCGCATCGCGTTTGATGGTGAGGGGCACCTGTTCTTCGGCATCGGCGATCGCGGTGAGCGCGATGCCGCGCAGAACCTGGGAAACCACATCGGCAGCATCCTGCGGCTCAATCTCGACGGTAGCGTGCCGGCCGACAATCCATTTGTAGGTGTTACCGATGCTCGCGATGAAATCTGGAGTTACGGCCATCGCAATCCTCAGGGTATGGCCTACGATGCGCTCAACAGGCGCCTTTGGTCGATCGAACACGGCCCGCGCGGGGGCGACGAAATCAACCTCATCCTGCCGGGCCGCAATTACGGGTGGCCGGTCATCAGCCACGGCAAGGAATACTGGGCGCCGATCGCTGTCGGAGAGGGCAAGAGCAAGCCCGGCATGGAGCAGCCCTACAAGGTCTATATCCCGTCGATCGCACCCTCCAGCCTGATGCTTTATAGCGGCAAGGCCTTTCCCGCGTGGCGTGGTAACCTGTTTGCGGGCGCGCTCAAACTGCGCCATCTGAACCGGATCACCTTGTCGGAATCGACCCAGGTCATCGACGAAGAGCGTATTCTCGAAGATCTTGAGGAGCGCATTCGCAACGTCATCGAAGGCCCCGAAGGCTGGATTTATTTCGCGACCGATAATGGGCGCATACTGCGCATACGCCCCCCGTCATGATTAATCAACTCGTCGAAAGCGTAGTCCAGTGTCCCTACTGCTGGGAGCGATTCACGCTGCTGGTCGACGCATCGATCGAGCAACAGGAGTACGTCGAAGACTGCGAGGTGTGCTGTCGGCCAATCGATTTCGTGGTCGAGGTCGACGATCTCGGTGCTGCGACCGTGCAGGCCCGGCTGCAACATGAATGAAAGCGCCAAAGTTGCAATTCTACTACCGGCTAACGGCTGCCGAAACCGTCGCTTGCGGGCAGGTCGCGCGCCGCTTCCAGGCTGACAGCGTCGACCCGTGCATAGCGCGGGCCGTTGCGAACCAGGGTGATCACCTGCTCCACCGCCGACGGCTCGCCCTGCAGCAGGAACTCGACGCGCCCATCGGCGAGATTGTGCGCATAGCCGCTGAGACCGTGCTGCTGCGCCAGGCTGCGCACAAAGTAGCGAAAACCGACGCCCTGCACATGCCCCGACACGTAGCCCCTGATGCTATGCATTGTGCTGCCGCTGGAATTCCCTGAGCTGATCGATAATATTCGCCAGGGTTGATTCGTCGATCCCGGTAAAAAACGGGCCTGCCGGGGCGATGCGCATCGCCGGCCCCTCTTCGCAGCGCCCAAGACATTCGCGCCTGATGACGGGGATCGCAAGATTTTCAGCCGCAAGCATCGCCTCGAGACGACTGATCAGGTCGAGGCTGCCGCTGCCGACGCAGGAGCGCTGCCCGGTTCCGAGCCGTTCATTCACACAGACGATGAGTCGTACCGGTCTATCCATTTCAATCGGGCTGCATTTTGGCCTGGATCGCGGCGCCTTCCTGGCTCCAGAATTCGGCCCAGCGCGCCAGTAACTGCAGGCCCTGGCGCTGTTGCGCCTCGTCGCCGGCCTCGATGCCGATGCGGTAGTTCTCGACGCCGGCGATGAAATATCGCTGGAAATTCTTGCCGAGGCGCAAATCCAGCCGGTCGAGAGCTTCGCGCTCGACCTGGAATGCCAGTTTCAGCCCCTGGTCGAGCATGGCCAGAGCGGCGTTCAGCGCAGCTTCGTCCAGCTCGGCGGATTGCAATTGACGCCCGCCGGCATCGACCTGTTTCAACGCCTCCGTGAAATAGTATTTCTGGCTGTCGGAAATGAGCGCATCATCCGATGATGGCGAGCATGCCAGCAACTGGACTGACAACAGCACCAGCAGCAGGCGTGCACAGCGGCGAGCTGAGTTCATCGCTTACCGGCGATTCGCATCCGCAACGCGTTCAACTTGATAAAGCCCTCGGCATCTTTTTGATCGTAGGCGCCGCGATCGTCTTCAAAAGTCACGATCGCTTGGTCGAACAGGCTGTTGCTGGCGGACTTGCGGCCAACCACGCTGACCGAACCCTTGAACAGCTTGACGCGGACTTCGCCGTTGACCGTCACCTGCGAGGCGTCGATCATCTGCTGCAGCATTTCACGCTCGGGACTCCACCAGTAGCCGTTGTAGATGATGTGCGCGTAGCGCGGCATCAATTCATCCTTGAGGTGAGCGACTTCCCGGTCCAGCGTAATCGATTCGATCGCACGGTGCGCCTTGAGCATGATGCTGCCGCCCGGTGTTTCGTAACAACCGCGCGACTTCATGCCGACGTAGCGGTTTTCGACGATATCGAGACGCCCCACCCCGTGGGCACCGCCGGCCTCGTTGAGACGGGTCAGCACTTGTGCCGGGGTCATGCACTCACCGTCGATGGAGACGATGTCACCTTTCTCGAAACCAAGCTCGAGGTAGAGCGGCACATCGGGGGCCTGTTGCGGCGACACCGAGCGCAGCCACATTTCATCGTTGGCCTCGAACCAGGGATCTTCGAGTTCGCCGCCCTCGTAGGAGATATGCAACAGGTTGGCGTCCATCGAATAGGGCGACTTGTTGTGTTTCTTTTCGATCTCGATACCAGCGGCATCGGCGTATTCGAGCAGGCTTTCGCGTGAATTCAGGTCCCATTCGCGCCACGGCGCGATGACGCGGATATCGGGGTTGAGCGCATAGGCGCCAAGCTCGAAACGAACCTGGTCATTGCCTTTCCCGGTAGCCCCGTGCGAGACCGCATCGGCACCGGTTGCGGCGGCGATCTCGATCAGGCGCTTGGCAATCAGCGGCCGCGCAATCGAGGTGCCGAGCAGGTACTCGCCTTCATAAACCGTGTTGGCGCGAAACATCGGATAAACGAAGTCACGCACGAACTCCTCCTGCAGGTCTTCGATGTAGATTTCCTTGACGCCGTATTTTTCGGCTTTGCGGCGCGCCGGCTCGAGTTCCTCACCCTGGCCGATGTCGGCGGTAAAAGTGACCACTTCGCATTCGTATTCGTCCTCCAGCCACTTGAGGATTACCGAGGTATCGAGACCGCCGGAGTAAGCCAGCACTACTTTGTTTACCGATGATTTGCTCATGTCGTTCCTGTCGCGTTTCAGCCGTGGAAATTCGGCCACAAAAAAGGGGGGTATTGTCTTTAGAATTCACTTAAAAATCCAGCCTATTTGGTCGCCGGATTAATGTGCGTATAATGCCGGCATCAAACTCGGAGGACTGGACATGTCAGATCCCGGATTCAAAGTACACGCCATGGAACTGGGACCCATGGAAAATTTCGTCTACCTGGTCGAGGATTGCGCCAGCCGTCGGTGCGCGGTCGTGGATCCGGCCTGGGAGGTCGATGAAATCGTGCGGCGCGCGGCCGAACTGGATCTCAATATTACCGACATCCTGCTAACGCACAGCCATCACGACCACATCAACGGCATCGAAGGCCTGCTCAATCACGCCAGCGCCGAAGTACACCTGCTCAAGCCCGAATACGAATTCTGGCAGCATGAACTCGACAAGCCCAGCCTGCATCACGGCGGCGACGATTTACAACTTGGCGATACCAGCATCAAGATTTTGCATACGCCCGGGCACACGCCGGGTTCGGCCTGTTACCAGCTGGGTAATGAAATAATTACCGGCGACACCCTGTTCGTCTTCGGCTGTGGACGCTGCGACCTCAGCGGCGGCAGCCCTGAAGACATGTTTGTCACTCTCAAGCACATGAAGGAGCGCTTACCCGAGGATATGCTGATCCATCCGGGGCACAATTACTCGGTGAAGCCGACCGCCACGCTGGGGGAGCAGGTCAACGGCAATCCTTTCATGCATTACGACGATGCCGACAGTTTCGTCAATTACCGCTTGCACGTGCATGACAAGACACGCGATGAACCCTATGCCGCCGTGAGCAAGCAACAGCTGAAAAT